>Ga0136627_1000099_pt1 | contig 25541 bp, 31 predicted proteins | sample AntDrymUQ4892206_2_FD_104652 | JGI IMG/M metagenome (GOLD analysis project Ga0136627, IMG submission 104652) | Polar desert sand microbial communities from Dry Valleys, Antarctica - metaG UQ489 (22.06) | ecosystem: Environmental > Terrestrial > Soil > Desert | place: Antarctica: Dry Valley... | reverse complement strand
CTTAGTTTGAGCGTGAATCGGGGTCCCGGGGCTCGGGTGTGTTCGGGGGAGATCGTCAGTTCGAATCCCCTATCCTCCGCCAGCCGGGCACGTTGCCTAGACTGCGACGTGTGATCTTCAAGCCATCAACCCGTGCCCGTGTGGACGACGTGGCCGAGACCGACCTGCGATGAGCCTGAAGACGCCACTGACCTTGGCCGTCCTGGTGGCGGTCCTCATCGGCGGCTCCGTGGTCGGGTGGCAGCTCGTGACGGAGGAGATGCCGAGTCTGCGTGACAGCACCGCCAGCGACGGTCCGACCTGTGATGACCAGACCTTTGACTCCGGGTCGAGGCTGCAGTCCACCGCGGTGACGGTCAACGTCTTCAACGACGGCACAGTCTCCGGGCTGGCCGGCGAGACGTTGCGAGCGTTGCAGGACAAGGGCTTCATCGGTGGCGCCGCGACCGACAGCAGCGTCCGGATGCCCAACCGGAATGCCCTCGTGGTGGCGGCCGAGCCGCGCTCTGCCCCGGTACGTCTCGTCAAGCGCCAGCTGAGGGGTCAGGTCGCCGTCCGCAGGGCGGAGGATGCCGACATTGGCACCGACGTCAACATCTACGTCGGCAACCGCTTCCAGGGGGTGGCGCGCAATGCCCGTACCTCGTTGAAGGTACGTGGCCAGACGACGGTCTGCGTGCCCGTCGACGAGTCGCTGCGCTGACCCTGCCGAACGTCAGGGCAGCCCACGGCGCCAGCCGGCCAGCCGCCCGTACCGTGACACTGCCTGCATCCGCTCCTCGGTCGCTTGTCGCACGGTCCGTGGGGTGACGATCAGCAACGCGTCGCCGCGCAGGATGCGGGTGCTTCGCTCGGGGACGAACGGCTTGCCGTCGCGCACGACCAGCGACACCGATGTCTCTCTCGGCAGCCGCAGCTCACCGACCTCCACACCGTGCAGCCGCGAGGTGGGCGGCACCTGGAAGTCCAGCAGCTCGGCCGACACCCGCTCCAGCGGCGCAGCCTCGACCTCGATCTCGCGTGGGCTACCCGGTGTGGCGACGCCGAGCACCGAGGCGACCCAGGGCAGCGTCGGCCCCTGCAGGAGCGTGTAGACCACGACCAGCACGAAGACGATGTCGAACAGGTCCTCCGCGCTGGGCACACCAGCCGACAGTGGGATCGTCGTCAGGACGATCGGGACGGCACCGCGCAGCCCGGCCCACCCGAGGAACAGCTGCTCGCGCAGCGGCATGCCGAACCATCGGGCGCAGACGAACACCGAGACCGGCCGGACGAGGAAGGTGAGCAGGGCACCGGCCGCCAGTCCGGTCCACACGTGCCACCAGGTCAGTCGGCCAGGGCTGGCCAGCAGGCCGAGCATGACGAACAGTCCGATCTGTGCCAACCATCCGACACCCTCGGCGAACGATCTCGTCGCGTTGCGGTGCGGCAGCTCGGTGTTGCCGAGCACGAGCGCCGCGACGTACACCGCTGCGAACCCGCTGCCGTGCAGCAGGGCGGCGCCACCGTACGCGAGCAGCGCCATCGAGAGCACCGCCAGCGGGTAGAGCCCGGACGATGGGAGGGCGGCACCGGCCAGGACGCGTCCCCCGAGCCAACCCACCAGCAAGCCGAACACGACTCCCAGGGCGAGCTCACCGACGATGATGAGGCCGATGACGACGGGAGGCTGCTCAGTCACGGCGCCGCTGCTGATCAAGGTCACCAGCAGAACCGTGGGTGCATCGTTGAGACCGGACTCCGCCTCCAGCGCTCCGCGCACCGTGGGGCGCAACGGCAACTGGCGCAGCACGGAGAAGACGGCCGCGGCGTCGGTGGGGGAGGTGACCGCACCGAGCAGGACGGCGAACTGCCAGTTGAGGCCGAGCAGGTAGTGCGCGGGAACGGCGACCAGTGCGATGCTCACCGCGACGCCGACCGTCGCCAGCAGGATGCCCAGCCCCATGGCTGGCCTGACGTCGTGCCACCTGGTGGTGAGACCACCCTCGGCCAGGATCAGGACGAGCGCTGCGAAGCCCAGGGCATGCGCCAGACCGGCGTCGTCGAACTGAATGCCGATGACCGACTCGCCGAGCGCGATGCCGATGCCGAGATAGACCAGCAGACTGGGCAGGCCGACCCCCACCGAGAGCCGCACGGCCAGGATGGCCGCGAGCAACACCGCAGCGCCCCCGAACAGAACGGTGTCGAGCTCGTCGATCGGCAAGGCGGCGGGCCCTTTCGCTGGCGGGACCCGATCCTATCGGGCAGCCCGCGTCGAGATCCGAGGGCTTGGCTACTCCCCACCGCCACGTGACCCGAAGATCGGAGCTCGGCGGTGAAAGGGTGCCGCTTCGCGCGTGTCCTCATCATCATCTCATGCTGGGCTGCTTGGCTGCCGGGCGTGACACTCAGCGGACCAGCCGGTGGACGAGAAGCTGCAAGGAGCGACGGACCATGATGCGCACCGGCTTGGAAGCACAACTGACCAGCCTGATCGGGCGATTCCAGGTCGTGCGCGACCTGACCCGCAGTCACGGCAACGCCTGCGTACTCGAAGTGACCGATGCCAACGGCAACCACTGGGTGGCCAAGCGACACGGCAGAGTCAACCCCTGGCTGCGGGAGCTACGCGCCTACCGACGCTGGACGCCGGCCCTGGGCGGCCACGCAGCCGTGTTGCACAGCGCCGACCGGACGACCTGCACCCTGGTGCTGTCCAAGCTGCCCGGCACCCGCGCCCCGAATGAGTCCGCCTCTCACAGCCGCGCTGGCCAGCTGCTGCGAGCGCTGCACACGTGTGCACCCTCGGTGCCGTACCCCGACTACGCCGCTGACGCCGAGGGGTGGCTCGACGAGCTGCTGAGGCGGGGATCAGCGCTGCTCGACCGACGCGAGATCGATTTCGCACGCGGTGAGGTCCGGGCCCTGCGCGAGCTGCCCGCCCCCTCGTCGGTTCCCTGCCACCTCGACTACGCGCCCCGCAACTGGCTCATCGACGACGCGCACTCACTTCGAGTCATCGACTTCGCGGGCGCACGGCGACAAGTCTGGGTACGGGACCTGCTGCGCATGCATTTCAGCAACTGGTGGCAACGACCCGACCTCCGCGACGCCTTCCTCGACGGCTACGGCCACCACCCGACGGACGCCGAGACGACACTGCTACTGCGATCCGCCGCCATCACCGCCGTGAACGGGATCGTGCGCGGCGCCGAGCACGACCTTTCCCACGTCAGCGAAGGCGGACGACACATTCTTGCGCGGCTGCGGACCCGGTCGCCGTGAGGGAGCGTGCCGCACCCCGAAACGCAACAGCGGTGACCCCGTGCAAGTCGCTGACCTGCAGCGATGCTGCAGACCAATGGCGGTGGCGGTGGGATTTGAACCCACGGTGGGCGTAAACCCACACACGCTTTCGAGGCGTGCTCCTTAGGCCGCTCGGACACGCCACCGCCGTGCAGGCTACCCGACGACGCGGCGGCCCAACGAATCAAGGACCAGGCGCCCGGTGGCCGGCGAAGAAGTCCAGCAGCAGCGCGCGGCTGGCGTCCTCCAGCACTCCTGCGATCACCTCGGGGCGGTGGTTGAGCCGGCGGTCGCGCACCACGTCCCACAGCGATCCGACCGCACCGGCCCTGTCGTCGTACGCCCCGAAGACGATCCGGTCCACCCGCGACAGGACGGCCGCACCCGCGCACATCGTGCATGGTTCGAGCGTCACGACGAGGGTGGTGCCGCTCAGCCGCCACGACCCGAGGGCTGCCGCGGCCGAACGCAGCGCGACCACCTCGGCGTGTGCCGTCGGGTCACCGTCCCGCTCGCGTGAGTTGTGGCCCCGACCGATGACCTGACCAGCGGCATCGACCACCACCGCACCCACCGGCACGTCGCCGGAGGGCAACGCGAGGCCGGCCTGGTCGAGTGCCAACCGCATCCACCCGTCGTACGCAGAGGGGATCACACCGAGACCGCGTCGACCGCCGCCTGGAACTGTGACCCGAAGCCGAGCCGGCGTGCCACATCAGCCAGCACCTCGTCGGGATAGAGGTCCTCGTCGTCGCACAGCACGCCGAGATCCATCGCCGACACCCCGAGGTCGGCCACGATGCCGAGGTCTCCGGCCGGCTGCGGGTACTCGTCGTCGTCCGGCTCGGGAAGGTCGAGCTCGTCGATGATGCCGCTGGCCAGCTCCCACTCCGAAGCGGCCGTCACGTCGGAGAGCAGCAGCCGCGTGTGCTGGCCGAGGACGCGGGCGATCACGAAGAAGTCCTCGTCGACGCTCACCATGCCGATGGCGCCGGTGTCCGAGGGCCACGGACGCAGCGCAGTGAGCAGGGTCTCCAGGTCGTCGGCGCAGCGCTGGGACAGGGGCTGGACCTGCCAGACCTCGTCATCGCGGTAGGCGACCACCACGAAGTCGACCGAGCTCCGCGCCATGGCTCCTCCGCCGCTCGTCGGTCACGACACGTTGGTGTCGCGCAGTCGATCGTCGCAGAGACCGCGCAGGTAGGACAGAGCCAGTTCCGCGCCGGCGTTCCCGTCGGGGGCGGCGTGCGGGGATGCACTACGGTGCTGCGCATGCGCGTTCACGTGGCCGATCATCCGCTCATCACGCACAAGCTGACGGCCTTGCGGGACGAGCGGACCGACTCGCCGACGTTTCGGCGCCTTACCGAGGAACTCGTCACTCTGCTGGCGTACGAGGCCACGCGCCACGTCCGCACCGAGCCGCTGACGGTCACGACGCCGGTCGCCCAGGCCATCGGCGTCCGGCTGAGCAACCCGAAGCCACTGGTCGTGCCGATCCTGCGGGCCGGGCTCGGCATGCTCGAGGGGATGCAGCGGTTGCTGCCGACCGCCGAGGTCGGGTTCCTCGGGATGATCCGCAACGAGGAGACACTCGCCGCATCCACCTACGCCGAGCGGTTGCCGGACGACCTCGCCGGACGGCAGTGCTTCGTCCTGGACCCGATGCTCGCCACCGGCGGGACGTTGGCCGCGGCGGTCGACTTCCTGGTACGGCGGGGGGCCGACCACATCACCGCGATCACGCTGCTCGCCGCGCCGGAGGGGATCGAGCGCCTCGAGCAGGACACGTCGCACATCGGGGTGCCGATGACGCTGGTGACCGCCGCCCTGGACGAGAAGCTGAACGAGAAGGGCTACATCGTGCCGGGCCTCGGCGACGCGGGCGACCGGCTCTACGGAGTCGTGGACTGAACCGCTACAGCGCCTTCACGGCGCTGAGCAGCTTGCCCATGGTGTCCTTCGCGTCCCCGAACAGCAGCGTGGTGCGCGGGTCGAACAGCAGCTCGTTCTCGATCCCCGCGAAGCCGGGGCGCATCGACCGTTTCATGAAGACGACCTGCTCGGCCTGGTCGACGTCGAGGATCGGCATGCCGTAGATCGGTGCACTCGGGATCGTGCGAGCCCCGGGGTTCACCACGTCGTTGGCCCCGACGACGAGCACCACGTCGGTGTGCTTGAACTCGCCGTTGATGTCGTTCATCTCCTTGAGCTGCTCGTAGGGGACCTGGGCCTCGGCGAGCAGGACGTTCATGTGCCCGGGCATCCGACCCGCAACCGGGTGGATGGCGTAGTCGACGTCGATACCACGCTCGCCGAGCACGTCCACGAGCTCGCGCAGCGTGTGCTGGGCCTGCGCGACCGCGAGACCGTAGCCCGGGACGATGATCACCCGCTGGGCGTACGCCAGCAGGATCGCGACGTCGGCCGGTCCGGCGGACTTCACCGGCCGGTCACTGGCCATACCCGCCCCCTGGGTGGATCCACCCTTGAGCGCACCGAACAGCGTGTGGGCGACCGAGCGTCCCATGGCCCTTGCCATGAGCAGCGTCAGGAAGGTGCCGGCCGCCCCGACGAGCGTGCCACCGACGAGCAGCACGGTGTTGTCGAGGACGTAGCCGCCTGCGGCCACCGCAAGACCGGTGAACGCGTTCAGCAGCGAGATGACGATGGGCACGTCGGCGCCGCCCACCGGCAGGACCAACAGCGTGCCGACCACCAGACCGAGCAGCGCCAGCACCACGCCCACCCACAGGGCCGGCTGGAGCACCAGGACGACCGCGAGCACGAGGGCCGCGACGAGCCCGCCACCGAAGGCGACCGGCAGGCCGGCGAAGATCACCGGACGGGTGGTCATCAGCTCCTGCAGCTTGGCGAAGGTGACCAGCGACCCGGAGAAGCTCACCGAGCCGACCACGACCGTGAACGCCGTGGCGACGAGGGCGAACTCCTCCACGCCGGCGCCGGTGCCAGCGTCGACGAACTCGTCGAGCTCGAGCAGCGCCACCAGCGCCGCCGCGCCTCCACCGACCCCGTTGAACAGCGCCACCAGCTGCGGCATCTGGGTCATCTGCACTCGTTGGGCCCCCAGCACGCCGACGAGCGAACCCACCGCGATGGCCACCAGGATCGGGACCAGGTGGTCCAGCTCACCCTCGAAGAACACCACCACGCACGCGACGAGCGCACCGACCGCACCGATCTGGTTGCCCCTGCGCGCTGTCCTGGGAGAGGACAGCCCCTTGAGGGCGAGGACGAAGCAGACCGCAGCGACCAGGTAGGCGAGCTGCACCCACACCGGGATCATGCGTCCTCCCCGCCGCGCGCCACCGGCTTCTTGCGGGCGGTGAACATCTGCAGCATCCGGTCGGTGACCACGAAGCCACCCACCATGTTGATGGTCGCGAGCACCACTGCCACCAGCCCGACCGCCAGCGCGAGGGTGCTCTCGGCATGCCCGGTCACCAGGATGGCTCCGACCAGGATGACCCCGTGGATCGCGTTGGCGCCGGACATCAGCGGCGTGTGCAGCACCGAGGACACCTTGGAGATCACCTCGATACCGACGAACACGCTGAGCACGAAGATCGTCAGCCAGACCACTGACTCGTTCACGGGTGGTTGCCTTCCGTCTGGTCCGCCGGCTGCTCGGGTGGCGCGAACAACGCCGCCGCCGGTTGGTTCCGGATCGTCGAGTCGTGGGTGACGCAGCTTCCGGCCACGATCTCGTCCTCGAAGTCGGGGGCGAAGGTCCCCTCCGCGGTCATCAGCGTCACCAGGTTCACGATGTTCTGGGCGAGCAGCGTGCTGGCCGGGCCAGGCATCTGACTGGGCACGTTGCGGGCCCCCCACAGCCGCACGTCGCCGATCGCCTTCACCCTGCCGGGTTCGGCGCCCTCGACGTTGCCGCCGCTCTCGGCGGCCAGGTCGACCACGACCGAACCGGGCTTCATGGCCTCGACCATCTCGCGGGTCACCAGCATCGGGGCAGTACGTCCGGGCACCGCGGCCGTGGTGATCAGCGCGTCCGCGGCGGCGATGTAGGGGGCGAGGAGCTCCAGCTGCCGTGCTGCCCGGTCCTCGCTCATCTCCCGGGCGTAACCGCCGGCCCCCTCGAGAGTCTCCAGCTCCAGCTCGATGGCCTGTGCACCGACCGAGCGGATCTCCTCCGCTGCAGCGGCGCGCACGTCGTACGCCCGGACCACGGCACCGAGGCGCTTGCTGGTAGCGATGGCCTGCAACCCGGCGACACCGGCGCCGAGGACCACTACCTCGGCCGGCCGCACGGTTCCGGCGGCTGTCATGTTGAGCGGGAAGAACCGCCGCAGCAGCCCGGCGGCCACCACCGCGCACCGGTAGCCCGCGACCAGCGCCTGCGAGGACAGCGCGTCCATCGACTGCGCACGCGAGATCCGCGGCACCAGCTCGAGGGCGAAGGAGGTGATCCCGCAGTCACGCAAGTCGGCCACCTGGTCCAGGCTGGCCGACACCGGCAGGAACGACATGGTGGCTGCCCCTTGGCGCAGCCGGCGGATCTGGTCGGTGCGCAGCGGCTGCACGCTGAGCACCAGTCCGGCTTCCTGTAGCGCTTCGGCGTCGACCGTGGCGCCGGCGCCGGCGTACAGCTCGTCGGCGAAGTCCGCCGCCGCCCCCGCCTGCGGCTCCACCGCCACGTCGTACCCCAGCCCGGTGAGCACCGGCACCTGGTCGGGGACCAGCGCGACACGGGACTCGGCCTCGGCGGTCTCGGCCACCACAGCGATCTTCACGCAAGGCACGGTAACGGTCGCGGCCGTCACGGTGGTGGAGGGGCGCCGACCCACTGCCGGGATGTCGGTGACCTACGACGTGCGCTCAGTAGTAGTACGGGAAGTCCGACCAGTCCGGGGCGCGCTTGTCCAGGAACGCGTCACGTCCCTCGGCGGCCTCGTCGGTGGCGTACGCCAGCCTCGTCGCCTCACCGGCGAACAGCTGCTGACCCACCAGGCCGTCGTCGATCAGGTTGAGCGCGTACTTCAGCATCCGCTGCGCCGTCGGGCTCTTGGCGTTGACCGCGGCTGCCCACCGCAGGGCCACCTGCTCGAGCTCGGCGTGCGGCACCACCGCGTTCACCATGCCCATGCGGTGGGCGTCCGCGGCGGAGTACGTGTCACCGAGGAAGAAGATCTCGCGGGCGAACTTCTGCCCCACCTGACGGGCCAGGTACGCCGAGCCGAAACCGCCGTCGAAGCTGGCGACGTCGGCGTCGGTCTGCTTGAACATGGCGTGCTCGGCCGAGGCCAGCGTCAGGTCGGCGACCACGTGCAGGCTGTGGCCGCCGCCGGCCGCCCATCCGGGTACCACCGCAATGACGACCTTGGGCATGAACCGGATCAGCCGCTGGCACTCCAGGATGTGCAGCCGGCCGAGCCGGGCCCGGTCGACGGTGTCCGCGTCGGACCCGTCGGAGTACTGGTAGCCGTGCCGCCCCCGGATCCGTTGATCGCCGCCGGAACAGAATGCCCAGCCACCGTCGCGCGGTGAGGGTCCGTTGCCGGTGAGCAGCACGCAGCCGACGTCGGCGGACGTCCGCGCATGATCGAGCACCGCCAGCAGCTCGTCGACGGTGTGCGGCCGGAACGCGTTGCGCACCTCCGGGCGGTCGAAGGCGATGCGCACCGTGCCCTGGTCAACAGCGCGGTGGTACGTCAGGTCGGTCAGGCCGGCGAAGCCGTCGACGCTTCGCCAGGCGCTCGGGTCGAAGGTCTCGGACACGTGCGGCGGCGACTCCGGCGGCTGGGCAGACATGTCGGCACCTTCCCACACCGCAGGTGGCTAGCGGACCGCGTCGCTGATCGAGGCGGCTAACGCCGCCAGGTGCGCCAGCCGAGCGAGCTCGGAGGACAGGATCTCCGGGCCGCCTCGACGGCCGAACACCACGCTCTCGTCCGGGCCACCCACCGGGACCGCGGCCAGGACCGTGCTGTCCCACCCCAGCACCGACGGCAGGTGCCGGGCGGCCCGCAGGCCGACCCAGTGCTCCACATCCGCCGGCACGTCCGGCGCGGTAGCGGTCGCCGTCGTGACGACCACCCCCTCGGGGGTACGACGCAGGCCCACTGCCCAGTCGCAGCGGAACGTCACCGGCACGAGCTCGACCAGGCGTTCGCGGGCCGAACCCGGGTCGCCGGTGAGCGACTCCACCGCCTCGAGGTCCATCCGCAGGCTGGCACCCGCTGCGTACCGCGAGATCCACACCACCCGCACGCCGTCGAGCCGGTGGCAGGCCGAGATCACGGTGTCAGGCATGACGGTCGGTGGCATGTCCAGCAGCACGTCGTCGACTGCGACCCCGTCGCGCCGGTGCTCGACGATCTCGATGGCCTCGATGTTGCCACCGGCGGAGCCGATGGCGCTCGCCAGCGCCCCCAGAGACCCGGGGACGTCGGGCAGCTCGACTCGCATCAGGAACGCCATCAGCTCATCCTCCCGGTCGCTGCGAAGGCCTCGTCCCAGCCGGCGATCTCCGAACGCAGCACCGACCGGTAGGTCCGCTCGATGTCCGAGGTGAGCGGCAGCGGGTCGACCAGTGCACGCAGCGCCTTCACGTTGTCCGCCTGGTAGCTCCCCGACCAGGTGTCGACGAACTCGAGGAGCTCCGAAGCGGCGGGGGCGTCCGCCGACACGGTGGCCCAGCACTCGTAGAACAAGCTCTCCACCGCGTAGGTCACGATCAGGCCGCGTACCCAGCCCTGCCCGGAGCAGGCCATGACGAACGACGTGTAGTCCATCGCCCGCGCCGAGGGCAGTGGCCGGCCGAGGCCGTGCCGTTCGGCGAACTCCTCACCGTCGGCGATCTCGTGGTCGACACTTTGAAAGTTGGCGAACATCAGCTTGCTCGAGCGGACGTCCGGCGCGATCGTTCCCATCACCATCATGAAGCGGCGGTAGGTTCGAAGGAAGTGTGTGTTGATGAGTACGAACTGCTCGAAGACCTCCATGGGAACCGTGCCGCTCGCCACCTGCTCCAGGAGCGGATGGCTGAGCGCACGCTGCCACTCCGGCGCTGTCAGGTTGCGCAGGTGAGCGGCGAGACCGCCGGGGACTGACACGTCGTCATCGTCGCACCGCACACGGTGAAGCGGGGCGTCGACCTCGCACGTGTGCATGCTGCACGAATGTCGATGTACACTGCACGCAGTTGCTGACCGGAGGACATCATGCCGCAGACGACCCCCCGCTCCGAGGAACTGATCGACCAAGTCGTGCGCCTGCAGAGGGTCATCCACCGGATCAAGGCTCAGCCCACCGGGGACGGTCCGCGCGACCGCTCCTCCCACGTGTTGCTGCTCGCCATCTTCCGGCAGGGACCCCTGCGCCTCGCGGACCTCGCGACCGCAGCGTACGTCGACGCATCGGTCGTCAGCCGACAGGCCGCCGAACTGGTGGCCGAAGGGCTGCTGGTGCGCCAGCAGCACCCCGGCGACGGTCGGTCGTCGGTGATGGCGCTGACTGACCAGGGCGAGCAGTTCGTGCAGACGATGCTGGCCCGCCGCCGAGCCTTCTTCGACCGTGCGGTGTCCGACTGGAGCGAGCAGGAGCTGGGCACGTTCACGCGACTGCTGCAGCGTTTCGTCGACGACACGGAGCACACGTACACCGCCACGGCGACACATCAGGAAACCTCCACATGACGCCCGACTCGACCGGCACGTTCAGCCATCGCCAGATCCTCACGATCTTGTCCGGGCTCATGCTCGGGATGTTCCTGGCTGCGCTCGACCAGACCGTGGTCAGCACTGCGATCCGCACCATCGCCGACGACCTGTCCGGGTTCGAGCTGCAGGCATGGGCGACGACGGCCTTCCTCATCACCTCGACCATCAGCACCCCGTTGTACGGCAAAGCCTCCGACATGTACGGTCGCCGGCCGTTCTACCTGGCAGCCATCGCGATCTTCGTCGTGGGCTCGATGCTGTGCGGCATGGCCACCTCGATGTACGAGCTCGCAGCCTTCCGTGCGGTCCAGGGCATCGGCGCCGGTGGCCTGATGTCGCTCGCTCTGGCCATCCTGGGTGACATCGTGCCGCCACGTGAGCGGGCGAGGTACCAGGGCATCTTCATGGCGGTCTTCGGCACCAGCAGCGTCGTGGGACCTGTCGTCGGTGGATTCTTCGCCGGTGCCGACAGCTTCCTCGGCTTCGAGGGCTGGCGCTGGATCTTCTACATCAACGTGCCCATCGGCATCGTGGCGCTCATCGTGGTCAGCCGGGTGCTGCGCCTGCCGCACACCCGCCGCGACCACCGGATCGACTGGCCCGGTGCCCTCGCCCTGATCGTGACGCTGGTCCCCCTCCTCACCGTTGCCGAACAGGGTCGCGAGTGGGGATGGGCCTCGGCGCTCTCGATGACCGCCTACGTGCTCAGTACCGCCGGCCTGGTCGCGTTCCTCCTCGCGGAGCGTGCGTACGGCGACGATGCCCTGCTGCCGCTGCGGCTGTTCGGCAACCGGTCATTTCGTTTCGTCACGGCCAGCAGTCTGGTGCTCGGCGCCGGGATGTTCGGTGCGATCGTGCTGCTGCCGCTGTACCTGCAGGTCGTCAAGAGCTCCACACCGACCGAGGCGGGGCTGCAGATGATCCCGCTCATGGTCGGCATCATCGCGGCTGCCATGTCCTCGGGCATCGCGATCGGCCGGACCGGGCGCTACAAGATCTTCCCGGTGATCGGCTCGGCCGTCATGGTGGCGGCACTGCTGATGTTCGGCTTCGTCGGTGCGGACACGCCGCTGTGGCAGACGATGATCGCGATGCTGACGTTCGGCGTCGGGCTCGGCCTCACCATGCAGCCGACCATCCTGGCGGTGCAGAACTCCGTGTCTCCCCGCGAGATGGGCGTCGCCACCTCCTCGGTGACGTTCTTCCGGCAGATGGGGGGCACGCTCGGCGCGGCCGTCTTCCTCTCGGTGCTCTTCAGCACCGTGGCCGACAACATCGCGAGCGCCACCGATCGAGCCGCCGCCACACCCGCCTACCAGCAGGTGCTCGCCTCCGATGCCGCCCAGGCACGGCTGCTCGGCGACACCGGTGCGGACGCGTTGGAGGACAGCTCATTCATCAACCGCCTCGACCCGGTCCTCGCGACACCGTTCAAGGTCGGCTTCTCGGAGTCGATGAACCTCATCTTTCTCGTCGCCGCCGGCGTCGTGGCCCTCGGGTTCCTGCTGCTGCTGCGGTTGCCCGAGCTGCCGCTACGGCTCACCTCGGGGGCCCAGTCGATGGCCGCCGAGGACGCAGCAGCCCAGGACGCCGCCACCCAGGACGCCGCGGCCCAGGACACAGTGGTGGCGGGCAAAGAGGACACCGGACCGGGCAGAGGCGGAACCGTCTCGGCACCGGCTGCGTCGTAACCGCATGAAGACCTTCGTCAGCCCTCGCCATCGGGTCGCGATCGTTCTCCTCGCGACCCTTGTGACGGTCGGCGCCTGTGGTGGCCAGCCGTCCGACGACACCGACGGCAGCACCGATTCGAACGGGTCGGCTGCCCCACCGGATGCATCGCCGAGCGAGCCGGCCGGACCCACTGAGCCGGACCCGCGCCCCGACGAGCCTGACGACCCGGGCGGCCCGGGGGATGACGGTCGGATCCTCCCCCCGGACGGCCCAGGCACCGAGGTGGTCTGGATCGAGGACTCGCTCTACGTCGTCTTTCCGGGCAGCTCGGCGTGCCCCCCGACGGCACGCAGCGTCGAGGTCGTGTCGGACACCGAGTGGGTCATCGACGTGACCCCTCGTACCGGAAAGGGCGCTGTCTGCACGGCAGACCTGGTCCCGCACCGCAGCCGGATCGAGGCGCCCTCCAACGCCGACCCCGACGCCGAGGTGATGGCAACGATCCTTAACCACGGCGAGCGGTCCGAGCCGGTCCCGGTCACGGTCCACGATGCCCCGGACCAGTGAGGGTCCACGTTGAGGACGAGGGGATCCCGGGCGGGTACAAACGAGGCATTTGTACCTGCCGACCCTGGGGTACCTGTGCCGATCACCCGCCGCCGTGTCCTGTCCGGCATCCTGCGGTACAACACGTTCACCCACGTCGACAGCCGGGCCCAGTGCGCGTACGGGGCGCAGAGCTTCTACTGGCAGAGCTGAGCCCGGGTCGCGCCCCGCTCGGGTCTGCGCCGCTAGGTCTGGGGGGGAGGGCGCCGCAGCTGCTTGAGCTGGGCACGCCGCTGCTTGCCCTCCTGTCGACGTCGTCGTGACCCTCGGGTCGGCCGGGTGGCACGGCGCTGGGTGGCTGGCGGCGCGGTCACCTCGATGAGCACGGCCGCCATCCGCCGCATCGCGGCTTGGCGGTTGCGCAGCTGAGAGCGGTGCTCCGACGCCGTGACCGTCAGCTCGCCGCCCACCAGCCTGTCGGCCAGTCGCTCGAGTGCCCTGCGCCGCAGCGGGTCCGGCAGCGACGGCGAGGCGGCCACGTCGAGGGTCAGCTCGACGCGGGAGTCAGCCGTGTTGACCGACTGCCCTCCGGGGCCACTTGAACGGGAGAACCGCCAGCGCAGCTCGCTCGCGGGAATCCAGCTGCCACGCACCTGGATGCCGTCGGTGCCAGATGCCACGGCCCGATGGTGCCACGTCGTGGAATGTCCGCACGGCTTCGCCTGTTCGGTCGAGCAGCAGCGCCACCCGACAGGAGGCACCATGACATCGGTCATCGTCCGCGAGCACGGCGGACCCCAACAGCTCGTGCTCGGCGACGACCCGGGCCGGGCGCCAGGCACGGGCGAGATCGCGGTCCTCGTCGCGGCGGCGGGGGTCAACTTCATCGACATCTACCAGCGCTCCGGGGCCTATCCGATGCAGCTGCCGTTCGTGGCAGGCTCCGAGGCGGCCGGCACGGTGGAGTCCGTGGGCGCCGGCGTCACCGACGTCGCCGCCGGAGACCACGTGGCCTGGGCGATGGTGGCGGGGAGCGGTTACACCGAGCGCGCGATCGTGCCGGTGGACCGCGTGGTGCCGGTGCCCGACGGCGTAGGCGACGAGGTCGCCGCCGCGGTGATGCTGCAGGGCATGACCGCGCACTACCTGTGCGAGGCGACGTACGCGGTGCGGCCCGGTGACGTCGCCCTGGTACACGCCGGTGCCGGCGGGGTCGGACTGCTGCTGACCCAGATGATCGTGCACCGCGGCGGACGAGTGATCAGCACCGTGTCCACGCCGGAGAAAGCCGAGCTGTCTCGCGACGCCGGCGCCTCCGACGTGCTGGACTACGGCGGTTTCGCCGAACGCGTCCGTGAGCTCACCGACGGCGAGGGCGTCGCCGTCGCCTACGACGGAGTGGGACAGGCCACCTTCGAGGGCAGCCTGGACAGTCTGCGGCCACGCGGCGTGCTCGCGCTGTTCGGGGCCGCCAGCGGTCCCGTTCCGGCGTTCGACCCGCAGGTGCTCAACAGCAAGGGGTCGCTGTTCCTGACCCGCCCCACCCTGGGCCACTACACGGCTGACCGGGCCGAGCTGGTGCACCGCGCCGGCGAGGTGCTCGACGGCGTGGCGCGGGGATGGCTCGACGTACGCATCGGTGGTCGCTATCCGTTGGCCGAGGCGGCGCGGGCGCACGAGGACCTCGCCGCCCGGCGGACCACCGGCAAGTTGCTGCTCATCCCCAGCTGAAACGCGCCTCGCCGGGCGCCACTAGAAGTCAGACGGGCGGGAGAACGGCGCTGGGTCTATGACTGCACCGGGGTCGCCGGCGCGCACGAGGCCGGACTCGTAGGCGAGGACGACGGCCTGCACACGGTCGCGCAGCTCCGTCTTGGCGAGCAGATGGTTCAGATGGGTCTTGACCGTAGCCTCGCTCACCCAGAGGTCCCGGGCGATCTCGGCGTTGGACAGTCCGCGGCCCACACGGACGAGCACATCGCGCTCCCGGTTCGTCAGCGACGCGAGCCCCACCGGCGGCGTTCCGGCACGCGATCCAGAAGGCTGCCAGGGCAACCGCGACCAGCTGGGCTGTCGTACGGCATCAAAGGCATGCTCGCCATCTACCTGCCCGGCGGTCTCAACACCGGTGAATACCCGCCCGAGGGCACCGCGGTGCTGTTCGTCCTGGACGACCTGCTGCCCTTCCTGACGTGGTGGGGGGCGGCGGTCTCGGTGCTGGCCATCGCCTGGTTGGCCTGGCGCGAGAGGGCGCTTCCGCGCTGGGTCGGGGCGCTCGGGCTGCTCGCCCTCCTGCCCCCGCTGGCCCTGCTGGTCGTCTTCGGCATGCCGGGACTGTTCGGCGTCACGGTGCCGCTCTGGCTGATCGTCACCGGCACGGCAATGGCTGTGCGTGGGTCAGCCGCCGTGCCGATGGCGCCGCGCCGACCGGTCGTGGTCTAGGACAGCGTCAGCGTTGTCGCCACATCCGAAGGGCACACCCCGCGAGCAGTGCGGACGTGTGCCCCTCGTACGTTGCGTGCCACCCAGGGGTGGCAGTGCTCACTTGCCGCTGACCGCGGACTTCAGGCGGGCACCGGGGCGCAGTCGGGCGGCCTTGCCGGCGGCGATCTGGATGGTCTCGCCGGTCTGTGGGTTGCGGCCCTGCCGAGCCTTGCGATGCGTCGTGTCGAGTGTGAACAGGCCGGTCATCTTGACCTCCACACCCTTGCCAACGGCGTCGACCAGCGTGGCGTCGAACGCCGACAGGACCTTGTCGACCGTGCTCTTCGACTCACCGCTCGACTCGGCGACGGCATCGATCAGCTCGTTGCGGTTCATTGCACTCCTTGGACGTCAGGCGCCCGGGATCTCCCGGTCACCAGCTCGATGTGGTCACCCGGGGAAGTCTCCCCGGTGGGGCCTCGCGCGGAATCGGATCCGCGACAGCCCCCCATTGTGTCAGCACGCCCCGAGGACGCCCGACCACCCTGCCACGCTTGGGTGTCAGAAGGGGACTCGCACCGCTGGGAACGCGGCGAACAATGCGGCGCAGCCCCACGTCATGCCGTCGGATCGTGCACGACGCCCTCGAACAGCGGAGCACCCGTGGTGTCGTCGACGATGGCGAAGGCGAACGGACGGTCGACCGTCATCTCGACGCCGGTGAGCGCCGGCGCCGCCACCTCGGCCATGGCGATGCCGGTGACGGCAGCGGCCTCGGTCCCCTCCTCGTCGACCGTGATGTCGGCCCGGTGCACGACGTCGGAGACGAACAGCGCAGTGCTGGACAGTGCGGAGAAGTCGGCTGCCCCGGTGAACGCCTGGCGCATTCCCATGTCCTGCAGCGTGCCCGCTAGCGGGAGGTCGCTCTGGAAGTCCCACGTCGGCAGCGACAGCTGCACGTCCTGGCCGGTGGCGTCTTCACGTGCCTGTGCCAGCAGGGTCGGGTCGAGCAGGTCGACGGGGCTCATCTCGGTGCCGGCGTCGGGCAGCAGCAACCACATCGACATGTCGGACTCCGCGTACGGCAGCCGCACCGCTCTCCACCCGTTGCCCCTCGCGAAGTCGTACGCAGTGTTGGTGTGCATGGTGGCGGCCTGCACCGGCCGGTCGCCGTCCACGAAGAAGTCGGCGTCGTACGTCTCGTTCGGGTCGAACTCGGTCTCCCAGGTGGCCTTCAGGTACACCGCGTTCGCGAGCACCAGCTTGGTGTCCGGCGGGAGGTCGTCGAACAGCTTGTCGATGCGGTCGCGGGTCTGCTCCTTGACCCAGTCGTTGATCTGCTCCTGCGCGGACGGTTGGGTAAAGTCGACGGTCGCGACACCCGCGCCGAAGTCGCGCTTCACGGCATCCAGGTAGTCGCCCTCCAGCGGCAGGCCCTCCTGCGCCCACAGGGCGTTTGCGACGGCGAGCTCGGGGGCCGACTTCGAGGTCGGCTCGCCGGTCTGCCAGCTGCGGGTGAGCGCGTTGTACGCCGGGCCGAGCCCGTCGGCGGGGAAGTGCAGCACGTCGTCGATCTCGGCGGCTGTCGTGCCCGCCGCTCCCGGGCGCAGCATCGCGAACGCGGTACCGATGCTGGCCGGCGAGACGACCACGTTCTCACCAGGCGGCAGCTGCTCGAGCAGCTCGTGACCGAAGGCCGCGATACCGTCCGCCACGTCACCGGTCGGGGCGCCGGCAGCAGGTTGCTCCCGGGCGACCTGGCTGATCTGCATGCCGGTCGAGCCGGTCAGCGGTGCAGGGCCGGGTGTGTCGCCGCACGCCGCGAGCAGCCCGAGACCCGCGGCGGACAGGAGGGCGGCAGCGGTGCGAAGGCGTGTCATGAGGCTGGGACGCGCGGCGGATGAGCACGGTTCCACGCGGTTGACCGACGACGATCAGAACCCAGTGCGGACCGGTCATCCAGCCGGCCACCAGAGAGGACATCACCGTGCGTGCTCGCGACCTCGGCATCGTCATAGGCACCGGCCGGCCCGGCCCGATGAACTCGATCACCGACGTGCCCGGCGTCCGGGTCGGGCACTGCACCCTCGTCGAGGGGGACGGCGCCCTCGTACGTGGGCGCGGTCCCGTACGGACCGGGGTGACCGTCGTGCAACCGCACGGCGACGCCATCTGGCACAGCCAGGTGTTCGCCGGCTTCCACCGGCTGAACGGCAATGGCGAGATGACCGGCCTGTCCTGGATCGCTGAGTGCGGCACCCTGACGTCACCCGTCGGGCTGACCAACACCCACAGCGTCGGGGTTGTGCGTGACGCACTGGTCGAGTTGGAGATCGAGCAGCGCGATCCGGCGGAGATCTGCTGGAGCCTGCCGGTCGTGGCGGAGACCTGGGACGGCCTGCTGAACGCCTGCAACGGCTTGCACGTACGCTCCGAGCACGTGCGCGCCGCAGTCGCCGACGCCGCTCCCGGTCCGGTGGCCGAGGGCAACGTCGGGTCGGGCACCGGGATGATCTGTCACGGTTTCACGATAGCGACGCACCAGGGCGTTCATCCTGCGAGCTCGGAGGGATTCGAACCCCCAACCTTCTGAAGCCGCAACCGATGGATGAGGAGCCGCACCACCGTCCACGAGAACCAGCGCTGACCTGTGACAACACCGCGTCACGGGCGGAACGCTCCGGAGTGATCTGGAGTCGTCTGGGGTGGGGTTTATGACGAGTAGATGGCGAGTTCTCCGGCGCCCAGCTATGGCAGCGCGCGTCGGATCTCGCCGAGGAGCGTCGGGTACGGGTCCTCCAGTGGTTTCCGCTCTGCCCGCAGCTGCTCCTGGATCTGGCGCAGCGGCTCGCCGGCGACGTAGTAGCGCCCCCGCCGCTCGCCGCGAGCCTCAAGCACCCCAAGCTCGGCGGCGTTGACGAGGTCCCGGGTCGCCGTGCGCTCGTCGAGCTCGGTGAGCTTCACGTACGACGGCCGCGTGACCCGCAGTCCGAGAAGAGCGTCGAACAGAGCAGCGCCGACTCGATCGTTCAGCTTGTGAGCCCCAAGCAGCTCGTCAAGCTTGCGCCACTGGGTCTCGGCCTCATTGAAGCGCCGGCGCATCGTCTGGGCCTGCATGTGGTGGGCGCGCAGATTGAACTTCACCCAGAGCGTCGCGTCGTTGCCGGGCTGCCACGATCCGCGTCCGGTGGCCGCGAGCACGTCGTAGTAGTTCTGCGTGTTGTTGCCCAGCCACTCCTCGATGCTGGAAAAGGTCGGCTCCACCACCTGGTCCTGGGCCAGCACCATCGTCTGCAGCGCGCGGGCCATCCGCCCGTTGCCGTCGCGGAACGGGTGGATCATCACGAGATTGAGGTGCGCCATGGCTCCCATCACGAGCGGGTCGTCGCTGTTCGGCGCGGCGAGCGATTCCGACAGCGCCCGCATGAGTCCCGGCACGTCTTCTCCGTCGGGCCCCTCATAGACGTTGACGCCGCGCCGGTCGTCGCGGACGTAGATCTCCTTGGTGCGGTAGCGACCGGGCGTCTTCGACAGATCGTGGTCCAGCAGCATGAAGTGCATCGAGCGCAGCACGGCCTCATCGATCACGAAGCCGGGCTCGGTAGCGACGTTGAGGACGTAGGTGAGCACGCGCCGGTACGCAACGATCTCTGCCCAAGTTGCCTCGTCGGCAGTCAGCGGTGGCTCGTTGTCGACCGCGGCGACCGCGTCCTCGTCACTGACCGTGTAGCCCTCGATAGTGTTGGAGCCCTGGATTGCACGTGCGGTCGAGGTGCGTCGCAGGAGGCCGTTCCATCGCTTGGGCACCCGAAGGAAGTCCGCGAGCGAGGCGCGGACGTCATGGATCTCGGCGATGACCTGCTGGTCCTCGAGATCAGGGTCTGGAGTCGCGAAGAGTTTTGCCATGTCCGTATGTCCTTTATTAAGTGCCAAGACTAGCCCGCCTGCGTCGCTTTGTCACTTAATAAGTGACATACCGTCACGCGGCAGGGGCGACGGTCCCGACGAGCAGGTGAGTCGCCAGACCCCGGTAGTCCATGCGCACCTACCCTGCATGACCACCACACCCACCCACTCCGGGCTCGAACGGCTGTTGACCGTCCACGAACTTTCTGACTACTTGGGTATCCCCGTCGCCACGCTCTACGACTGGCGCGTGGACGGGGTCGGCCCCAAAGCGGTCAAGCTCGGCCGCTCCCTGCGCTATCCCGAGTCCTGTGTCCGCGCCTGGATTGAGGAGAAGCTCCATGGTTAGGCCGACGCAGCCGCTGGGCACCTTCGGCAAGATCACGGTCAAGCGAACCAGGACCGGGCACGTCGCCACTACTCGGTTCCGCGAGCTCAACGGCTCGTACCGTCGCGTCACCGCCAACGGCGAGACCGCCATGTCCGCAGAAAACCGGTTGAAGGAGAAGATCGCGGCTGGCCTGCCGTCGCAGGCGGAGGGCGACCTCAAGCCTGGCGACGCGCACCTCGGCCTCAACGGGGGCCTGGTCGCGGATGGCCTTGATCTCGCGGGCTCGCCTCATCCGGCCCACGAGCACGTCCAGGTCGTCGAGCCGAAAGGCGCCGTGTAGCTCCGAGGTCATGCCGGTCAACGGGTTGGGAGCCCCGACCCGCACATCACAGAGGGGGACAGCCGCCATGGCCGACCAGTACCGCACCACCACCAGCCGCGACTGCGCGGAGGGCCACCTCACCGGCGACGTGTGTGAGATCCAGGCGGCGATGGACCGCCAAAGCGAGCGCATCGAGGACGGCACCTCGCCGAACCGGTCGAGCGTGGAGGCCCAGAAGGCCCCGAACTTCGAGCTGGTCCCGGTCAGCCGCGCCATCTGCCCGTCGATGAGGTCGCTGAAGACGAACGCCGTGATCACCAGGACCCCGGTCAGCAGCATCCCCTGCGGGAAGAACACCAGCGCCCCCGCGCACACGCCGAGCGTGCCGACGAAGGTCACCGCGTCGGGGCTGACGCCCAGCTTGATGAAGAAATGGACGAAGGGGGCCAGGACCACGCCCTGCCAGAAGTCCTTGAATCGGTCGAGCATGCCCGGAGGCTAGTACGCCACCTTGGGCTAGATGGTCTGGACCACGCGTCGGCGGCGCGTCGCGGCGACGGGGCCGCCTCCGCTGAGCACCAGCCCGAACCCATGGACCGGCTCGTCGAGCCCCTCGACCTCGATGTCGTCCTCGAAGGAGTCGACCTGACGACCGAAGGCGTTGCGTCGCACGGTGATGTCGAGGCCGCCGATCGTCTCCTGGCCGGCGGCGCCGTCCTCGATCCGGTCGGCGAGCAGGATCATCCCCGCGCAGGTGCCCAGGGTGGGCATGCCGTCCGCGATCCGCTCGCGCAACGGCTCCAGGAGCCCGAAGATGCCGGCGAGCTTGGCCATCGTGGTCGACTCACCGCCGGGCAGAACCAGCGCGTCACACGCCTCCAGTTCCAGCGGACGACGAACCGGCGCGGCGTTCACTCCCGGCCGGGACAGCGCGTCGAGGTGCTCGCGGACGTCGCCCTGCAAGGCCAGCACGCCGATCGTGGGCGAGGTGGTGGACGGCACGCCGAGCAGTGTAGGAGCGCCTCGGTGCTGCCTAGGAACAGAGGCTGGCGACGGCAACCGTGTAGGTGCGAGTGACAGAGGCGATGGAAGACCACGTCGTCGACCCGAAGTCGCGGTTGGTGACGACCCATGCGGTCCCACTCGAGGTTGCGGTCGTGATGGTCTTAGTGGTTGTCGGTGCCAAGACATCGACCGTCGACACACCGCCCGTGCCGTAGTGCACCGTATAGCTCGTGGCCCCGGCCACGGCCGTCCAGTTAAAGGTGACCGACAGCACTCCGACGGCCCCGCATGTGAACGTCGCCGGCGTCGAGATCGTGCCTGCCGTGAAAGTCGTTCCGGTGACATTGGCCGGGTCGGTCCACGGGGCCGCCCAGCTCGGCGACGGCCCCAGTACGCCGACCGCCACCACAGCGAGGGAGAGTGCCGCAGGGAGCGCCCGGCGACGAGCCGGCGGAGCACGTCGGCGCGCCGGCTTCTTCCGGGTGGGGGCGGGCGGGCCACCTTCCCCCGGACGCTTGCCCCGGAAGGCGACCGAGAGCAGGAGCGCGGCGTAGAGGCCGAGCATGAAGACGCCGATCGGTCCGGTGAGCCACCCGATGGCGTAGCCGAGCAGCGGCACATGGAAGAGCACCCGCTCGGCCTCCGTGACCGTGTAGACCTCCCCGTCGGGCTTCTCGTTCGCGTCGCCCTGGAGCGTCAGCTGACGTTGGTCCCCCTGGGCCGCGACGTTGACGAGGCGGTGGGTCACCCGCGTGCCGCTCGCGTCGAGCACCGAGACGATGTCGCCGCGGTGCAGCTCGGAGGCCGGCACCGTGCGCGACAGGGCGAGGTCCCCGGTGTGGATGGCCGGCGCCATCGAGCCGGACCGGAAGACCAGCGGCCGCACCCCGAAGGCCACGCTCGCCAGCATCACGACCAGGCAGAGCACGCCCAGGACCGCCCCAGCGGTCAGGACGACCTCCCGGACGGTGCGGACAGCTGCCCTGCGGGTCATGAGACGTCCGAGGTCCCGGTGGCGGTGAAGGTCGCGTTGGCGGTCTTGCCCTGCAGACTGCTCGGCGCGGCGGAGTCGAAGGTGATCTGGAAGCACAGGGCCTCGGTGCCTGCCGCCGCAAGCGGACCGCGCCGCGTCCCGATGATCGCGGTGGAGGTCACATTGGTGAGCGCGGTCGGCCCGAAGATGGTGGTGCCACCGGTGCAGGTCGAGCTTTTCCCGGTCCCGGACCTCGTGCCCGCAGCGACGACGGTGAGCTTGAGCGCAGCAGCCGTGTTGTACGCCGCGGCTTCGGTGCCCGTGAGTCCTCCGGTCAGGGTGTACTTGAGCGCCGCCGTGCCGTTGTTCTTGATGGTGAGGACCTCGGCGGAGGTGTTGCCCGGCACCATGGCAGACATCGCGAGCGTGGTCGTCGAGGGTGCGTCAGAGTTGTTGACCTGGAGGTCCAGCGTGCCTGCGGTGAACGACGTGCCGCTGATGACCACGTCGTCGGTCCAGAACGCGAACGTCCCCGTCGCGCCCACCAAGAGCACGACGCCGAGCCCGAGGACCGCGCGGACCCGGGGCGAGCCAGCGAGCCGTGGACGACGGAGCCTTGCAGCAGCATGGCTAGACATGGACTTTCTCCTGCTCCTCGATCGTTTCGTCCGGACGCCTCAGGCGCCGGCGGATCGCCTTGATGTATACGGATGCGGCGTACGCGAGCAGCAGACCGGCCAGGGAGTAGACCCCCACCTGTCGCTGGTCGCCGGTTAGCGCGTTGCTGGCGTAGCCCAGGTAGGGCACGGAGTACCACTTCTCGCCGCGGATTTGGACCGGGCGGACCCACAGCTCGTCCGGGACGTCGTTGGCGTCACCCTGGGTCCGGAAGATCGGCGCGCCCTGGGCGTCGAGACCCTGAGCGACGACGCGGTGTGTGACGACCGACTGGTCACCGGACTTCAGCTGGTAGGTGACGACCGTGCCGACCCCGATGTCCTCGGGATCGACCGGCCTGACCACCACGAGCGTCCCCGGTGGCATCGCGGGTCGCATCGACCCGGTCAGCACGGTGTAGGGCGTGGCGCCTGCCAGGCGAGGGACCAGCACCCCCACCACAAGAACCGAGGCAGCGGACAGCACCACCACCCAGGACGCCACACGGCACACCCAGCGGACCATCGACCGTTCCTAGGCGTGTGTCTGGGTCAGGGAGACCGTCAGATCGTTCAACGAGGTGGTCAGGTTCTGAGCAGTGGTCCCGGACGTCGTGGTGTCGAACGTCACGCTGACCTTGGCCACGAGGACCTTGAGGTCGTCAGCACTGGTGATGTCGTCGCCGCTCGCGGCTGCAACACCGCCGAGGGTGTAGCTGACCGCCGCGTCGAGGGCAGTCACCAGGTCGTTGCTGGTGCTGAAGGAGACGGCCTCCAGTCCCAGGTCTGCCGCCAGGTGCTTGCCGCCGGCGTTGACGGTGTAGGTGCACGTCCGGCTGATGACATCGCCGGGCACGACCAGGGTTGACCCCGGCGTGTAGGCCGTGTCCCCACCGGCGCTGTCCAACGTCCAGCTGCTACAGGTCTGCCCGGACTCCTGGGTCAGGCTCAGCTCACCGGAGTCGATCGCGCCACCGACGACGTCTTCGCTGTCACTCCAGTAGGCCAGCGTGCCGGCGCCACCGAGCAGCAGAGCTGCGGCGGCGCTGGCGGCGATGGTGCCCTTGAGGGTGTTGTTCATGATGTCTCGTTCCCTGAGGTGTCAGCCAGCTGTTCGGTGGCTTTGTGCTCAGAGAGTGCCGCCCCAGACAGGTGCCGGGAGGCCGAATGGGCTCCATATGGCCCGGATGTGCCTCAAACCTGACCGATCGGCCAGACCCGGTCCGCGCGGGGACGAGGACGACGCCTACCTGCCGTGTCTCGCGATACCTGCTACGAGGTCGTCCAGCACACCAGAGCCGTGCACCACCGTCCCGGCGCTCCAGGTTCGCGATCCAGGCCCGAGCAGCTGCTCGTAGCCCCCGAGGGGCGGACAGTCCATACCGAACCTTTGCACGCCGCACCCGAGGTCAGGAGCCTTCACGCTCCTCGATGAGCGGCCCGTGTGTGTGGCGGAGCTGCGTCAGCAGCAGTGAGACCAACCCCAACACACGAAGGTGCCTCACACACGCGCCAGAGCTCAAGCCGCTCAGGAGCCCGTTGGTTGGGCCAACCGTTCAAGGACGTTGTCGACGGCCCCCGGCTGCTCAGCGACGAAGGCATGCACAACTTCGGTGTACGGGTTGCCGCCGTCGTGGGGGCTACCGGCCCATAAGACCTGACTGTTGTTCTCCACCGCGTCGAGAAGGTGGCCGCATTGCGCGGTGTCAAGATTGCGCAGCTTCCGCAGACGCTCCCAGACGTGGTCGGTTGTGTTGAAGCTGCGCGAAGCGTTCATCGCCTCAACGAGCGAACTCGCCAATGTTGGATGCAGTTCGGTCCGGGCTTCCAGAACGTCCAGGACGCTCGTTGCGATGGCCTTCGGTGGCAGGCCTACAGCGTTGATCGCCTGGCGTTCACCCAGCGGCCCGTAAGGCGTCAAGTCGAACTTCAACGAGATGACCGGGACACGACGACCCAGCAACCAGCCAGTCTCTTGGTCGCACCAGTCACTCGCCTTGAACTCCTTGTGCAGGAAGGAGACCCCGGCGTCGGCCCTGTCCAATGTCCGCAAGATCTCCTCGCGCCAGAGCCGGTCCGGCTCGATGGAAACGTGCGCAACAAACAACGTGACACCGAACCACTTGAGCTCGTCGGCAACTTGGCCGACAAGCGCCCTGTGATGCGACTGGTGGGACGCGAAGATCAGCAGCGGTTCGGGGCTTCGGCTACCGTCAACATTCGGTGTCTCGTCGGCAACCGGCTCGGTGGCATCCACGGACAAGTGACTCGCTAGAGCGATCAGGTTCTGTGGGTCGCCCTGTTGGAGGACCTGCGTTTGGGTTGGACCGTTGCCATAGGAGTCGTCTTGCATCTCGTCGAAGCCGAACTCGCTGAGGAGCAGGTTGGTGTCGTCCCAGCTGTGCTCGGTCAGCCTGTCTCGTACCTCCTGGATGAGCCGAACTTTCTGGCTCTTGTCCATCGCACCCTCCCTGTTCCTGCGACCAGCGTGTCACGTTTCACCGACAATCCGGAGGGGTTCCGGAGGGGATGGGCCGAGACGACGAACGCCCTGGCCGGACCCGATTAGGCCGCTGACCAGGGCGTTCATGCCGCGCGCTCGGAGGGATTCGAACCCCCAACCTTCTGATCCGTAGTCAGATGCTCTATCCGTTGAGCTACGAGCGCAGTGCCCCGCAGGGCGCGCATCAGTCTAGCCACCGGCCCATCGACGCGT
>Ga0136627_1000097_pt1 | contig 25737 bp, 20 predicted proteins | sample AntDrymUQ4892206_2_FD_104652 | JGI IMG/M metagenome (GOLD analysis project Ga0136627, IMG submission 104652) | Polar desert sand microbial communities from Dry Valleys, Antarctica - metaG UQ489 (22.06) | ecosystem: Environmental > Terrestrial > Soil > Desert | place: Antarctica: Dry Valley... | reverse complement strand
GCCGAGGGCTCGGGGTCGTGCGACGTTCCTGAGGGGGCCGGGGGGGCGAGGTCACGGCACGAGCCGCCCGAGGGGTTCGCCCTGTGACCGAGGGCTTGTCGCGAGGGGGGTAGCTCTCTTCTCTCTCTCGCTCGCTCGGCAGCGGTTGATCGAGCACCTCGAAGGTTCGTTCTCGGGAGGAGCGCCCGGGCGTACCGGCAGCGGACGGGGCTGGTGGAGGGCTCGCGCCCTCTGAGCGCGCGGTCCGTTTGTTGCGCAGTTCCCGCAACCGGCGTCCGGCGGCCGAGAGACCTCGGTCCTCGTCACCCATCTTGCGCAGGGCGTCGAAGGTTCCTTCGGGGGTACGCGACGCGGTTAAGCCGGCGTCCGGGTCGGGCCTAGCCCCCGGCCGGTGCTCTCTTCCGTGCTCTCTCGAAGCCACGCGTCACCCTTCAGCAGCCATTCTTGGCAGAACCAGTATGGGTTACTTCTCCGCGCTCCGCCTTCGCGGTCCCAGAAGCGGCGAGCCCAAAGATCGGGTCGTCCGCTCTACTCGATAGCATCGACCGCCCATTGTCACGCCTTTACGACGCTTCAGGCCTCGAATGGGTTCGCGGCTTTCTAGGTGGGCAGCTTGTCCTGACCGCCCTCGTCGACCTCGTTCACCATGGGGGCCAGCGCCGATATCTTCGCACCCTCGCCGAGCTGCATGACTCGGACGCCCGTCGTCGGCCTGCCCTGACGAGAGATGCCATCGACACCTTGGCGTGTGGCCACACCGTCGTCGGAGATGACGAACACTTCATCTCCCGCTTTAACGACGGTCGCCCCGATGATGTCGCCACGAGGTTTGGTGAGCTTGGCGGCAATCACGCCCTTCCCACCTCGCCCCTTGCGCGGGAAATGGTGCAGCTTCGTCCGCTTCCCGAACCCGAACTCGGTGAGGAGCAGAAGGTCGTCGTTCTCATCTCGCACCACGCCACAGGCGACTACCTCATCATCCGACTCCAATCGAATACCGATCACGCCTGTTGCGGTCCGCCCCATAGGACGCACGTTGCGCTCACTGAACCGGATGGCCTTGCCCTTGCGAGTAATGAGAAGCAGATCCTCCTCACCTGAGGTCGGGACGACTCGAACGACCTCGTCACCTTCTTTGAGGTTGAGCGCGATAATCCCCTCTCTCCGGGTCGAGTCATACTCGCGAAACAGGGTCTTCTTGACCATGCCTTTGCGCGTTGCTATCAGCAGATAACGGTAGGACTCGTAGTCGCGCGTGTCGATCATCGCCGCGACCTCGTCCTCGGGACGCATGGACACCACGTTGACCACGGCGGTTCCGCGCGCCGTTCGATCACGCTTCGGGATCTCGTGCGCTTTGAGCCGGTAGACCCGCCCGCTGTTCGAGAACAACAACAAATAGGAGTGCGCCGTCGTGGTGGTCAAGTGCTCGACGATGTCGCCTTCCTTGAGCGCCGTGGCCTTGACGCCGCGGCCCCCACGACCCTGGCGTCGATAGGTGTCGAGCGGGACGCTCTTGATGTAACCACCGCGCGACACGCTCAGCACCAGCTCCTCGTCGGCGATTAGGTCCTCGATGTCGAACTCGCCCTCGTCCGGAACGATGCGCGTGCGACGGGAGTCTGCGTACTTCTCCTTGATGTCCTCGAGCTCCTCGGCAATAAGCGCCCTCACTCGGCTGGGATCGTCCAGGATTGCTTGGAGTTCGGCGATGGTCTTCTGGAGTTCCTCGTACTCCTCGCGAATCTTGTCCTGTTCGAGAGCGGTGAGGCGGCGCAGCGGCATATCGAGGATGTGGTTCGCTTGGATCTCGGTCAACCCGTAGCGCGCGATGAGCCCGTTGCGCGCCTCCTCGGCGTCGGCCGCCGCGCGAATTAGCGCAACGATGTCGTCGATGTTGTCGAGGGCGATGATGAGCCCCTCGAGAACGTGGCTGCGCTCCTGAGCCCTGCGCAAACGGTACTGCGTGCGCCTCGTGATGACTGTGACCTGATGGGCGATGTACTCGGTGAGCACCTGCCCGAGGTTGAGTGTGCGGGGGACATCTTCGACCAGTGCGAGGGTGTTGACGCCGAAGTTGTCCTGGAGCTGGGTGCGCTTGTAGAGCTGGTTGAGCACGACCTGCGGGACGGCAGCTCGCTTGAGCTCGATGACCAGACGAATCCCCTGACGGTTCGATTCATCGCGCAGGTCGGCGATGCCCTCGAGCCGGTGCTCCTTGGCGTTCACGAGATCGGCGATCTTGAGAGCCAGCCTCGCCTTGTTCACCTGATAGGGGAGCTCGGTCACGACGATGCGAGGATTGCCCTTCGGACCCTCCTCGACCTCGCACACCGCTCGCATCTTGACCGAACCGCGACCGGTCATCTGTGCGTCGAGGATTCCCTGACGTCCAACGATGAGCGCACCGGTGGGAAAATCCGGTCCCTTGATGCGCTTCATCGCGATCTCGAGCGACCTCGCGTCGTCCGCCGCCTCGTCGGGGTTGCGCAATAACTCCACAGTTGCGTCGATGACCTCGCCGAGGTTGTGGGGTGGAATGTTGGTCGCCATCCCGACGGCAATGCCGCTTGACCCGTTCGCCAGGAGGTTCGGAAAGCGCGCCGGCAGCACGGAGGGCTGAACCTCGTAGCCGTCATAGTTCTCGATGAAATCGACGGTCTCCTCGTCGATGTTGCGCAGCAGCTCCATCGCGAGCGGAGACAGCCTGCACTCGGTGTAACGCATGGCCGCCGGCGCGTCGCCGTCGATCGAGCCAAAGTTGCCCTGGCCGTCGATCAAGGGGTAGCGCGTCGAGAAATCTTGAGCGAGGCGTGCGAGCGCGTCGTAGATCGCCTGGTCGCTATGGGGGTGGTATTTCTTCATCACGTCGCCCACCAGCGCCGCGCATTTGCGGTAGTGCCGGTCTGGTCGCAGCCCCGCCTCGAGACCTGCGAAGAGAATGCGGCGGTGCACCGGCTTCAGTCCGTCGCGCACATCGGGCAGCGCACGACTGACAATGACCGACATCGCGTACTCGAGGAACGAATACGAGATCTCTTCCTCGATGGTGACGTCCGTGCTTCCGCCGATGGTTCCGTCGTCGTCGGGGAGTTTGTCTTGAAAGGGTTCGTCTGCCATGGCTCTCTGTATCAGTCTCCTTGTCGCAGCCGCCCGGTGCGGCGCTCCGGCTAGATGTCGAGGAAGCGCACGTCTTTGGCGTTGCGCTGAATGAAATTCTTCCGCTCTTCGACGTCCTCGCCCATTAGCTGATCGAAGAGCGCGTCCGCGATTGCAGCGTCCTCCATCGTGACCCTCATCAACGTGCGGTTACTCGGGTTGAGCGTCGTCTCCCAGAGCTCATCGGGGTTCATCTCTCCGAGCCCTTTGAAGCGGGCCGCTTCAACCTTGCCGCTGCTCTCGGCGCGGTAGCGATTCAGTTCCTCGTCGTTCATGAAGTAGTGGTTCTTGCCCTTGTGCTTCACGCGGTACAGCGGCGGCTTGGCCACGTAGATGTAGCCGAGCTCGATGAGCTGGAACATGTGGCGGAAGAACAACGTCAACAGCAAGGTCTTGATGTGGCTACCGTCGACGTCGGCGTCCGCCATGCACACGATTTTGTGATAGCGGCACTTGCTGGGGTCGAAGTCCTCTCCGATGCCGGTGCCGATCGCCGTGATGATCGCCTGGATCTCCTTGTTCTCGAGCGTCTTGGCCAGACGCGCGCGCTCGACGTTGAGGATCTTGCCGCGCAGGGGGAGGATCGCCTGGGTCTCGCGCGCCCTGGCCTGCTTGGCCGATCCGCCGGCGGAGTCACCCTCGACGATGAAGATCTCGGCCTCGTGCGGATCGCGGGTCTGGCAATCGGCAAGCTTCCCCGGCAGCGCGGTCGATTCCAGCAACGATTTCCGCCGCACCAGGTCCCGAGCCTTGCGCGCCTCGAGCCGAGCGCGCTGCGCCGTTATCACCTTGTTGCAGATCGCGCGCGCGTCGCTCGGATGCTCTTCCATGAACTCCCCGAAGAGCTGGTTCATGGAGGTCTCGACGAAGCTACGGATCTCAGTGTTTCCTAGCTTGGTCTTGGTCTGTCCCTCGAACTGGGGGTCGCGCAACTTGACCGAGATGATCGCGGTCAAGCCCTCTCGGCAATCATCGCCGGTGAGCGGGGGATCCTTCTCTTTGAGCATCCCCTTCGCCTTCGCATAGTTCCCGATCACGCGCGTGAGCGACCGGCGGAAGCCTTCCTCGTGCATACCGCCCTCATGCGTGTTGATGTTGTTGGCGAAGGTGAACACAGACTCGTTGAATGAACTGGTCCACTGCATCGCGATCTCGAGCTCGTGGTTCTCGGCCTTGGCCTCGAGGTACACGACTCGTTTGAAGAGCGCGTCGCGAGCGGAGTTGAGGTGCTTGACAAAATCGACGATTCCGCCTGTGTAGCGGAACTCCTCTTTGGCTTCCGGTTCGACGCGCTGGTCGATGAGACGGATCTCGAGTCCCTTGGTCAGAAACGCCATCTCGCGCAGCCGTTGGGCCAGAGTATCGAACTTGAACTCGATGTCGTCGGTGAAGACCAACGGGTCGGGCCAGAACGTGATCGTAGTGCCCGTTCGCTTGATGCTCTTGACGGCCTTGAGCTTCGCCTGCGGCTTACCCCGCTCGTACTCCTGGTGGTGAAGCTTGCCGTCGCGCGCCACGTCGACGATCAGCTTCTCGGAGAGCGCATTGACTACCGAAACGCCGACTCCGTGCAGACCGCCGGACACCTGGTAACCCTTGCCACCGAACTTTCCGCCGGCGTGAAGGGTGGTGAGAACGACCTCGACCGCAGTGCGCCCCTCGCCTTTGACGTTGTCGACGGGTATCCCGCGCCCGTTGTCGGAGACTCTGCACCCACCATCTGCGAGAAGCTCGACGATGATGCGGTCGCAGTGGTTCGCCATCGCCTCGTCAACTGCGTTGTCGACGACCTCGTAGACCAAGTGGTGGAGGCCCCTCGTACCCGTCGAACCGATGTACATGCCCGGGCGCTGGCGCACCGGGTCGAGCCCCTTGAGGACGGTGATGTCCTGGGCTGTGTAGTGGTCCGCGCGCGCAGTAGCGGATCCCTTTGAAGCGGTCATAAAACCTCACGCTGATAGTCGCCGATGGCCAGGTGCCCCGTCTGCCTCGCCGGAGGATGAGTTCGTTGCGCCGACCTTCGCGAAACATCACTTTGGGCGCGCGCCGAACACGGGGCGAGATGGTGCAAGTGTTCGCCCAATACTAGCATCTAGCTGGTCGTTTCCGGGTTTCGCGCGGGCCCGGAGGAGCCGTCAACGCCCATCCGACGTCGGCCCGGCCCGGCCCCGCAAATGGCGCCGTTTCCAGGCGGCTCGAGCCCGTTCGAAGGCCGCCGCGGGGTCGTCGTCCGAACGCTCCGGGTCGCGCGTCGCGGCAGGCTCACGCTCGGGGGGCGCGCCGGCGCCGCTGGCCGCGCTCATGGGGCCCGGCCCGGTCCAAACGCGCACATCGACGACCGCGGGGCGACCTATTAATTCGTTGGCCCGCGCCTTGATGTCCGGTCCGAGGTAGCCGAGCTCCGTCGCCCATGCCGGCGTCTCCGCCCGGACCCGCAGAACCCCATCTCGCAACGAGCTGGGCTCTGCGTGCTCGGAAATGGTCGCGCCCACGATGGTGGGCCAGCGCGACCAGATGAGTCCGGCGTCGCGCGAGCGACCAAGGCCCAGTCGCGTCCCGACACCGTCGAGCAGGTCGCCGATACGCGCGAGTTCCTTACCCATCTGGTTCCCACCCCCCGCGGTCCGATTCATTGGATCCCTCCGTCCGCACCACTTCGCCCCCGGCTATCTCGATCACCTTGTCGGGGCGGATCGCCTCTGCGACGCCGGGCTCCGCGGACGACACCAGCGTCTGGCCCAGGGACCGAACCGCGTCTCCTAGCCACCGCCGGCGCGACGGGTCGAGCTCGGAAAAGACATCATCTAGCAGCAGGAGCGGTTGATCGTCGAGGCGCTCCGACAAGAGGTCGTGCTCCGCCAGCTTGAGCGCAAGGGCAGCGGTGCGCTGGTCCCCCTGGGACGCATAGGTGCGCGCATCGAGCATCGTCAGAGAATCGGCGGCCGCCTGAAGCAACACACCGACGTCGTCGCGCTGCGGCCCGACCAGCGACATACCCCGCTCGAGCTCGCGCGACCTGATCTTGTCGATGCCACTCGTGAGCATGCGCACCAACGCCTTGGTCTCGACGGCGGAGGGATCCCGCAGCGCCGTGACACAGAAGTCGGGGTCGATCCAGGAGCTGGTGTACGCGAGATCGAGTCGGCCCGCGCCCGCTATCGCCTCGTACCGTTTGAGCGCGTACGGTAAGAGGGAGCCCAGGACCTCCAGCCGAGCGGCCGCCAGCTCCGCCCCCACCCTGCAGAGGGATTCATCCCAGACCTCGAGAGTAGGAAGTGAGACGGAGCGCGCCCTTGGGGCGCTCTTTAGGAGAGCGTTGCGCTGTCTCAGCACGCGCTCCCACTCCCTCCGAAGGCCCTCCCTGGCCGGCCTCAGCTTGACCACGAGGTCGTCGAGAAAGCGGCGCCGTCCCTCCGGGCTGCCCTTGATCAACGACAGCTCGTCGGGACCAAAGAAAACGCTGGCCGTCAACGCTCCCAGCGCCCGGGAGCCCGAGATCGGAGTCTTGTTGATCAGCGCCCTCATGCCCCGGCCGAGCCGGAACTCCATGTCGACGTCCAGACGTCGGTCGCCGCGCCCGACGCGCGCGTGCAACAGTGCGCGCTCCGTTCCCTCTCGTACTAGCGCCGAGTCGGCGGCGCGCGGTGAACCCATTCCCGACAAGCAGTGCACGGCCTCGAGCAGGTTGGTCTTACCTTGCGCGTTACGCCCCACTATGAGGTTGACGCCACCCGACAGCTCCGTGCCGGCGCGCCGGTAGTTTCGGAAGTCCTCGAGATCGAGGTGCTCGACGCGCATGGCGCTACTCTTCGGCCTTGCTCGCTAGGAGACCCGTACCGGCATCAGCAGATACGTAAAGCTCTGGTCGCCCTCGCCTCGCAGAACCGCCGGCTTGAGCCCATCGCCGGCCTCGAGGACCACGCGTTCGGCCTCGATAACCGAGCCACCATCGTTGAAGAAGCCTGCGTTGAAGGCGATCACCAGCGGTTCGCCCTTGTAGTCAGCGTCGATGATCTCCTGGCCCTCGCCGACGTCGGGTGTATGAGCCGACACCTCGAGCTCCGGTCCCAGCTGCATCTTCACGGGCATGTTGTTCTGCGCCAGAAGTCCCACTCGCTTGACGACCTCGAGCAGCGCCTCTCGGTCGACCGTGAGCGAGTTGGCGTAGCCCGAGGGAATGAGTTTTCGGTAGTCGGGGAACTCGCCCTCGATGAAGCGAGATCCGATGACCGACTCCCCCGCGCCTCGACTCTTTTCGGCCCCTGCGATGGCGAAGCTGATGAGATTCTCTTTGACCGTCGCCTTTACGCTCGAGGCGCCGCTTTGGAGGGCCCGGACCAGCTCGCCGAGGCCCCGTGCCGGAAGTATGACTTTCTTCGGCTCGGGCGGACCGCCCTCGACCTCCAGCGAGCGCACCGCTAGTCGGTAGGAGTCCGTGGCCGCCAGCGTGAGCGCGCCCGCCTCCATCTCCCACAACACGCCCGTCAGTACCTGGCGGCTTTCGTCTGTGGAGGCGCTCCGAACGACCTGGGACAGGGCGGTGCCGAGCGATGCGGCCCCCACGGAGATCTCCGTGGGGGCACTCCGATCCTCGCGTTCCTCGATCGGAAGCGCCGGGTAGTCGTCCGGCGCCAACGCCTTGACCCGGAACTGCCCTCGACCTGAGCCGATCTCGACCTCTCCGTCCCCGCTCGCGACGCTGACCTGCCCGGTCGCCAAGCTGCGGGACATCTCGCCGAACAAACGTCCGGGAACGATCACGGTTCCCGGCTCGTCGATCCCGGCCTTGAAGGCCGTCTTCATCGTGAGCTCGAGGTCCGTGGCCGCGACGTCGACGCCTCCTTCGGCAGTCGCGTCGACGCGAAGCCCGGAGAGGACCGGCAGCGTCGCCCGGTTCGAGATAGCGCGCGACGCGAACTGCACGGCCTCGAGCAGATCGTCACGCTCACAGCGAAACTTCATTAAACGCCTCCGTTCTGCGCGGAACGTGTCGTTAGGAAAGACCCTACGTCCGTGCTGTGACAGGTTCTGGTTCTTGGGGTTGGTTCTTCTAAAGAGATATTGATTTTCATAGAAGTACTACTAGGGCCTGTGCACTCCGTGGGTAACGCGCGAAAGGGCAGGCAGCGGGTTCGAGGTGCTTGGGATTTCGCGCGCGACGGAGCTGTTGGGTAAGAGCGCGAACTAAGTGCCGGCGCCTGCGCGCGAAGAGTTGTCCACGTGAACAAGAGGTTACGGACAGCGGTTGAGAGGGGTTATCCACGCGCAGCCCGCTGTCTGATCCGAGTGGTGAGCTCGCGCACCTGCTCGAAACAACTCTGGCGTTCCTGCATCTGGCGCCGGATCTTGTTGTTGGCGTGCAGAACAGTGGAGTGGTCGCGACCCCCGAAGCGTCTGCCGATCTCCGGTAACGAGAGATCGGTCAGCTCGCGGCAGAGGTACATGGCCATCTGACGAGCGTTGACGAGCGGCCGCGAGCGGTTGGAGGAGCGGATCTCGTCGGGGGTGATGTCGAAGTACTCCCCCGCCACCGCGATGACGAGGTCGGGAGTGACCCTCGCCTCGGCGGCGTTGGGCAGAAGGGATTGAAGGACGCCCTGGGCGAGCTCGAGCGAAGGCTCCGAGTTGGTGAGCGAAGCGTAGGCCGCGACGCGTATGAGCGCGCCCTCGAGCTCCCTGATGTTGGTCTGGATGCGGCTCGCGATGAAGTTCATGACGTCTGGAGAAGTCGGGAGCTTTTCGGTTTCGGCCTTCATCTGAAGGATTGCGATACGGGTCTCGAGATCCGGAGGCTGAATGTCTGTAATGAGGCCCCACTCGAACCGGGTCCGCAGGCGTTCCTCGAGAGTGGAGATCTTCTTGGGCGGCCTGTCGGAGGTGATGACGATCTGGCTGTTGGGGTGGAGCGCGTTGAAGGTGTGAAAGAACTCCTCCTGGGTCCGCTCCTTCCCTTCGAGAAACTGGATGTCGTCGACCATCAGAAGGTCGACGGCGCGGTAGCGGCGATGAAACTCGGGGATCGTGCGACGCTGCAGGGCCACGATGAACTCGTTCATGAACTGTTCGGTCGAGACGTAACGCGCCTCGAGCCCTGGGTGGCACTCGCGGACGTAGCGCCCGATGGCGTGCAGGAGATGGGTCTTGCCGAGCCCCGCCCCCCCGTAGATGAACAGAGGGTTGTAAGCCTCCGCCGGTCCCTCGGCGACCGCGAGCGCGGCGGCGTGAGCGAACCGGTTGGAGGAGCCGATTACAAAGGAATCAAAGGTGTACTTGGGATGGAGCCCGGTCAGGTCGGGCGCCGCGACCTCCGCCGGAGCCGAGGCGGGCGCGCCGGCGACCGAGGAGGGCTGCTGCGCGCCGGCGGGTTCGTCGTCACCCCCGGAAAACGAGTCGCCCGCGAGGAGCGCAACGTCGAGCCCGATCCCGCTCGCGCTGGCAAGGCTCTCGGCGAGCGGGGCGAGGTAACGCCCTTCGATCCACTCCTTGGCGAAGGGGTTGGGGACGCCGAGCACAAAGGTGCTGCCGTCGATGCCGAGGGGGCGAGCTTGGCCGAACCAGGCCGAGAAAGTTCCCTCCGAGAGGCGCGCGCGCAGCAGGCTCGAGGCTCGTCCCCACAGCTCCTCTGCGCGCTCGTGTTCCGAACTCCGGGCGTCGACCACTGCTGTTTGGTCGCGGACATCTGAATACGTCGTCACGAGACTCCCCCTTGTTGGTTCTCGGTGTTCCACAGTCCTGCACCCCGTCTTCGCACCTCGCCGCGGTGGTGAGCGGCACCACAGCGTCACAAACGCCAACAAAGGGAGCGGTGGGAATGCGGTCTGGTTCACCGGATCAACAGGGATATCCACAAGTGTGGAAAACCCACCTGGCGTATCAGCGCACTCCGCCGGAAAAGCGCCGGGGGGAAGTCCCGCGAGTCCCTGGCTCATTGCATGAGGTACGAAGCCGGAACGTATCCTACGCAGCGAGCCCAGAGGCGAGTCAAGGCTCTTGTGGAAAACTCCTTCGCGACCTGGTTAGGGCGCGTTGACGTGGATAAACGCGTCTCCGCTATACTCCTGCGACACCCCGAAAACCCCCGAAGATTCGCGACCTGCTCCGGTGGCGGCCACGGCGAGACGAACGCGAGAGATGTGGTGAGGCACGATGTCCAAACGAACCTTTCAACCCAACGTGCGCCGGCGCAAGCGCAAGCACGGCTTTCGCGCGCGCATGAAGACGAGAGCGGGCCGGTCGGTTCTCAAGAACCGTCGCACCAAGGGCCGTGCACGGCTCTCGGCGTAGCAACGGCGGCCCCGGTTTCGTGAGGAACCCTCGCTCCTTGCGCAGTGGACAAGAGTTTCGGCGCGTCCTGGACGAGGGACGCAGGGGGCGGTGCGGCGGAATCGTCGTGACGCTCGCACCGAGCACAACGCCAGAGCGACCCTCCCGGCTCGGACTGGCGGTGAGATCTCAGCGCGGAGCGGTAGCCCGTAACAGAATCAAGAGGTGTCTGCGCGAGGCTTTTCGCGCCGTCGACATGCCGCCCGGTTACGACGTCGTGGTGGGGGCCGGCGATCAGGCGAAGGACGTTCACTGCCCCGAGATAGCGCGCGGTCTCGAGGTCGCCCTCGCCCGAGCGCAAAGCGGGGCGTCATGAGCCCGGGGGCTCACCTGCTCGGCTTCTGCATCGGCCTCTATCGCCGTTTCCTGTCGCCCCTGATGCGGCAGAACTGTCGCTTTCACCCGACCTGCTCGGCGTATGCACTCGAGGCCATTAGAGTCCACGGGGCGGTAAGGGGAACTCTGCTGGCGGTCACGCGACTAGGCCGCTGTCACCCATGGTCGGCCGGAGGGGTCGACCAGGTTCCGGCCAGGAGAGGCATGTAATGGGTTTCTTTGAGGTCTTTGCGGGTGCTCTGGCGGCGTTCTACGCGCTGATTCCGAGTTACGGGATCGCGATCATCCTGCTGACCATCGCGGTCCGCGTGCTCCTGCTCCCACTGTCGATCAAGCAGACCAAGTCGATGCGCGAGATGCAGGTCATCCAACCAGAGGTCAAGAAGCTCCAGACCAAGTACAAGAGCGACCCGCAGAAGCGCAACGAAGAGATGATGAAGCTCTACAAGGAGCACGGCGTCAACCCGTTCGGCGGGTGCCTGCCGCTGCTGATGCAGATGCCGTTGTTCATCGGTCTCTACCAGGTCATCCGCTTCAACCTCCGCTACATGGGCTACACGGTGAACGAGGATGTTGGCGCCGGCTTCATCCTGCGCGACGAAAGCTCTGGGGGTCTGCTGGGCGCGCTGGCCAACAGCAACCTGGCGCAGGACCTGTTCCATCCGGGAACCAGAGAAGGGGTGAACCAATTCCTCCCAGGCCTGAGATTGGACTGCTCTTTCCTCGAGGTCTGGAGGGATCAGGCCACGGAGACGGTTCAGGCTTCGTGCGGGCCCGGCAATCCCCTGCTCGCCATCCTCCCTTACGTGCTGCTGATCGGTCTGATGGGCTTCACGACCTATTATCAACAGCGACAGATGATGGCGGGCCGCGGCGCGCAGGACGCCCAGGCGCAGCAGATGCAGATGATCATGCGCTTCATGCCGGTCCTGCTGGTCGCGTTCGCCATCGGGATTCCCCTTCCCCCCGGTTTCCCCGCCGGCGTCGTCCTCTACTGGGTCACGACCAACCTGTGGACGATCGTGCAGCAGCGGATCATCCTCGCCAAGTTCGGCCCGATGCCGTCCGCAGGAACCCCAGCGGCCAAGAAGACGGGTGCGAAGCCGGCCGCCAAAAACGGCGGAAAGAAGACCGATGGTCCCGCGCCGAAGACCGGTAAGCCGGCGACGAAAAAATCGAGTTCGGCGCAATCCGGCAACGGCGCCAAGTCGCCTGCAGGGGCCTCATCCAGCAAGAAGAAGCGGAGAAGATGAGCGCAATCGAGAGGGGCGGGGAGGAGAGGGACGAGGCAGTGCAGGCCGCCGGCCAAGTCGACGAGACCGAGCCTGGGGACGCAGCGACGCCCGAGGAAGAGGTCACCCCTGAGGCGATCGCGCACACGGGCAAGGACTTCGTCGAAGGACTCCTTGCGTCGATGGGGCTCGAGGCGGAGGTGAGCACCCGTCTCGAGGACCAACGAGCGGTGATCGATGTAGCTGGGGACGACCTCGGAGCGCTCATCGGCCGCCGAGGCCAAACGCTGGACGCGCTCCAAGAGGTGACGCGCAGCGCGGTGCAACGCCGTCTAAAGAGCCGGGTGCGTCTGCTCGTAGACGTCGAGGGTTACCGCTCCCGGCGGCGCGAGTCGCTCACGGAGTACGCCCGCTCCATGGCCCGGCGAGCGATGGAGCGAGGGACCGAGATCGAACTCGAGCCGATGAACGCCTACGAGCGCAAGTTGGTTCACGACGCGGTCGCCGACATCGACGGGGCGTCGAGCTACTCCGAGGGCGAGGAGCCAAGTCGCAAGGTGATCGTGCGCGGCGACTAGGTGGTCGGTCGGGCACCTAACGTCGGCCGGTAACGCCCGGGCCGCCAGCCCCGAAAACGGAGAAAGTGCAGGTCAGACGACGATCCACGAGAAACATCGTCCCCCTCGGCCCCTTCTGACCCCCGCCGTAGAGGAGACCCTGGGCGCCTACGCCGCCCTCGTGAGACACCACGGGACCCGCATCGACCTCGTTGCGCCCGGCGACCTCAAGCGCCTGGAGAAGCGCCACCTCGACGACTCTCTGAAGGCGCTAGCGCTCGTGGAGGGCGCGCCGGCCGGCCCGGCCATCGACGTCGGCTCGGGCGCGGGCCTCCCGGGTGTTCCTCTTGCGATCGCGGGCCCGGGGCGATGGTGGCGTCTGCTCGAGCCGCGCTCCAGACGCGCGGCCTTCCTCGACGAGGTCGTCCGGGAGCTTGACCTCAACGCCGAGGTCGTCAGGAAGAGCTCCCAGGAGGCGGCGGGGGACCCAACTCTCGCGGCGGCTCACGCCGTCGCCACGGCGCGGGCGGTGGCGGAACCGAGCCGCGCCTTCGCGCTCATGGAGCCGCTGCTGGCGCCCGCCGGAATCCGAGTCGTATGGCTCGGGCGCAACGCGGTCACCCCGCCGGGTTCCGAGAGACGAGCCGAAGGCCTTGCTATCATGCCCTGAGTGGTCCGCACCATAAGGAACGACATCGACTCAGCCCACCACTCTTCGGAGGCCACGGAATATCACCGACAACCAACGACCAGGCGAGTCCACAGTGTGGAAACTCCTGGAAATACGGGGCATCGACCAGGGACGCGGTCGCGTCGTAGCCGTCGCCAACCAGAAGGGCGGAGTGGGCAAGACCACGACCTCGGTGAACCTCGCAGCGGGCCTCGCGCTGCGCGGACACAGCGTGCTGGTCGTCGATGTCGATCCGCAGTCGAACGCCACGACGGGACTCGGGGTCGACCACAGAAGGATAGAGCAGTCGACCTACGACCTCATCGTGGACCGGACGCCCCTGACCGAGATCATCATGCCGACCGCGATCAAGGGCCTCGATCTCGCTCCCGGGTCGCCCGATCTCGCCGGCGCCGAAGTCGAGCTCGTGGCGGCTTCGGAGCGCGAAAGCAGACTGGCCTCGGCCCTTATGGGAACGAGCGACGGCTACGACGTGATCTTTCTCGATTGCCCGCCGTCGTTGGGGCTCCTGACCGTCAATGCGCTGGTCGCTGCACAGGACCTGCTCGTGCCTGTGCAATGTGAGTACTACGCCCTCGAGGGTCTCGGCCAGCTCCTCGACACGACCGACAGGGTTCACTCCGGCCTCAACCCGCACCTGCGGATCGGCGGGGTCCTGCTGACGATGTACGACGGGCGCACGAAGCTCTCGAGTCAGGTCGCAGACGAGATCAAGAACCACTTCGGTGAGTTCGTCTTCGACACGGTCGTGCCTCGGAGTGTGCGGCTCTCGGAAGCCCCCTCGTTCGGTGAGCCGGTAGTGACGCTCGATCCCTCCGCTCGAGGAGCGCTCTCCTACCGGCTTCTCGCGGCCGAGTTCGAGACCCGCTTCGGCCTCGCGACCCACGTTCCGGAACCGCCGCCTCGAACCGGGTCGCCCCCGCTCGAGCCCAGCGCGCGAGCAGTTCAGGGCCCGGGAGGGCGGGGCTTCGGTGTGAAGGTCGCCGAGCCGCCCGGTCTCGAGTCGTCATGGCCCCCGCCCGACCCCTGGAGGACAGCGTGAGCCGCCGGTCGGGACTGGGGCGAGGCCTAGACGCGCTGCTTCCCGCCCACGAACCGGGAGCGCGCGGCGGAGGCTCTCTCGTCGAGGTTCCCCTCGACGCCATAAGCCCCAACCCACGGCAGCCTCGCCACAGCTTCGACGACGACGCCATCCGGGCCCTGGCCGAGTCGATCCGAGAGCTCGGGATCCTGCAGCCGCTGCTGGTGCGGGCCCTCGGCGAAGGTCGCTTCGAGCTCGTTGCCGGAGAGCGAAGGCTGCGCGCCTCGAGGTTGGCGGGTCTCGAGAGCGTTCCGGTCATGACCGTGGAGACCGACGATCGCGGCTCGCTCATGCGAGCGCTGGTCGAGAACCTGCATCGGGAGGATCTGAACCCGATCGAGGAGGCCGAGGGCTACCGACAGCTCATCGACGAGGCGGAGCTGACTCAGGAGGAGCTCGGGGCTCGCCTCGGGCGCAGCCGGGTCACGATCACGAACTCTCTCCGCCTGCTCGGCCTCCCCTCCGCTCTGCAGAAGTTGCTCGTCGAAGGGCGGATCTCAGCGGCTCACGGTCGTGCTCTCCTTGGGTTGCAGGGCAACCCGTTCCAGCTACGCCTCGCCCAGCGAGTTGCCGCCGAGGCCATCTCGGTGCGTGAGACCGAGGATCTTGTGCGGCGCTATCAAGCCATGGCCTCGTCGACGAACCAGCGCGCCGGGAGCGGGGGCCGGCTGCCGGAGCGGTCACCGCTGGCGACCGACGCTCAGCACCGGCTCAGCGACTATCTGCAGACGCGCGTCAGAGTGGACGTCGGCAAGCGCAAGGGACGCATCGTGCTGGATTTCGTCTCGCTCGAGGAACTGGAGCGCTTGCTGCACGTCATCACGGGAGACGAGGAGGGGGCGAGTCCGACCGCAACTTCCCCGGAGTAGTGGTCGTCGACTCAGCGCGCCTCGAAGTAGCGGCACACCGCAACGGTTAGCGCGTCCGCGATTGCAGTGCGGAAGTCGGGATCCTCGAGCCGTTTAGCGTCGTCGGGATTCGTTAGATATCCGGGCTCGACGAGCACCGCCGGCATCTTGGTCTCTCTCAGTATGGCGAACGATCCCGGGTGACTGCGGCAGTCCTTGAGACCGAGATTCGCCAGCTCCTCCTGCACGAGATCGGCGAGCTGCGAGCCCCCGCGCGAAGTGCTCCAGTGGTAGGTCGACGAGCCCTCTGCCGTGGGCTCACTGTGAGCGTTGAAGTGAAGCGAGATGAAGACATCGGCGCCCATGTGGTTGGCGCGCGTCGCCCGCATCGTCGAGTCGGGGTTCTCGGTTTCGGGACGCGTGAAGCGGACGCGCGCCCCGTAGCTCGAGAGCCGTTCGGCCACTCGCCCCGCAAGGTCCCAGCAGAGGTCGGCCTCGTTGAGACCAACACTGGCGCCTCCCGAGTCGTCGCCGCCGTGTCCGGGATCAATAGCGATGAGCGCTTGGTGGATGCCCTCGTGCTCGACTCGTCGCAGCTCCTCGCGCAGACCGGCGGCCGTCCCGGGGCGATCGATGCGGAGACCCGTCAGCGCGATCGTGGTGTGAGGACCGACGATGCCATCCTCGATGACCCCGTACTCGCGTTGGAAGGACTTTATGGCGCGCTCGGTGTCCGCCCCGAAGATGCCGTCCTCCATCCCAGCGTCGAAACCGAGGGCATTGAGTCGAGCCTGGAGAAGCTGGACGTCGTCGCCCCGGAAGGCCGGGTACTTCGTGTACAGGATCCTGTCGCCGAGTCGCCAGCCCGCCTCGACGAGCTGGTCCCAGGTGTCGGGCCCGACGATGCCGTCGGCATGCAGCCTGCGTTCTTGTTGGAAGGTCTTGAGGGCCAGGAGGGTGGAGTCCTCAAAGCGTCCCGACTCGTCTGCGACCGTGAACCCAAGCGACCGCAGCCGCCACTGAACGTCGGCGACTTCGTCGGAGTCGTCACCATGCCGGATCAAACTCATCATCGGCGCAACTCCCTCGCGTACAGATCCTTCATTAACGGGTACGGGTCGACCCACTCTCCCGTCGGTTCCTGGATGCCGAGATGTAAGTGCGCCGCAAACTCGTCCTTGTGTCCCGGCCTGTTGCCGTAGCCGGTGTTGCCGAGGGCTCCGATGGTGTCACCGGCGGCCACTCGCTGTCCCTCCACAACGCCGGGAGCGTCTTCGAGATGAGCGTAGAACCAGTAGCGTCCGTCGTCGGCGCGAATGCCCACGCGCCAGCCCGAGTAAAAGAGCCACCCCACGCGCTCGATCGTGCCACCCGTCACCGCGTGCACCGGCGTTCCCGGCTCCCCGAAGATGTCAATGCCCTCATGAATGCCAACCTGTACCCACTTCCCGCCGATCAGTCGCATCCGAGGAGCATGCCAGTCGTTCGCGAAATTGATCACCGAGTACCACGTCGAGCGGGCCACGGGGAACACCTTGCGGCCCGGAGACGGCTCGAGGTAATCGGCTTCGACCGTCGTGGCGACACGTTCGGAGAGCTGTGCGTCTGCGCCGGCGCTCCCCGCGCACCCAAGCAACACAACCACGACGACCACGGCGCGCGAGGGCAGGGAATCCATAATTCGAGACTACGGTTCGAGACTGCGACCGCAAAACCGCCCGCCCGATCCGAGGCGGCTTAGTGCTGCGCCTCGAGCCACCGTTCGGAGTCCATGGCCGCCTGACAACCCATGCCAGCGGCGGTGACCGCTTGGCGGTAGCGGTAATCGACCACGTCACCTGCCGCAAAGACGCCCGGCACGGACGTGTCGGTGGTGTCACCGGCGGTCTTGATGTAGCCCCCGTCGAGCTCGAGCTGTTCTTCGAACAACGACGTGTTGGGAGTGTGTCCGATGGCGACGAAGACACCCCCCGCTGAGATGGTGGACTCGTCACCGGTTTTGACGTTGAGGATCTTGGCGCCGCTGAGCTTTCCTTCGCCCACGAGATCCGTGATGGTCGTGTCCCAGAGGAACTCGATCTTCGGATTGTCGAAGGCTCGCTGTTGCATGATCTTGCTGGCGCGCAACTCATTGCGCCGGTGCACGACCGTCACCTTCGAGGCGAACTTGGTCAAGAAGGTGGCCTCCTCGAGTGCCGAGTCGCCGCCCCCGACGACGAGCAACTCCTGGTCTCGAAAGAAGAACCCGTCGCAGGTCGCGCAGGTCGAGACTCCGTGACCTAGGAGCTCTTTTTCGCCGGGCACACCGAGCATCTTGGCCGACGCGCCGGTCGAGATGATGACGGAGCGCGCCTTGAAGGAGCGATCCGTCGTGGCGACCTCAAACGGACGACTCGTGAAATCGACCGACGTGACGTTGTCGGTGATGTAGTCGGTGCCGAAACGGGCCGCCTGGGAGCGCATGCGCTCCATGAGCTCGGGCCCCATGATGCCCTCGATGAAGCCTGGATAGTTCTCGACCTCGGTGGTCAGCATGAGCTGCCCCCCGGCCTCGAAGCCCTCGATCATGAGCGGCTTGAGATCGGCGCGCGAGGCGTAGACCGCGGCCGTAAGTCCGGCCGGCCCCGATCCGATGATGATGACGTCTCTCACGTCGTCGCTCACAGTGCTCACATCCCTGATAACGCAATCGGCGGCCGACAATTCCACCCTTAGGGTATGGGACCCTCGCTGCTGTTCAGAATCGTAGTGCAGTCGTCGAGCTCGAAGGCCACGACCAAGAAGCGATCGAGCGATGACTCCCCCGTCACGAGTCCGATGACGACTGCCTCTTGTCCATCGACGGTCGCGGTGGCGCCGTATACGGGTAGCGCCTGCTCGTCCAGCGCGTCGAGGGCCGCGAGACCGCAGTTGTTCACGGGGGCGACCAGTTCCGCAGGAGAGCTCTCGACCAGAGCCTCGAGTGCAGCGTCCGTATCCTCGTCGGGAACGCGCACGGACGTGGCGCGATTCAGCAGGCGGAACCGCCTGCCCTTTGCGAGGTCACCGAGCTCGTCTCCATCGAGATCCCCCTCGTCGCCCGTGAAGACCGGTTCGGTCTCGGCCACGAGCTCCGAGCCGGGCCGGGCCTCCGGCTCATCCTTGGGGTCCCCGGCCTCATCGCCGGCGGAGTCCTCCTGTGCCTCGAGGGCCGTGGAGTCCTCGCCGCCGCCGCCACGCTCCCCTGCACGGTCATCCCGAGTCTCGGACCCCACCCCCTCGACCCCCTCTGGTTCCGCCGAGCTGCTCTCGCCACCGGCGCCGTCGTCCCCTCCACCCAGAAGACCCACGTAGGCAAAACCCACCGCCAGCACGGCCAGCAGCGCTGCAATGCCGACGTACCTCGAGGCGCGCGCTCGCCGGCCGCCCAGGGGCACGATCACGGCGTCGTGCTCGTCGGCGAGCGGCCCTTCGGCGGGCTCAGAGCCCCGCGCGGCGGCCAGCACCGAGGCGCGCAGGACGACCCGCTCGTCCTCGCTCAGGGGCTCGACCGGGCCGGACCGCAGCCCCAGGAGGCCGGCGCGCTCAGCCGAACACTGCGCGCAGTGTTCGAGATGGCTCTCGACCGAGGTTCGCTCCTCGGCGTCCAGCTCGTCGGTGACATAGGCGAGCAGGAGCTCGGAGCAGCGCTCGTGGCTCAGGGGTGAACTCATGCTTTGTCCTTTGACGGGTCGGGGGCCTCTGCTTGTTCCAGCAAGCGGGCGAGCTGCCGGCGCCCCCGACTGATGCGTGATTTGACGGTCCCGATCGGCACACCGGCGCTTGCGGCGATGTCCTCGTAGGGGATCCCTCCGAGGTCGTGCATGACCACCGCATTGCGGTAGTCGTCGGACAACTGGGCCAGGGCGGAGGCGAGGTCGAGCCGGAGCGAGGCGGTCTCGTCGAGACGAGGCGCCCCCTGATGGCTGCTCTCGAACTCGGGGCTATCCCGTTCGAGAAGAACGTCTTTGCGCCGCCGCAGGGCGTCCTTGCAATGGTTGATCCCGATGCGGTAGAGCCAGGTGCCGAAGGCGCTGTCCCCTCTAAACGAGCCCGCGCGCCGGAACGCCGTCATGAAGATCTCCTGGGTCGCCTCGAGCGCGTCTGAGCGGTTGCGGAGCATGCGCAGGCTGAGCGCGAAGATCTTCTCCTCGTGGCGAGCCATGAGGACGGAAAAGGCGTCGTTGTCGCCCCCCACGAACGAGTCGAGGAGGTCGTTGTCGTCCGGGGGGCGGTGGTCCGTGCGCTTATCCGAGCCCTCCCGGCTAGGGGCCGCCAAAGGTGACCTCGGAGATGGCGCCCGATCCACCCCCGCCACCAGGAAGCTCGGTAATGAAGACAAGCCAGTAGCGGTTGGAAGCGGCGTCGAAGGTGAACGACTCGGTGTCGCTCGCTGAATCGGTCTCGCCCACGACGGAGAAGGCGGAGGCGTCCGGACCGGGCGCCTCTCCGTGGCCCACTTGCAGGCCGCAGGTCGAGCAGCCTTGGACATCAACGCTCGCGACCTCGGCTCCCTCGCCGAGGTCGAAGACGAGGCCGACCCCGTCTTTGCCCAGCGCGCTCAGCGGATCCTGGTAGCTCTCGGTGGTCCAGGCGGTGTTGGGATCCCCGTCGACGGCGAGGTCCACCTCATCAGGGTGCTCGCCGTCGCCGCCCACCGGGTCGAAATCCGTGACCGACTGCACCTCGAGGGCGCCGCCGCCGTCACCCTCGTCGGTATCAGCCTTGCCCCCACCCCCACCGCCCGTCTCCCGGCCCCCCTCGTCCGGGTCGGGATCGTTGAGAAGGCTGAGCAGGACGATGGAAGCCACCGCCACGATGAGCGCGATGACGCCGAGCATCACGAAGGGACCCGTCTGGCGCGAGCGTTGTGGTCGCGCAGTCCGGCGCGTCGGCGGCGGGCGATCCGCCGAGCGCGCCGGCCGTCGGAGGACGGCGGTCGATGAGCCCGGGGACGGACCCTCGAGCGCGTTACGCATCTCCTGGGCGCTCTGGTAGCGCAGGTCCGGGTCCTTCGCCATCGCCTTGGTGACGACGCTCTCGATGCCGCGCGGGATGCCACCCCGTACCGAGCGGAGCGGGGGAGGCTCCTCGCGCAGGTGCTTCATTGCGATGGCCATCTGCGTCTCTTCCTCGAACGGGGCTCGCCCCGCCAGCAGTTCGTAGAGGGTTACGCCGAGCGAGTAGATGTCGCTGCGCTGGTCCGGCTCTTCCCCCTTGAGCTGTTCCGGGGACAGGTAGGTCACGGTTCCGAGGATCGAACCTGTGGTCGTGACGTCACCGCTGCCGAAGGCAGCCTTCGCTATCCCGAAGTCAGCGACCTTGAGGCCGCCTCCGTCTGCGGTGACCAAGACGTTGGCCGGCTTGATGTCCCTGTGGATGACGCCGGATCTGTGGGCATAGGCCAGCGCCTCGCAGATGGCTGCGCCGACGACGGCAGCGCGCTCGGGCTCGACGACGCCCTCGTTCACGAGGTGGTCGGCCAGGCTTCCGCCTCCGCAGTACTCCATGACGATGTAGTGACGAGCCTCATCCTCTCCCGGGTGCTGTTCGGCGCCGGTGTCGTAGATCGACACGATGTTGGGATGAGCAAGCCGTGCGGCCGAAAGGGCCTCGAAGCGAAATCGCTCGAGAAAGGCTTCGTCGTCGGCGAGATGGGGGTGCAACACCTTGACGGCGACGGGACGAGCGAGGACGTCATCGCGCGCCCGATAGACGGTGGCCATGCCACCGCGTGCGATTTCGGACTCGAGCACGTAGCGCTCGGCGAGAGTAATCATCTCTGAAGCCACAGGGCGATGCTAGTCGGTGGACGACCTTTCTCGTTGCAGACATCCGCCCCACCTCCGATGACCGTGAGAGCTTGCGACCAGAGGGTGGCTCGGCCCCTTTGAAGCGTCCTCATCACCGAGATGTGATGACGCAGTCCCCGAACTCGACGTTCTCAACCCCCCGATTCGGTGGTTCAGAACGCAGGGTTTGGTTTCATCTCGGGGGTGCGACGGTCGCTGGGATGCCCTAGTCGGTGGACGACCTTCCCGTTGCGGACATCCGGCCCCAGTCCGAGGTCTGTGAGAAGCGTTTGACCACCAGAGTGGCAGCCTCGCGCCTGATGGTGACCCGCACCTGCTCTAGCTCGCGGTCCACCTCGAGAGAGACGAATTTGGCGTCCTTGGTTCTGGCCATCTTGCGCGCCTCGCGCTCGAGGTCGAAGAGATGCTTGTCGTCCGCGTCGGACAGCGCGATCGAGATCGCGATCTCGTCCGAAAGTGAATCGAGCTGGAAGCCGTTGACGGCAAGTGCCGCCGTGTCGTAGATGAGGATTCCGAGCAGAGCGAACAGAAGCAGCAGCTTCGCCATCCAGCCGACTACCAGGCCCCGTTCGTCGTTCAGTGGATACATGTACTCCCTATCGGCCGCGCGAGGGGGTCGGTTTACTTATTGCGAGAGAAGCGCCTGCCGGCGATGCTCCTTACGTAGTCGAGCTCCTCGACTTTCAGCCAGAGGCACAGTCCGAGGTAGGAGATTCCCCCGATCACCACAGGAACCATGACGATCACGAGTTCGCTGGCAAATGAGGTCGGCTCGATCAAGGCCGTGGTGGCGCCGTAGGCCCCCCACACCGCCAGGCCCATCCCCAGCGCCGCCCCTCCGATGCGAGCGACACTTTGGGCGATGCGCGCCTCGTCGATTCCACCGATCCTGCGCGACAGGGCTCGGCCCTGGACGAGCACTCCGAAGGTATATGCGATCGCGTGTCCCGCGGCCAGGCCGCGCACTCCCAGCAACGCGTACATCGGGAGGTTCACGGCCGTGTTGAGCACAACCGCGGCCACGTTGATGAGAAAGGGCGTCTTCGTGTCGTGCAGGGCGTAGAACGCCCGTAGGAACAACTGAAAGAGTGCGAAAGGAACAAGCCCCAGCACGAACAGGCGCAGGACGCCGGCGACCAGCTCGGTGGACGCCGCCCCCATGATGCCGTGCTCCAAGAGAACGCGCACGATCGGGGTCCCGAGCACGAAGTAACCGATCGCCGCGGGCAGGATGAGCAGCGTCGTGGCTCGTACTCCGATCGAGAGCTGATCTCGGTAGAGATCCCAGCGTTCGTTGCTCGCGTGTGCGCTCATGCCGGGCAGCAGGGCCGTGATGATCGAAACTGCGAAGAGGCCGTGGGGGAGCATGAAGAAGGTGAACGCCCACGTGTATGCGGTGTATCCACCGACCTCGCCGCCGGCCAGTACCTGAACGACCAGGTAACCGATCTGGTTCGTGACCACGTAACCGATGACGAAGACGGAGAGCTTGGCGAGCTTGACGACCGACGGGTGACGGATGTGAAAGGTCCATTGATAGCGGCCCAGGCCTCGCAAGAAAGGGAGTTGCGCCAGCGCCATGAGAACCACGCCCGCTGTGGTGCCCGCCCCGATGACGAAGAGTTGAAACGTGGTGACGCCGTCGAGAGAGACCGCGTCGTAGGCGTAGCGAAAGCTGAGAAACACGGCGATGACCGCGATGTTGTTGAGCACCGGCGTGTACATGGGCGCGCCAAACCGTTTGTGGGCATTGAGAAGGCCGGCGGTGATGGCGGTCAACGCGTAGAAGATGATCTGCGGGATGAAGAGTCGGAGGAGGAAGGTCATGACCTCCTCCGAGCGAGCGGTGTCGCCGTCGACGTTGAGCGTGTAGAGCTTGGCGATCCACGGTGCGAGTGCAATGCCGAGCGCGCTCACGGCCATCAGCCCCACAACCGAGACGTTTATGAGCGCGCTTGCTACTTGCCAGGCTCGGTCGCGGCCCTCCTTCTCGAGCAGGTCGACGAAGACCGGAACGAAGACCGAGGTCAGCACTCCGCCGAGGAACAGCTCGTAGATGATGTTCGGAGCCGTGTTGGCGTAGTTGTAGGCATCCGTGAGCCCACCCGTTTCCACGACGCCGAGAGCCGCTGCGATTGCGGCCAGTCGCAACAGACCGGTCGAGCGCGACAGGACCGTCCCGACCGTCATGATCGCCGTGGAACGGGCGAGGTTTGTGCTCAAGCAGGATCCTGCGTGGCCTGCACGGTGCGCCTCCGGTACCAACGCGCAACGTAGAAGGCGACCAGGAACAGCAACGCGCCGACGGTGATGACCACGGCAATGTTGTTGAACTCCGTTGATCGGACGCTCGGTCGGCTCTCCGCGATCGTCTCGGAGCCATCCGGCGTCACGAGCGACATCGTGACCGGGAAGATCCCGCTGGAGTCCGCCCGCACAGGGACCGACAGCGGAGTCCTCCCGTCGTCGAAGGTCCGCACGCCTCCATCCTGAAACGTCAATCTTGTGGAGTTCAGTTCCAGGAGAACCTTGACCGGGTAGCCGGCGTTGTTGAGAACTCGAACAGGAATGTCCTCGGCTCTGGAGGTGAGGGTGATGCGTTCGTTGACCTCGATCGAGACCTTGTCCATCTCGGCACGCGCCTCTTCGAGGGATGCCTGCCCGTATTCCTCACCCCTCAGCAAGAGTTCGTCGTTCATCCACCAACTGCGGCTTTCGGACACCAGGATGTTACCGAGCAGGCGTTGGACCAGAGCCGGAGGTGGACCGATCGAGTCAAAACTCTCGACCATGTCGAGAGCTGCCTCGATCGCGCCGTAGTCGATGTCCTCCAGCTCATTGGTAACCCGCGCTGGTTCATCGATGACGCGCCGGGGCACCGGCTCGATGTCGAGGTCCAAACCCTCTTGCGGAGTCACGGTCTTGAGCCACGGAGCGCGCGCGAGACCGCGATAGAGAGTACGGAGCAGCTTGGGCCCTGGGTTCCACATCGACGGAAGCGTGGCCTGCAGGATGCGGTCGCTCCGACCCGGTTGTTCCTGGCGAATCATCGCCGTTTCGGCGAAGAAGCGCTGCAGGTCCAAGCGCGCCTCGTTCGTTCCGGCCAGGTTGCCCAGCCGTTGCTGGAGGCCCGGGTCCGCCTGATAGCCGATGGTTTCGCCGCCCGCGGTCTCGGCAGAGACGGGACAGGTGAAGCTCAGCTCTTCGATGGGGCAACCGGAGAGAAGGGGGCTGGCCGGTTGCTCCAGCGACGATTGGGTGAAGAACGTCCGCTCACCGGCGTTGCTAGAGAGCCGCAGCAGCGCGAGTGAGTCCGAGTTGATCCGTCCGGCCGGGGGGAAGATCCAGTCCGGCTCGATCTCGACGTCGAGCGCGTCGTCGAGGGCCGCCTGCCCGATTGCAACTTGGGTCCCGACGTGGTCGTCGAGCCCGCTCGCGGCGAGTGACGGCAGGTCGGGATTCGCGTACGGCACCAACAGCGGTTGGACGCCGTCGGTGTTGAGCAATTCGCTTAGGTCGTCGATGAAAGCAGCCGCTCTCTCGGCCTCCGGATCATCCTCGCCAACCTGTTCATCTCCCCGCCTATAGCCATCGCTCATGTCGACGATCTCCTCGACGAGACGAGGAGTGGGGGCGAGACCGATCCGGAGCCGTCCCCCGGCAAGGCGCGACAGTTCGTCCAGCGTCTTTCTCAACCACCCGCGCTCGGACAGCGACTCCTCGAGCGTCGGCCGTGACCCCGTGACGCCGAAGTCGAAGACGTTGTCTGGGCCCCGCGCAGGAAGCTCGTTGAGCGGTACGGCCACCACGAAGTTGAGCCGGCTCTCCGGATCTTCGGGGTAGAACATGAGATACGTCGTGAGCGAGTCGATCAACGTGGCCCCGCCTAGGTCCAGCAGGGAGATCGTCGCCGGGTAGATGCCCTCCTCGTCAAATGGGCTCTGGAGGAGCGCCTCCACCGGCTCGTCGATCTTCACCACCCGGCTCTGTCCCGGACCGAGCGGCTTGGCGACGGTCTTGTTGGTGGCGAGAAGAGAGAGGCCGACGCGCTCGGCGAACGAGTTCTCGAGGGCGGACCTGCTCGTAAGCCGGCTACCCCGCCCGACGTTGACGATGAAGCCGGGGAGCTCGGCGAGCGAGTCGTTGGTGATCCGGAGCCTGATGCCGAGGTCGTCCTCGGCGCGGTAGGAGATCGATTGGGACACGAGCTCGAGTGAGATGTCGTCGGGTGTGAGGTCCTGCGCCCGCGCGAGCGGCGGGGCCGTCAGTGTGCCCATCAGGGCGACGGCCGCCAGTGGGATGCAGGCGATGAGGCGGCGTACCCGCAGACCGGGGATCCGCAGGCCATCGGGGCGCGCGCGCCGAGGAGAGGGCGACATTCGAAAGCAGCATAATCCGGGGACCGCCCGTAGAGCCGACAACGGCAAAGGCCCCCTCGTGAAGGGAGCCTAGTTGGTCAGCGGCCGAGCCCGTCTCTGGTTCTGTCCTGCGAGCGGGGGCGATCCCGCCCGCTCGTCCTGCGGTCCTGCCGAGCCCACCCCGCTAAGGAGCTCGGCGGGGGCTTACTTGGAACCGCCGATGCGTCCGATGCGCTGGTAGAACTCGCTTCCGTAACGCTGTTTGGTGGTCTCGCCGCCCTTCTTGCCGCCGATACGTCCGATTTTGCCGAAATGGTCCTC
>Ga0136627_1000096_pt1 | contig 25777 bp, 23 predicted proteins | sample AntDrymUQ4892206_2_FD_104652 | JGI IMG/M metagenome (GOLD analysis project Ga0136627, IMG submission 104652) | Polar desert sand microbial communities from Dry Valleys, Antarctica - metaG UQ489 (22.06) | ecosystem: Environmental > Terrestrial > Soil > Desert | place: Antarctica: Dry Valley... | reverse complement strand
TCCGTGAGGAGGTCGCCGAAGAATTAGGCATCGAACTCGAAGCGGAAGTGAGGGTCGTCGGGGAGGCGTAGTTTGCGCGGTGGCGCTTTGCGCGGTGGCGCTCCATTCTTCCGATGTCGAGGGGGCAGTGGAAAGGAAACCTCGTTCAGAGGGTGCGGGATGAGCGAGCCGAACGAGCCGAACGTGTGAGAGGCCGGGTTTAAAAAGCTCTTTCAGCCTTCCGAAGCGGTGTGGCCGAAAGTCTTTTGATGACCTCCGCTCCGCGCTCCCCGGAAAAGGTCGGGGATGTCCGCGAGATCGGTGTGCGAGTCGCACACGTCGAAGAGCGACTGGCTCGTGCATTGCGACGCGCTTATGACCTCGACCCGGATGCCTTTCTCGCTTTGGAGGAAATCCACGGCCTCCACATAGTCGCCGTCGCCGGAGACGAGAACATACGTGTCGGCGTGGTCGGCGAGGCGGAACATATCCACGACGATGCCGACGTCCCAGTCGCCTTTGTGGGAGACGGTCTTCTCGCCGTTCGGGGAGAGGGTCTCGTGGACGGCGAGCGGCTTCGAGCGGACTTTGTATCCGAACTTGTTGAGGTTGTAAACGAACGAGCGTGCCGAACCGCCGCTCGTCTCCTCCATCTCCACTTTCTCGACGATATAGAAAGTCGCCCGAAGGAGGGAGCGTCCGCCGACGGCCTCCGAAAGCAGGCGGTCGTAGTCGAGCATGCCGCTGTAATAATTCTTTATGGAGTGGTAAAGGTTCGCGCCGTCCACAAACACGGCCACCCGGTCTTTCGCGTTTTTGGAGTGCTCCTTCGCCATAGCGCCCGGATGGTACCAGAAAACGAGGCGGGTCAGATTCGCGGCGTGGAGACTCCCGTGCAATCTTGCCGAATCACCGGGCTAAGGTACCATTTGAGGGTTGCGTTTCCCGAGTCGAACGGCGAGAGAAGAGGGTCGGATGATGGACTTCGATGTCAGCATAGAGGAGCATGCCGAGGCGTACTCCGTGATCTCGGTGAGGGGCGAGGTGGATCTCCACACCGCCCCGAAGGTCCAGTACGCCATCGAACGCGCCGCCAAAAACGAAGGCGCGAACCGAGTCGTCATAGACATGTCCTCCATAACCTTCATAGACTCGACCGCCCTCTCCATGTTCGCCCGCGCCAAACGCTCCCTCGAAGAGGAAAGCGTCTCCCTCCGCATCGCCGAGCCGTCCGGCCCCGTCGAGCGCATCTTCTCCGTCACCGGATTCCGCGACTATTTCGACATCTTCGAAAGCCGCGAAGAAGCCGTCGCCAGATAATACGGAGTCCGGCTGAACGCTGCGCGAACCGATGAAGCGCGAGTCGTATTCCCCGATTCGCGCGAAACAAGCCCTTCGCCGCCCACCCCGAAAACCGGAACTCTCGACCGGGCTTCGCGTAAACCCCCGCGTCGGCGTATGGTAAAACGTATGGCATGAAAAAGACGACGGTATATTTGCCGGAGGATTTGAAAACTTCGTTGGCGCGCGTTGCGAAGGAGCGGGGCCTCAGCGAGGCCGAGTTGATCCGGGAGGCTGTGCGCGGACTCGTCAACGGCGCGGAGCGTCCGAGGCCGCGTTTGCCGTTGTTTTCCGGGGACGACCCGACTCTCGCGAGAAGGTTCGACGAAGAGTTGCGCGGCTTCGGCGAATGGCGATAATCCTCGACAGCAGCGGCCTGCTCTCCGCCATAGACGACAGGCAGGAAGACCACATTCCGGTGCGGGAATTTCTCGAATCGGTGCGGGAGCCCCTCGTAATCTCCCCGTTCGTGCTCGCGGAACTCGACTATATGGTCATGACCCGACTCGGACAAGCGAGGGAGGTCGCGCTCCTCCGCGAAGTCGCCCGAGGCGCGTATATCCTCGAGCCATTTTCCGCCGAGGACGTGTCCGACGCCATCGAGGTCATCGAAAATTACGCCGACCTCGGTGTCGGTTTGGCCGACGCCTCCAACGTCGTGCTTTCGAGAAGGCGCGAGACGAACGACCTCCTCACCCTCGACGAGCGGCACTTCCGGACTTTGAGAGGGTATCGGGAGCGACCGTTCCGCGTCCTCCCCGCCGACGCATAATTCGTCCGTGGACGAGCTTTCTTTTCGTATTAAAATCGCCACCCTATGATGGCCGAGTTCAAAAACATCAAAGTCCCGAAACCCCTCTCGAACCTCGGCGAAGCCTTCCGCGAAGCCGGACACGAGCTTTTCCTCGTCGGCGGATACGTCCGCGACAAACTCTCCGGCTCCGACGGCCCGGACATTGACGCGACGACCGACGCGAAGCCTGAGGATTTCAAAAGGCTCCTCCGAAAAAGGGCGAGTGCTTTTTGGGACATCGGCGAACGCTTCGGAACCATCGGGGCGAACATTGGCGGCTATGATGTCGAAGTCACGACTTTCCGGAGCGACATGTATACGGAGGGGAGCCGCCACCCCGAAGTGCGCTTCGGAGACAGCCTCGAAGGCGACCTCGCGAGGCGCGACTTCACCATAAACGCCATCGCCGCCGACGCGCTCTCCGGCGAAATACTCGACCCTTTCGACGGGCGGAAAGACCTCGAACTCGGCGTCGTCCGGCCCGTCGGCGAGCCGCTCGACCGGATGCGCGACGACCCACTCCGGATGCTCCGGGCCGTTCGTTTCCAGACGACGCTCACAAAGCCGGAAAAGCCGTTCGCGATGACGCCGGAACTCGAAACGGCCATCCGCGAGAACGCGCATTGGCTCGAGAGCATCTCCGTCGAGCGCATCCGGGACGAGTTCGAGAAGATATTGATTTCTCCGAACGTCTCCGATGGCATCCGCGCCCTCGTCCGCCTCGGACTCATGCCGTATATCGCGGCTGAGTTCATGGAGACGGTGGATGTCGAGCAGGAAAAAGAGTTCCATCATAAGGACGTTTTCGAGCATACTCTCATCGTCGTCGGCAGCGTCGAGGCGACCCCGATCCTCCGGAAGGCCGCCTTCTTCCACGACATCGGAAAACCCCGCACGCTCGTGTACGAACACCGATGCACATATTGCGGCGCGAAAAGCACGCAAAAAACCGCCGAGGAAGGCGAGTGCGAGGTGTGTGGCGGGCGCACTCTCCCGAAGAAGATCCATTTCTACGGCCACGAGAACGTCGGGGCGGGGATCTCCCGCCGGGCGATGAAACGCCTCGCGTATCCGAAAGACGACACCGAAGCCGTCTCGCACCTCGTCTCGAACCACATGCGCCCGATGAGCTATGCGATGGGCCGCGACCCGTGGAGCGACTCCGCCGTGCGCCGCTTTATCCGGGACACGTATCTCGCGAAGGGCGGCAAAGAACTCTCGAACGTGGATATGCTTCTTTCGCTCGCCCGCGCCGACATCACCGGAGGAAATCCGAGGCGGCGGGGCGTGGCCGAGGCGTCGTGGCGCAGTTTGTATGACCGGGTGAACGAGGTTCGAGCGGAGGATTCCGTCGAGAAAATGACGAGTCCGCTCGATGGGAATGAGATCATGGCACATTTCGGGCGCGAGCCGGGGCCGTGGATCAAACCGGTCAAAGACTTCCTCGAAGGCGAGGTCGTCGAAGGCCGACTGAAACAAGGCGACAAAGAGACGGCATGGAAACTCGCCGAGGATTTCGTGAAAGAGAATGACCTTTTCGAGGAGGAATGATGGATAACTTCGACCCACTCGCGACGACGGAATGGCTCGCGGAGAATCTTGAAAACTCGAACATTCGCATCGTGGACATTCGGGGATATGTCAAAAAGACCGACCTCGGCGAAGGAAGGCAACGAGCCGAATATCTCGAAGCGCGGGAGGAATACGACGAGGCGCATATTCCGGGCGCGGTGTATGTGGACTGGACGAGCGACATCACCGACCCGGACAATGATGTTCCGGCGCAGATCTCACCTCCGGAGAGGTTCGCCGCTCTCATGGAGTCGCTCGGCATCGGCGATGGTTCGCACGTCGTCGTATACGATCATTCGGGCGGGCAGTTCGCCACCCGGCTGTGGTGGGCGCTCATGTATTACGGCCACGACAAAACCTCCGTCCTCGACGGGGGATGGAGGAAGTGGGCGAACGAAGGCCGTCCGACATCGGCGGAGGTTCCGACTCCGGGGATCTCCTCCTTCACCGCGGAAGCCCGACCCGAGTGGCGGACGGACGTCGACGCCATCCTCGCTGCGAGCGAAGGCGGAGACTTCGTACTCGATGCCCGCGACCCCGGACAGTATTTCGGTGAGGTCGCTCGGGGCGACGGGAAGGCGGGGCATGTTCCGGGGGCGAGGCACCTTCATGCGGACGCGCTCTTCGATGGGGAGAGCGGGACTTTCCGCTCCGATGAAGAGGTGGAGAAGAAGCTCCGCGAGGCGGGGGTTTCGGAGGACAAAGACGAGTCCGTCGTGGCGTATTGCAATGGTGGGGTGGCGGCGACGGTCCCGCTCTTCGCGCTCCATCGGCTCGGGTACAAAAACCTCGCGAACTATGACGGGTCGTGGAACGAGTGGGGTTCGAGGGGGGATCTCCCCGCTGAGAAATAGCCGCTGGGAATGATCGTGTAAAATCGGGAGGTTCGTTTCATTAGTCCCGATCGGTGGAGCCGATGAAGGCTCACGATTACAAAAGGAGTCGCATGCGCGGGATCTTGTCCGGTGCTTTGAGCATAGTCATGATTTTGGCGGGGGTCGCTTTGATCTCGTCTTTCTTTTTCGCGGGCGGCCTCGGCTCGGTCGCGAGCAATAGCGCGGAGCCGGGCGGTTTCAGCGTCCCGAGCCTCTCCGGCGGTGGCGCCGACGCCTCGGGCGGCCCCGAAGATAAAACGCTCCTCCTCACCGTCCCCGGCATGAGCCGCCTCGACGAAGCCGCCGTCCCGACCGCCGAAGGAACCGACACCGAAGCCCTCGACGACAACCACGCCATCCACCTCAACGGAACCGGCTTCCCGTGGCAGGAAGAGGCGAACGTATACCTCGCCGGACACCGCCTCGGATACCCGGCCTCCGACAGCTTCCTCGCTTTCTACGACCTCCCGAGCCTCGAGAACGGGGACGAGGTTTTCCTCACCGACGCCGAGGGAACCCGGTACACATACGAGGTATACGAGCAAAAAACCGTCCCCCCGACCGACCTCTCCGTCACCGAGCCGATCTCCGGCAGAAACATCCTCACTTTGCAAACGTGTACTTTGCCCGACTATTCCCAACGACTCGTCGTCCACGCCGAACTCGTCGAAACCGCCTGAGACGGATTCACTCCCACCCGAGCCTCCGAACGTAGTCTTCGTAGTCGGGTTTGTGGATCTCCGCGATCCCGGCGGCCGTGGTCGTGAATTCATGCGGCCCGTACCCGAACTTCTCGAAGTGTTCGTCCCACGTTACGCAGCCGTATCCGGCGTAGACTTCGAACTCCGCTTCACTCGGGTTCGAGACCTCGGCGAACTCCGCCGCATGCTCCGAAACGAAGGAAACGCGCTCGCATCGGAGTAGCCCGGCTTCGACAAGCTCCGCTATGTTCGAGGCGACGACTTCTCCCGGTACCTCGACCGTCCACGGCCCTTCATCCTCGAAGCGCTCGAAGCGTCTGACCCCCGGTTCGCGCCAAGATCCCGGAACCACCTGCCCGCCGTAGTTGACCTCGGCGAACGGAAAATAAAAGAGCTCGGGGCCATCGGCGCAGACTTCGAGTATCTGAAATTTCTCCACGCTCAGCATGGTGTTTCCACGCTATCTTCTCTCGAATTCCTGCGCCTTGAATCTCCGCCCGCTCACGCCTTTCGACTCGTCCGAGGCGAGGTATATGAAGACGGCGGTGTTTTCCTCCGGCGTTATGCGGCTCATGGGGTCTTCGTCGGGATAGGCGGCGGCTCGCATTTCGGTTCGCATTCCGCCGGGGTCAACGGCGTTCGAGCGGATGTTTCTTTCTTCGAGTTCCGCGGCGAGGATTTGGGAGAGTCCTTCGAGGCCGAATTTGCTGACGGAGTATGCGCCCCACTCGGCCCGGCCCTCGACGCTCACGCCGCTCACGACGTTTATGATCGAGCCTCCCGAACCCATATGCGCCGATGCCGCCTTCGACATGAGGAACGGCCCGTTTATGTTCGCCTCGATGACCGCCTTCCACTCATCCTCCGGATATTCCGCGATGGCGACGCGAGGGCCGAGAATCCCGGCGTTATTCACGAGGATGTCAATGGAGCCGAAGCGCTCGACCGTTTCTCCGACGAGTTTTTCAGCTCCTTCTTTCGTCGAGACATCGGCGGCGATGGCGAGGTATTCGCCTCCGAGACCTTCGATCTCCCCGGCGACGGTACGGACGCCCTCTTCGCTGCGGGAGTTTATTACGATTTTCGCGCCCTCCTTCGCGTACGCGAGGGCGATAGCTTTCCCGAGTCCTTTGCTCGCCCCGGTTATGAGCGCGACTTTTCCTGTGAGCATGATGTCTCCTTTTTCGAGTTTCGAGTTTCAGCTTACCCGTTTCCGGGTGGAATATTGTCCGAGGCTTCGTTTCTTCGCTGGGAGACGGATGTTCGTTCCGGTCGAGGGTCGGGAATCGGCTTCGCCCGAAACCCGAAGCGTTCTTTTTCGCTGCAATTATTGGCCGCTTAGCGTATAAAGGGAATATGAGAGAGCGTATGGATATGGAGAGTTCTTTTGTACGGTGAGAACGCGCCTCCGTCGTGGGCGAGGCTGCCAGGAGCGCGGTGCCGGGCGGTCGAGCATCTCGAGAAGCTCGAAGGTTTGAAAGAGTTCGAGTTCCTCGCGGGCCTCGACGAGGAGTTTTTCCAGGCGATGTCCATAGCGGCGGCTGTCGTGGAGATCGGAGCCGGAACCCCGCTTTACCGCGAGGGCGAACCCTCGGGGGCGGTGTACTTCCTCTCCGAAGGCCGCGTGAAACTCTTCCGCTCCATCGGCGGCCCGAAAGCCCGCGACCAGATTCTGGGCGTCGTCGGCGGCGGCTCCGTTCTCGGACTCGCCTCCGCGCTCGAAGGGCAGCCGCAAAGCCAGGGTGCGACGGCCCTCACGGATTGCACGCTGTACGCGATCTTCCGTGACGACCTCGCCGCAATTATGGGCGATTTCCCCGCCGCATCCGTTCGGCTCGCCCGCGCCCTCTCGGCTCGCTCCCGCGAACTCGAAGACCTCGTCTCCGACCTCGTGTTTCACTCGGCTCCGCAGCGCGTGGCACGCATCCTCCTCGCCCTCGCCACCGAAGAGGGCCGCGTGACGAAGCACGGCGTGGTCTTCGAACCCTCGCTCTCGCGCCAGGAAATGGCCGAGGCGACTGGAATCTCGCGCGAAGCGTTGTCGCGCGCCCTCTCGCGGCTCGCAAGGGAAGGCATCCTCGACCTCGAAGGCAAAACCATAACCATCCTCAAGCCAGCCGAACTCCGCGCCCGGACGTAGAGGCTTCGCCGCGCTTTTCAGCTTGTCAGGAAAAGTCTCCGACCACGGTTCGTATGGACAGCGGAGCCGCTCGTCGTCGCCACGAGAAGGAAGCTGAAATGCTGACGAGTGTGCCTGCCGGAAGATACACGACGCTTTCCCAAAGCATGGCTCGCGGCGGCTCAAAAACTTCTTCGAAGCCGTCCACAATTGAGAATTTTTAGCATCAAGAACGGTTTTTGATCTCGATCACACTCGTCCATGATTGCGGTCATATGTGGTGATGACGAGCGTCATTGGCGGGTGGTTGGCGGCATTTCGCGCTGTTATAAAGCGTGGCGAGACAGATTGATTTCGAGAGGAGGCAACGGATATGACGTATGTGATCACGGAGCCGTGCATCGGGACGAAGGATCAAAGCTGTGTGGAAGTCTGCCCGGTTGACTGCATTTACGAGACGGGCGACCATTTCATGATCAACCCCGAGGAATGCATTGACTGCGGAGCCTGCGAGCCGGAATGTCCGGTCGAGGCGATATTCCCGGAGGACGAAGTCCCCGATGACCAGGAAAGCTATATAAGCAAAGCCGCCGACCACTTCGAGTAAAGCTCGATAGTTCGGCGCGAGCGTTCTCCGAGGAGCCTTTCGAGGCTCCTCTTTTTGTTGCCGCGAATCGTTCCGAGTTCGGGAGTCGGGAGTGGCCGACCGACGAATATGGCTTTCGGGGAGCGGCTATCCGGATTCCGTATGAATGGTTCGACGCCCCCGGCTCGCCGACGAGGCGCACTTCCACCGTGGAAGTCGAGCCGCCGAATCGTTTTCGCGAGAGGATTCGATCCCGGAGAATGGGCGCGCGGTCAGCCGTATTCCACAGTTCACGTCTTCCCTATAATCCGCCGCATGGAAGAAAACGAGTGGCGCACCGTTCGTAAAACGTACCTTCACAAAAGCCCGTGTTTCGCCTTCCGGCTTGACGAGGTTTCATTGCCGGACGGCACGAATATCGAGTACGGCGTATTCGAAAGTAGTGGTTTCGCCGCTGTGCTTCCGGTGACTGACTGGGGGGATGTCGTGCTTGTGCGGCAATGGCGGCAGCCCCTCGGAAAGTTCACCCTCGAACTCCCGAGCGGCGCGGTGGACGCGGGTGAGAGTCCGGATTCGGCGGCGAGGCGCGAGCTTTTCGAGGAGACCGGGTATCGGGCGGAGGACATGGAGCATCTCGCGACGGTTCATACGAGTCCGGGGCGGAGCGACGAAGTTTGCCACGTTTTCCGGTGCCGGGCGTTGAAGGACGGAGATCTCGGGTCGAACCCCGACTCGACCGAGTTCATCGAGGTCGTGGAGATGCCTGTGGAGGAGGCGATGGCGAAGGTTCGGAGCGGGGAAGTGTCCGACGCGGCTTCGGCGCTCGGGTTCTCGCTCGGTTGCCGTTGAGTTTATATTCGGGTAACCTGAAAGAAATGACTCGGGGAGCCGTGAGGCTGAGAGGGTGTGGGAGGATTTCCACACCGACCCTTTGAACCGGATCCGGATAATGCCGGCGCAGGGAAACCAGTAAATTCTCGCATCCCCGAAATATCCCAAGGAGGATGCGCGTGAACTCATTCAAGGACACAAGGGTACTCACCGAGGCCGCCCTCGCCATCGCACTCGCTTTCGTCCTCGGACTAATCACTATTTTCAGGATGCCTTTCGGCGGCTCGATCTCCCTCGAAATGGTTCCCCTCATCCTCCTCGCCCTCCGGCAAGGCCCGTGGGTCGGCATCGTCGCCGGAGCCGCATACGGAATTTTGAACCTCATGATCAACCCCGTCATCCTCCATCCCATCCAAGTTCTCTTCGATTATCCGCTCCCCTTCGCCGTTCTCGGCCTCGCCGGATTCTTCGCCCCGACGATTCGAGGAGCCATACTCGGAACCATCGTCGCCGTCGCCGCCCGCTTCGTATGCCACTTCATATCCGGTGTCGTCTTCTTCGCCTCATACGCCCCCGCCGGGTGGAACCCGTATTTTTATTCCGTCGCATACAACGCCGCATACCTCGTCCCGAGCCTCATAGTCGCGCTCGTCGCCGGAGTCGCACTCCTTCGCGCCCTCGAAGGAGCGAGGCCGTCCACCCGCCAAATGGAACTCCGCGAGGCCCGCGGGAGGGTCGTATGAAGCGCGTCATGAGCATCGCCACGAGCGACTCGGGGGCGGGTGCGGGAATTCAAGCGGATCTCAAATCCTTCCTCCGGTGCGGCGTGTACGGCACGACCGCGATAGTGGCGACCACGGCTCAAAACACCGTCGGGGTGAACGCCATATTCCCCTTTCCGCCGCACGTCGCGGTGGATCAAATAGAGGCCATCGCCGAGGACATCGGCGCCGACGCCGTGAAAACCGGGATGCTTTTCAACGCCGAAATAATCTCCGCCGTCGCCGAAGCCATAAGCCGCCTCTCCCTCCCGAACGTCGTCATTGACCCGGTGATGGTCGCCGAAAGTGGCGCGACGCTTTTGGAGCCGGAGGCCATCGAGACGTACAAAACCGATCTCTTCCCGCTCGCCGCCGCGATCACCCCGAATCTCAACGAGGCTTTCGCCATCCTCGGCGCGGATGTGGACGAGTCCCGCATCGAGGAAGCCGCCATCGAGCTTCATTCCTTCGGCCCGGACGCCGTCGTCATAACGGGCGGCCACACCGAGTCGGGGGCCGACCTCCTTTACGACGGCGAGCGCTTCACGAAAATAGGCGGCCCCGTCCACGAAAGCGGCAACGCCCACGGGTCGGGATGCACCCACTCCGCCGCCCTCGCGAGCTTCCTCGCCCGAGGATTCCCGCTCGAAGAAGCCGCCCGAGGTGCGAGGGAGGTCGCTTCGGAGGCTGTGAAATATGGACTCGGAGGGGTCGGGGCCGGACCCGGACCCGTCCATGCGCTCGGAGCGATTCTTGTGGATTGAGCGCGCTTCGCTTGTCAGCGTTTCAGCTAAAACTTGGGAGGATCGCCGTGTGGAGGCCACCGAACTTCTTGAAAAGAGAGACGCTGTGGAGGAAAAGCGGGCCGAACGATATCGTCTCGTCGCGGCGGTTTTTGCGACCGTCCCCCTTCCCCGAAGCCCGCGGACAAAGGAGCCGCCGAACTCGATGGAAAGAGAGTCGCCGCGAAAAGCGGCGCGCATCCCCGAAAATACATCGTCCACCAAAAAGCTGACAAACGACCGAAGGGAGCAAAAATCAACGCCGAAGACACATTCCGAAAGATGGCCTCCGAGAGGCCGCTCATCCACCATCTCACGAACTATGTGACAGTGAACCTCGTGGCGAACACGACGCTTTGCGCCGGGGCTTTGCCCGTCATGGCCCATGCCGCCGACGAGGTCGAGGAGATGGTCGCCCACGCCTCCGCCCTCGCCATAAACATGGGGACGCTCGACCCGCCGTGGATCGAAGCCATGCTCAAAGCCGGAAAAGAAGCGAACCGACTCGGCGTCCCCATCGTCCTCGACCCCGTCGGAGCGGGGGCCACACCTTTCCGAACGAACATGGCCCGGAGGCTCCTCTCGGAGGTCGAGTTCTTGGCGATATGCGGCAACGCCGGGGAAATCGCCGCCATCGCCGGGCTCGAAGCGGAAGTCCGGGGCGTCGAGAGCATCGGCGGCGACGCGAGGACGGCGGTCATGGAAGCCGCGAAGTCCATCGGGGCGACCGTCGCCGCGACCGGGCCGACCGATTTCGTCTCCGACGGTGAGCGGGTCGTCGCCGTCGAGAACGGGCATCCGCTCATGGGGGGGATCGTCGGGAGCGGATGCGCCTCGACGGCGGCCATCGCTTGCTTCGCCGCCGCGGGCGACGCATCCCTCGAAACCGTCTCCGAAGCCCTCGCCTTCTTTGGGTGCGCCGGAGAGGACTCCGCCCCTCATTCCGATGGCCCCGGAACCTTCGAGCCACGCCTCCTCGACGCCGTCGCCACCCTCGCCGCCGAGCCGGGACTCCTCGAAGGACGGCTCCGCATAAGCGAGGTCGAAATTGGATGATCGAAGCTCACGGAGCGGCGCGGAGCGCGGCTCCGCCCGTGGTTCCAGCCGAAACGCCACGCGCACCCTCGTTCTCGCGGCCCTCTTCGCGGCGATCGGGGTTTTGCTTTCGTCGTTCGCGGTTCCGGTCGGAGGGGCGAGGGTTCTTCCTTTCCAGCACGCCATAAACGCCGTCGCGGGCGTCCTCCTCGGGCCGTGGTGGGCCGCCGGGTCGGCCCTCGTCACGGCCACCCTCCGATTCGCCTTCGGAACCGGGAGCCTCTTCGCGTTTCCGGGGAGTCCTTTCGGGGCGGTCGCGGTCGGGTTCGCGTATATGTATATGAAGCGCGACGAGGCCGCCCTCTTCGAGCCTGTCGGGACGATCTTCGTCGGCGCGACGCTCGGCGCACTTTTAATCTCGCCGTTCATCGGGGAGGCGACCGGGGGATTCATCGCGCTCGCCGTCTCGTTCGCGTTGTCGAGCATTCCGGGTGCCATCGTCGGGTATCTCGTTCTCAAAGCCCTCCGCCGGGCCGGGGTGATTGGGAGATAAACCGGAAGGCGAATAATGGGTCGGGTCGGCGGTTTATGCGAGCGTGAGCGCGAAGAGAGTGCCGCCGCCTATCGCCGTCACGAAGACGCTCGCGGTGAGGATCGCGACGAGCCGGAAGCGAAAGATGCCCGCGAGCATGGAGATTTCCGGGAGGCTCGCGCCCATGCCCGTTATGACGAGCGCGACCATCGCTCCCGCCCCCATGCCTCTTTCCATGAGGGCATTCGTTATCGGGAAGAAAGTCTCGGCGTTGACGTATATGGGGACGCCGAGCGCGGCGGCGACCGGGATCGCGAGCGGGCGATCCGGCCCGGCGACGGCGGAGATCCATTCGGTCGGAACGAAGCCGTAAATCGCCGCGCCGATGGCCGTCCCGACAACGAGATATGGAAGCACGGGAATGAAGAACCCCCATGCCTCCCGCCACGCTCTTCTCCACATCGGAGTATCCACGGAGCATCCGTCCCCCACGCTTTCCGCCGCGAGCATATTCTCCTTTATGTCGGACTCGAAGCCGAGTTTTGCGAGGAGAATCCCGATAATCACGGATGCGGTGAAGGTCACGGCGGCGTAAAGAGCGGCTCCTTCGACCCCGATCACGAACACGAGAACGCCGAGAACCACGGGGTCGAGGAGCGGTGATGCGAACATGAAGGTCATCGTGGGGCCGAAGGGCGCCCCGCTTCGGAGAAGCCCGACGAGAACGGGGATGGTCGAAAACGAGCAAAATGGTGTGATCGCCCCGAGCGTCGCGCCCCCGAGATACGCGCCCACAGACCCGCGCTTCTCAAACATCGAGCGAAGTTTCTCCTCCGGAACCCACGCCCGAAGAAGCCCGATCAGAAAACTCAAAACAAGAAAGAGCGCGGCCATTTGCGCCGTTGTAACGACGAAGTATCTCGACGCTTCGAGCAAACCGGACACCGCCTATCTCCCCCCGAAGAGCTTTTCTTCGGCCGGATGACGGAACCGATCGAGATAGGCGATGACCTCGTCAAGCCCTTCGGTGACGCATTCGTAGTAAACCCATTTGCCCCGCTTCTCCGCCGTCACCACTCCCGCATGAACCAAGATTTTCATGTGATAACTGACCGTCGGCTGCGTGACACCGAGAAATTCCTGCAAATCGAGGGCGCATATCCCGCCGTCCGTCCGAAACTCCTCCGCGCTCGGACTCCACAAAAACTCCAAAATCGAAAGCCGCACCGGGTCAGCCAACGCTTTCAACGCCGCCACAATGCTTTGTCTCTCATCCATATCGGAAGCATACCAAATAAATAGATAATTGTCTATTTATAAATGTATTGTGAGGGGACATGGGAGGGATGAGTTTTTGGGAGCGCGTCCGGGCATTCGAAAGGCGAGTCGCGTTATTATTCGATCCATGACGTTCGAGGCGAAGAAATTGCTCGGGAATTTGGATCACCGCCCGTATCCGCTCCCGACTTCGCTGTGGGGTATCTCGATGTCGTGGCACGATGTCCTCTTCATGCACTTCCCCGTCCCGGAAGAAATTCTTCGCCCACTCGTACCGCCGCGTCTCCATCTCGATACTTTCGACGGCTCGGCGTGGCTCGGGGTCGTCCCGTTCCGTATGTCCGGCGTGAGGCCGAGGTTTTCGCCGTCCGTCCCGACCCTCTCAAACTTCCCGGAGATAAATTTACGAACGTACGTCACCGCCGACGGGAGGCCGGGCGTGTGGTTCTTCTCGCTCGACGCGCACAATCCCATCGCCGTCCGGCTCGCCCGGACGACCTTCGCCCTCCCATACTTCGACGCGATGATGTCGTGTGAAAAGAAGGGCGATACCGTCGAATACCGAAGTGTCCGAACACATCGCCGCTCCCCGGAGGCCGAGTTCGCCGGGAGATACCGTCCGACCGGGGAGGTCGAGGAAACCGGGCCGGGAAGCATCGAGCATTTCCTCACCGAGCGGTATTGCCTTTACGCGGCGCGGCCGGGGGGCGGAGTGGTTCGGCGCGGGGACATCCACCACGAGATGTGGCCTTTGCGAAAAGCCGAGGCCGAAGTCGGGAGTCTCCGCATGATGGGACAAATAAACGTGAGTCTTCCGAGTCGCGCTCCGGTTCTCCATTACGCCGAACGCCTCGACGTACTCGCATGGCCCCCGAGAAAGGTGGAAGGATGACACGGAACCCGGTCGCTTCACTCCGGTTATTGGCTGGTGGTTGTTGGTTGGTGGAAAAAACCGAAAACGAAGTCGAGCGGGGGGGCCACGCGGGGAAACTCGCATGAACCATCGAGATGCTTTGCGAAAAGCGAGGCTCCTTCTCGTGACCGACCCCCGCCCCGACCTCGCCGAGCGCGTCGAGGCCGCCGTCCGGGGCGGCGTGGACATCGTGCAACTCCGCGATAAACACGCTCCGAGTGAAGAATTATTGCCGCTCGCCGAAGAGCTTCGGGATATTTGCGAGGTTGGGAGCGCGCTCTTCACCGTCAATGACGACGCGGAGCTTGCGAAGGTCTCCGGCGCGGCGGGGCTTCACATCGGACAGGGAGACGGCGAAATCCCCGCCGCGAGAAAGGGGGTTCTTCCCGGCTCCTTCATCGGACGCTCCGCCGGGACGATGGACGAGGTTCGGGAGGCCGTGTCCGAGGGCGCGGATTATCTCGGAGTCGGAGCGGTTTATGCGACCTCGACGAAGCCGGAAGGCGATGTCGCGGGACTCGGGTTTATACGCGCTCTCGCCGACGAAAACCTTCCTGTGCCGTGGTTCGCCATCGGCGGGGTGACGCTCGAAACCGCGCCCGAGGTCGCCGAAGCCGGGGCGTGGGGGTTCGCCGTCGTCCGCGCCGTCCTCGACGCCGACGACCCGGAGTCCGCAGCGGGAAAATTGCGGTCGCTGCTTTGACGGTTCGGGCGGATCTCGTCTCCGTCATGCTTCCGGTTCGGGAGGACGGGAAAGTTCTCCTTCTTCAAAGGCCGGAGGGTACATGGGATCCCCCCGGAGGCCGTCTCGCCTCGGGCGAAACCTTCGAGGATGGTGTGATCCGCGAGCTTTACGAAGAGACGGGTCTCCTCGCCGCCCCCGAACGTATGCTCGCCACATGGGTCGGGGAGGCGGGCGGAAAAAAGCTCGCCGCCGTCACATACATCGGACGGGTCGGTGGAGCCGACAATGAAGTCCGGCTTTCCGATGAGCACCTCGGCTCGCGGTGGGCGACCCCTTCGGAGTGGCTCGACCTCCAAAGTTGGTGGAGCGTCGAGAATCGGAGGCGCGCCGCCGCGGCCATAAACCGCCTCCCGAAAGGCGGCCTCCCCGCGCCCCCGCCGCCGAAAGTCCGCCCGGACTCCCCGCCCGTCGAGGCGATGCTCGGCGCGGGAAGCGTCCTCGTGGACATGGACGGCGGCGAGCATCGCGCCCTCCTCCTCCGTCGTCGGAAGCCGCCGACCGGACTATGGGAGAACCCCGGCGGGACGCTCGAAGAGGGCGAGGGTTTCATCGGGTGCGCCCGTCGCGAAACCTTCGAGGAGACGGGCATCGAGGCCGAGCCGGAGTCTCCGTGGTGGGCGAAGGTCGAGCCGTGGCGAAGCCCCGACGACCCCGAATTGTACGCCGGAGTCGGCTTCATATCACGCTATCCCGGCGGAGAAATAAAGCCAGAGAAATCGGCGCACGACGATCATTTCTGGGCGACCGAAGCGGAATGGCGGTCGCTTCGGACATGGTATACGGAGAAAGAATCGGACACTTTGTGGAAGGCCATCCGGGGTATGTCGCGTTGACGGAGCTGGGACGGGACGCTTCGCTCCGGGGAGTCGGGGAGGAGTTCCCGCATCCTCCGAATACCCTTCTCGAATTTATCGAAGGTTCGTCGGGCGGAGAGAGGGGATGCCGGAGAGGGGCGGGTCGAAGGCGTTCCCGACTCCCGGCGACCGAGGCGAGAAATGGACGAGTCCGAGGCCGTTCGGGAGATTCGCCGCATCCCCTCGAATTCAGCGGAGACTCGTCGGTCGGGAACATCCCCGACCCTCGGCGGGCGGAGCGAGGTACGAGCGAGTTCGAGGCCATGCGGAGGATTCGTCGAATTCCCTCGAATTCGGCGGGAATTTGCCGGGCGCGGAGGCGGTCGAGAGCGGCTCGACTCCCGACTCTCCGGAGCGAAGCGTCCCATGAACGGGTTCGAGGCCATGCGGGGTATGCGAAAGCCCCCCCTCGAATCCGGCGGGGATTCATCGGTCGGGAACGCGGGAGCGTCGGGAAGGAGCGGGTCGAGAGCATTCCCGACTTCCCACTCCCGGCGAGCGGAGGCGAGATATGAACGAGTTTGAGGCCATTCGGAGGATGCGGGAGCTTCTCCCCGACGCGCCGCCGGAGGTCGTCGTCCCGATCGGGGACGATTGCGCCGCTTTCCGGGTCGGGGACGAGACATGGCTCGCCGCCGCCGACATGCTCGTCGAAGGGAGGCATTTCAGGAAATGGGCCTCGCCCGAGGGCGTCGGATACAAAGCCGTCGCCGTGAACGTCTCGGATGTGGCGGCGATGGGGGGGAGGCCGCGCTTCGTACTCGTATCGGGTGGGGCTCCGGAGCCGGAGACGGCGCTTCGCGTTTTCGAGGGCGTCGCCGAGGCGTGCCGCGAGTTCGGGGTGTATCCGCTCGGCGGCGACACGACCCGCGCGGATGCGCTCACGGTGGACGTCTCCATACTCGGCGTCGCGGAGGCGCCGCCCGTTCTCCGATCCGGCGCGAAGGCGGGAGACGTCCTCGCCGTCACCGGGGAACTCGGAGCCTCCGCTGCCGGACTTCTCGCCCTCGAAGGTGGGATCGAAGGTTATCCGCGGCTCGTGAAGAAGCATCTCCGTCCGGAGCCTCGGGTCGAGGCCGGACTCGCGGCGGCGAGGCTCGGGGCGCATGCCATGATCGACATCTCCGACGGCCTCGCCTCGGACGCGCGCCATATTTCCGAGAAGAGCGGCGTCGGGTGCGAAATAAACCTCGACCTCCTCCCGGTCTCCGAAGACACGGAGAGCCTCGCGGAATACCTCGGGCGGGACGCTTCTTTTCTCGCGGCGACGGGGGGCGAGGATTACGAGCTTCTCATAGCCGCACCCGGAAGCGTCCTCGACGAGCTTGCGCGGAGCATCGAGGTTCCGCTCACCGTCGTCGGAGAGGTCGTCCGGGACGGCGGTGTCGTGTTCGAGAGCGGGGGGGATGTGGTCGAAAACCTTTCCGGCTGGGATCACTTCCCGTAGCCGGAGACGACGAATGGAACGCCGCGGAGTATGCGTCGGCGGGCGATCATATCGCGGTCCCCCGAAAAAAGCCGACAGGCTGAAATGCTGACGAGCTGACCAGCGCGGTTCGACGAAGGAGAACCGTTTCACCGATGGCATGCTCCGTTGACTTCGACGCGGTTCCGTCCGTTTCCCTTCGCTTCGTAGAGGGCTTTGTCGGCCTCTTTGAGGAGGGTTTCGGCGGATCTTTTTTCTCCGGGCCTCAGTTCGGCGAGGCCAATGCTTATGGTGATGATCTCCGGTTGTTCGCGGTCGGTGTGTGGGATCCGCATTGCTTCGATCCGGCCCCTCAGCCTCTCCGCGGCGGCCGCCGCCGACCGGACGTTTTGCTCCGGCAATATCACGAGGAACTCCTCGCCCCCATAACGATAAGCGGCGTCGCCTTTTCTGAGGTTGTCGGAGATGGCCTCGGCGGTTTTTTTGAGGACGTCGTCCCCTGCGACATGGCCGTAGTTGTCGTTGTACGCTTTGAAATAGTCTATGTCGCAGAGCATCGCGCACACGCTGTGTTCGTACCGCTCGATCCTGGATGCGAGGGTTTCGAGATCCTCGCGCATCCGGAGCCGGTTCCCGAGCATCGTGAGCGGGTCGCGCCGCGACGTGGCGAACAGCTCGACGTTGAGTTTCTCGAGTTCTTCGTTTTGCTCGTTGAGGCGGCGGTGGAGCGAAGTAACGCGGGATGCCGCGAGGAGCTTCGCCTGCAACTGCTCGTGGTCGAGGGGCTTTGTGAGATAATCGTCCGCCCCGGCCTTGAGCCCGTCTATGAGGTCGCCCTTCTCACCGAGGGAGGTGATGAAGATGAAGAACGTATACCAGTCTTCGCCCGCCTTCCGAACCCTCCGGCAAAGCTCGATGCCATCCATGCCGGGCATCATCCGGTCGCTGATTATGACGTCTATGTACGGCTCGCTCTCGTGCATCTCCCACGCCTGGGCCCCGTCTTTGGCGAGGAGGCACTCGTGGCCGAGGCTCTTCACAGCCCGCTGGAGGATGCGGCGGGTGAGGGCATCGTCCTCGGCGATGAGAACCCTCACAGCGCCGCCTCCCCCGCCGCCGCCGAATGGAGCGCCGGACGCGCCCGCTCGAACTCTTCTTCGAGCCTCTCCACGAGGGTCGCGGCCCGGAGGACATCCCCGGCGGCCCCGGCGCTTTGAAGCTCCGAGGAGACTTTGCTCATCCCCACGACGCCCATGTTCCCGGAGCTTCCTTTCAGCGCGTGGGCCGTCCTTTCGATGTCTTCGCAGTCTTCGGTCTCGATGTCCTCGCGGAGCAACTTTATTCGCTCGCGCGTGTCTTCCTCGAAGGTCTCGACGAGTTCGGAGAGGAGATCCGGGTCGTCGTCCCCCTGAAGCTCCCGGAGGCTCGCTATGACCGCCGCGCTGAGTATCTCCGGCTCGCCGGACACCCCGTTCCCGCCGGAGCCTCCGTTCTCGTCGTCCGCCGCGATTCCCTCCGCTGCCACCATCGCGGGCGCCCACTCTTTGAGTGCGTCGAGGAGTTCCTCGGTTTTCACGGGCTTCGAGAGGTAGTCGTCCATGCCGGAGGCGAGGGCCGACTCGCGGTCGCCTTGCATGGCGTTGGCGGTCATCGCGATGATCGGGGTGCGGCGACTTCCCCCGGCCTCGAGACTCCGTATTTCCGCGGTCGCCTCGTATCCGTCCATCTCGGGCATTTGAACGTCCATGAGGATGGCGGCGTACGTCTTCTCTTTGATGGCTTCGAGGGCTTGAAGGCCGTTGGCGGCGACCTCGGCCCGGTACCCGATGCGCTCGAGCATGCGCGCCGCGACTTTCTGATTCACGAGATTATCCTCCGCCACGAGGACGAGCGGACGCAGCCGATGCCGCGCCTCCCGCAAGGAATCACGGGTTATGACATGACCTTCGTCGTCGGCTTCGTCCGCGCCCCGCGACCCCCCGAGAACCGTTGCGAGCGCGTCGAAGAGTTCCGACTGTTTGACGGGCTTCGTGAGGTATGCGGAGATGCCTGCGAGACGGGCGTCTTCGCTTCCTTCGCGCTGTCCGAGCGACGTGAGCATGACGAGGAGCGTTTGCGAGGTTTTCGAGTCGCCCTTTATCGTCTGCGCGAGTTGCATCCCGTCCATGCCCGGCATGTGCATGTCGATCACGGCGATGTCGAATGGGTCGCCCGCGTCGGCGGCGGAGCGGAGGAGATGGAGGGCGCCCGCCCCGTCCTCGGCGGCCTCGTGGCGCATCCCCCACGGGGAAATCTGGCGCGACAATATTCGGCGGTTCGTCTCGTTGTCATCCACGACGAGGACTTTGAGACCCGAGAGATCCCGCCTCGGCACGGACTCGGCGCGGCCCTCCGACTGCTTTTCGAGCGGAACCTCGAACCAGAAAGTGCTCCCCGCACCCGGATCGCTCTCAAGCCCGATCTCCCCGTCCATAAGCTCGACGAGCTGGCGGGAAATCGCCAGCCCGAGTCCCGTCCCACCATACCGCCGCGTCGTCGAAGTGTCGGCTTGCGAGAACGATTGGAAGAGGCGTTTTTGCTCCTCCTCGCCGATGCCGATGCCGCTGTCGGCGACCTCGAAGCGAACCTTCGCCGAACCCTCCGCCTCCTCGACGAGCGAGGCGTGGAGGACGACCTCGCCCTCCTCGGTGAACTTTATCGCGTTCGACACGAGGTTCGCCATAATCTGCCGGAGCCGCCCCGGATCGCCCTTCAAAGCCTTCGGAAGGTCGAACTCCACGAGGCTCGCAAGCTCGAGCCCCTTCACTTGCGCCCGCCGGGCGAACAAAACCGTCACTTCCTCCACCACCGAAGTGAGGTCGAAGTCCGTCGCGTCGATACGCATCTTCCCGGCTTCGATCTTCGAGAAGTCGAGGATGTCGTTGATGATGGTGAGGAGCGACTCGCTCGAAAGTCGCACCGTCTCGGCGAACTCGCGCTGCTCGGCGTCGAGGTGCGTGTCGAGGAGAAGCTCCGTCATCCCGATGACCCCGTTCATCGGCGTCCGTATTTCATGCGACATGTTCGCGAGGAACTCGCTCTTCGCGTGCGCGGCGGCCTCGGCCTCGCGCCGGGCTTGCTCGCGAGCCTCCTCCGCCCGCTTCCTCGCCGTGATGTCGCGCATCGCCGTGATCCGGACCGGACGACCCCGATAAACGAACGGCCTTCCCTGCGCCTCCATGTCGAAAACGGTCCCGTCCTTTCGGACGCCCTTCGTCTCGTAAAGCCCATCGAAGTCCGAGGCGATGCGCTCGCGCACGGTTTCCCGGCTCTCCGGGGCGATCATTTCGAGGGCGGGCTTTCCGACGACTTCTTCGCGCTCGTAGCCGAAGGTTTCGCAGTATGCGCGGTTCACCTCGGCGATCTCGCCCCCGTCGAGGATCACGATAGCTTCGAGCGCCGCGTCGGTGAGCGCGCGGTGGCGAACCTCGCTCTCGCGGAGTTCCTCTTCGGCGCGTTTGCTTTCGGTGATGTCGCGGGCGTTTATGACGATGCCGCGCACGTTCTCGTCTTCGAGGAGGTCGCTCGCCCGCCACTCCATGCTCCGCCACGCGCCGTCGGCGTGCCGCACCTCGACTTCGATGGACGAGTCGTCGTCGTGACGGTCGGCGACGCACGCGAGGAAAAGACGCGCCCGCTCGGCGTCGTTGGAACTCACGAAGGAGAGGCCGTCGTCACCCACGAAATCCTCGGGGGCGTGGCCGAGGATGGTCTTCACCGCCGGGCTGACATAGCTTATGGAGCCGTCGTCGGCGAAGATCATGATGATGTCCGAGGAGTTTTGGATGAGCGAGCGGAACCGCTCCTCGCTCTGTCTTTGATGGAGGTCGGACATGAGATCCGTGCGTTCGAGCGCGAGCGCGACCTGCGCGGCGATGGTTTCGAGCGCGTACTTTATCTCCGTGAGGAGGTTCGAGTCGCTCGCCACCACGATCCTCCCCTCGAAACGCCCCCTCACGAACAAAGGCATCATAAACAACGCCCCGAGCTTCGTCTGAAAAGAGAACGCCCCTTGAAAACTTTCCACGTCGCCGGGACGTATCTCGATGGAATCCCCCCGGAGAAGCGGCTCCCGGAAGTGATCCGGGAACTCGCCGAGGAAGGTTTCGCGGCCTTCGATGTCCGCCGCGCCGTGGCCCGCCGCCGCGACGCACACGTCCGAGTCGCCGTCGCTGTGCCACACGCTCACGCGGGTACCCGGAGCCTCGTCCACGAACGGGAGGATCGCTTCGAGAGTCGCCCCGTATATTCCCATCCGGTCGGGGGCGGCGACGAGCGCCGCGCTCGCGCCTCGGAGAGTCTTCTCGCGGATGATGGATCTCTCATGGCGCCCGAGGGTCTCTTTGAGTTCGGCGGTTCTTTCCTCGACGCGCTCTTCGAGCCTCTCGTTGAGGGCGCGAACCTCTTCCTCGACCCGCTTTCTCTCGGTCATGTCGCGGACGATGGAAAGGACGGCCTTCCTCCCCCCGAACTCGATGACTGAGGAATTGACGACCACGTCCATTACGGCGCCGTCGGCCCGGCCGTGGATCGTCTCGAAATTCTGGTACGAACCGTGGCGAAGAAGCTCGGCGAGATACGCCATCGCCCGCTCACGGTCGCGCGAGACGTCCCTCATCATCGTTCCGACGAAATCCTCTTCGGCGTGTCCGTACAAAGCGCACGCGGCGTCGTTGACGGAGAGGATCCTCCTCTCCTCCGTCTCGGCCTCATAGATGAAGATGGCGTCCCCGGCCGTCTCGAAAAGACTATGGTACTCGCGCTCGGATTTTTTGAGAGCCTCCTCCGCCCTCTTCCGCTCGGAGACGTCTTGAATTTGAGAGATGAAATATTGCGGCTTTTCCTCCGCGTCCTTGACGAGTGAGATGCTCAAAGACACCCACACCGGGAGGCCGCCCTTCTTCACATATCGCTTCTCGATGGTATAGCTGTCGAGTTCGCCGTCGCGTATCCTCCGCTCCCACTCGCGGGTTATGCCTTCGTCCTCGGGATACGTGAGGGCTTCGTATCCGGTCGCGAGCATCTCCTCTTCGGAGTAGCCGAGTATTTCGCACATCGCCCGGTTGACTTTGAGATACCGTCCTTCGAGCGCGACTATCGCCATCCCGACGGGGGTGTTGTGGAACGCCCCGGAGAACCGCTTCTCGGCCTCGCGGAGCGCCTCCTCGGCGTGTTTGCGGCGCGTGATGTCCTCGACGATGCCCATTATGTACCTCGGGTCTCCGTTCTCGTCGCGGATGACGGAGCTTGTCGCGCTCGCCCATATGACTTCGCCGTCTTTTCGGATGTACCGCTTCTCCCGGCTGTACACGTCCGTCTCGCCGGAGATGAACTTCTCCGGCACGTCGGACTCCCCGGCCGCGTCGTCGGGGTGGGTGAGGTCGGTGGTCGCCATCCCGGAGAGTTCCTCGGCGGCGTATCCGGTAATTTCCTGATACGCCTCGTTCGTCTCGATGAGCCTTCGGTCGAGGTCGGCGACGCACACGCCGATGGCCGCCTGGTCGAAGATCGCCCGGAAGCGGGTCTCGCTCTCCCGAAGCGCCTTCTCGGCCTCTTTCCGCTCGGTGATGTCGCGGGCCGAGGCGAGGATGAGCCGCCTCCCGCCATACTCGACCCCGGACACGCGAACCTCGACCGGGAAGATCGAGCCGTCCTTCCGGCGATGCCATCCATGATGGACGCCGGACGCTTCATTGTCCTCGCCGGAGACGAGCCGCCTCCACATAGAGCCGCCGTTTCTCCGCGGAGTCACTTTCTTTCGCGTGTCGGGGTTCGTGGCGAAGTCCGACACGGAGAGGGCGAGCATCTCCTCGCGGGTGTATCCCATGCTACGGCACGTCTCGGAATTGCACGCGACGATGAGTCCTTCTTCGTCGTGGACGAGGAGCGCGTCGGCGGAGCTTTCGAAGAGCCGCTCGAATCGGCGGCGGTTTTCTTCGAGTTCCTGCTCGGAGCTTTTCCGCTCGGTGATGTCCTCTATTTGCGTGACGGCGTACAACGGCTCCCCGGACGAATCTCGGACGAGCGAACTGCTCACCGACGCCCACACCATCCGCCCGTCTTTGTGGATGTATCGTTTTTGTCTCTGGAAAGCCCGGATGTCGCCTGTGAGGAGCCTCCGCCGTATCTCCGAATCCCCCTCGATGTCGTCGGGGTGGGTTATTTCCTCGACGCTCTCGCCGATGAGTTCCCCCGTGGAATAGCCGAGTATCTCCCCGAGCGAGCGGTTCACCTTCAGCCAGCGACCGTCGTTTCCGAGTAAAGCCATGCCGATGGGGGCTTCGTCGAAGGCGCTTCGGAAGCGTTCCTCGGCCTCGCGCATCGCCTCCTCCGAGCGCATCCTCTCGGTCGTGTCGCGCATGACGCCGACGAAGAGCCGCTCGTCCCCTTCGCGCGTCTCGCCGAGGGTGAGTTCGAGGGGGAACTCCTCGCCCCCTTTTCTGAGTCCGGCGAGTTCGACGGAGCCTTTCCCGACGACATGCGCCATGCCGCCTTTAAGATAGCGGGCGAACCCTTCACTGTGCGGGAGCCGAAACCGCTCGGGCATCAAATCCGTGAGGGGTTCGCCGACGACCTCCCGCGCCTCGTAGCCGAAGATCCTCTCCGCGCCGCCGTTCATCGAACGTACGGTTCCGTCCGACGCCATCGTGAGGATCGCGTCGGGAGCGGTCGCGAGGATGGTCCGGCTCCGCTCCTCGCTCTCTTTGAGTTCCTCCTCCGCCCGCTCGCGCTCGACGACGAGCCCGAGTTGGCGGCCTATTTGCTCCACCGCGCCGAGAAGCCTTTTGTCCGGCGATATCTCCTCGGTCGAATAAAATTCGAGTACCGCCGCGACCTCCCGGTCCGCGACGACGGGGAACGCGAACGCCGCTCTCACGCCGCATTCACGCGCCTCGGCGGCGCGGCGGAACTCCGGGTCGCGGCCGACGTCCTCGATCCACGCCGCCTCCCTCGTCTCCATGACTCGCCCGAGAAGCCCGACCCCCGGCACATACTCGCCCTCGGCGGACTCCCGGAAAGTCTCGAACCTCGCGGCGTTCTCGACGTGCCATATGGGGGATGAGGCGAGGGAATTCCCGCTCGACATATACACGTGTCCGATGGGCCATTTCGTGCGGGCGCATATCTCCTCGACGGAGGTTCGGAGAGCTTCCTCGATGTTCTCGGCCTCGTTCGCGGAGGTCGCGACGGCTCGGAGGAGTTGCGTGAGGTTGTTGTTTTTCCGCATCTCCTCTTCGGCTTGCTGGCGTTCGGTCACGTCGGAGAGGATGCCTTGCCAGAAAGTCGGCTCCCCGTTCTCGTCGCGCATGAGGATCGCCTCGTCGCGTATCCACACGACGCGCCCGTCGCGGGAGACCATGCGGTATTCCATCTTGAACGAGTTGCCCGTTTCGTTCGTGCGATGGTCTTCGGCGAGGACGCGCTCGATGTCCTCCGGGTGGACGACCTCGCTCCAGAATCCGTTTCTTAGAAAATCGTCCGGCTCGTAGCCGAGCATGTGCTTTATGCGCGGACTCATGTATACCGTCCGGAAATCGCCGGAGCCTCTGTCCATATACACGACGGCGGGGGTTTGCTCGATGAGCGTCCGATACCGATTTTCGGCGTTCCGAACCCTCGCATCCGCCTCGTTTCGGTCGGTGATGTCGCGGAAGGTGACGACCGCCCCTTTTATCTCTCCCCGGTCGAGTATGGGGCGGCTCGTATATTCCACGGGTATGCTCGTCCCGTCCTTCCGCCAGAAAACTTCTTCGTCGGAGGTGTGAAGCGCGCCGTCGCGGAGCGAGGCGTATATCGGGCATTCCTCCCGGGGATACGGTGTCCCGTCGCGCCGCGAATGGTGTATCGTCTCATGCTGTTTTTTGCCGACGATTTCCTCGACCTCGTACCCGAGCATCGCCGCCCCCGCCGGGTTTGCGAACTCCGTCTCGCCGTCGGTGTTCAGGCCGAAGATGCCCTCCCCGGCGGAGTCGAGGATGAGTTTGTTCTGGCTGTTCATCCGGGCGAGCGTCCTCTCGTCCGCCTTCCTTTCGGTGATGTCCCGGATCACGGAGAACCGCACCTCCCGTCCCCGGAAGGAGCCTTTTCTGGACTGTATCTCCGCGTGGAAGCGGCTCCCGTCTTTTCGCGCCACCACCGCCTCGTATGGCTTCTCTCTTCCCTCGGCGATGTTCTTCCGCACCGCCTCGCGGGAGTGGGGCGCGGTGAAGTCGAGCGCGGCCATCCCGAGGACTTCGTGCCGTTCATAGCCGAATATTCGGGCGAAGGACTCATTCGCCTCTACGACATTCCCGGCTTCGAGGATGGCGATTCCCTCGAATGACGCCTCCGAGAGTGACCGGAAGCGAGCCTCACTCTCTTTGACGGCGGAGTTCGCCGCCCTTCTCCGGTCGAGCATGCCATTGAAAGCGACGGCGACATCGTCGAGTTCGCCGCTCGCGCTCGAGGTCTCGATGCGGTGTTCCATGTCTCCGCGACCGATCCTCTCGGCTCCCTCTTTCAGGCGGGCGATGGGCGCGAGAATGCTCCGGCTGAGGAGGACCGCCGCCACCGCGCCGAACGCGAGACCGAGCGCGAGCGCGGCGACGACCGACCATATGACGGCGTTCACCTCG
>Ga0136627_1000095_pt1 | contig 25837 bp, 26 predicted proteins | sample AntDrymUQ4892206_2_FD_104652 | JGI IMG/M metagenome (GOLD analysis project Ga0136627, IMG submission 104652) | Polar desert sand microbial communities from Dry Valleys, Antarctica - metaG UQ489 (22.06) | ecosystem: Environmental > Terrestrial > Soil > Desert | place: Antarctica: Dry Valley... | reverse complement strand
CTTATCAGCGGGATGAACTGGGCGGTGACCGCGATGTTGTTGGGCGAGGCCGCCCTCGTCAGCCACGCCGCGTGCTCCGGGGGAAGATAGTACGTCTCGTCCTCCGGGTCGTGCTCGACGATGCCACCGACGACCATCGCGGCGAGCCACTCGCGCACGTACCGCTCGTTCAGTTCCGCCGCTTCGGCGATCTGCTCGGTGGTGGAGGGGGACAGCCCCGACATGGCGTCGAAGAGGCCCGTCCTGTGGCCTATGCTCGTCATGATCATCACCGCGCCACCGTTGAGGTCGTTCAGGAGCCGCCCGGCGAAGGCCTCGGCCCTTGCCTGGTCGAATTGCTGCTCTGTAGTCATGTTCTTCCTTTCTTCAAACTCCGTCATGATTTCTTCCTAGCTGTGACTGTTGTTGCGTCCTGGCTCGTCTTCTCGCTCGTTCTCTTCAGCCCTCCAGGCAATCGCCTCCCGGATGATCGGCCCGGACCGCCGGCCGGATCAGGCCGTGGACGTAACCGGATACCTTGCTCCAGAACCGGACCTTGCCTATCCGGTTCGCTTTCGGCAGCCGGGCCAGGTGTTCTTGCCCGACCTCCCGCGCGATCTCGTCGCGGTGCTGCCGCCACAGGGCCGGATCGTTTAGCTCGTGCATTGCCTGTCTCCTCTGTTCGTGCTCTTGCCTCGTGTCCCCAAGTAAAGCGGCGGCCCCGGAGAGCGGCATCGGGCGAAAGAACCCTTGTTGCTACGGACCTTCGGAGCGGGGATAATCCAGGACCAAAGTCCAACGATGAGCCGGAGGTCCAGAGGAGAGCGATGAGCATCAGGGTGTTGATCGTCGATGATCACGATGTGGTGCGCCAGGGGCTGGTGATGTACCTCAAGCTGGACCCGGAGATCGAAGTGGTCGGCGAAGCCGCCAACGGCGAGGAGGCCGTGAGCCTGGCCCGAGACCTCGAGCCCGATGTGATCTTGATGGACCTGCTCATGCCGGTGATGGACGGCATCGCCGCCACCGAGAAGATCAAGGCCGACCAACCGGAGGTGGAGGTCGTGGCGCTCACGAGCGTGCTGGACGACGGCGCGGTCACGGGGGCGGTGCGGGCCGGGGCCATCGGCTACCTCCTGAAGAACACGAAGCCGCGCGAACTGTCCGGCGCGATCAAGGGCGCGGCGGCCGGACAGGTGCAGCTCGTCCCCGAGGCGGCGGCGAAGCTCATGCGCGAGATGCGTGCCCCCGAGAGGCCCGAAGCGCTCACCGCCCGGGAGACGGAGGTGTTGAAGCTCGTAGCCAGGGGCATGGCGAACAAGCAGATCGCACGCGAGCTCTTCGTCGAGGAGAAGACGGTGAAGGCCCACGTCTCCGGCGTCTTGAAGAAGCTCGGCGTCAGCAGCCGCACCCAGGCCGCCCTGCACGCCGTCCGTACCGGCCTCGTAAGTATGGACGAGCTAAATGAGGAACCGTGGTAGCGACGCCGGAGCGCCGGAGTTCCCGCGCGCCGCTGCGCGTGCTGCTCGTCGAGGACTCCGAAAACGACGCGCTTCTCCTGCTGCGCGCGCTGGGGCGGCACGGATACGAGACGATGTGCGAGAGGGTCCAGACGCCCGAGGCCATGCGGGAGGCGCTCGCCTCTTCTTCGTGGGATGTGATCCTCTCGGACTACCGGATGCCGCGCTTTTCGGCGGCCGAGGCGCTGGAGCTGGCGCAGGGGGCCGGCTCGGAGGCGCCTTTCATAGTCGTGTCCGGCAGGATCGGGGAGGACATGGCCGTCGAGGCGATGCGGGCCGGAGCCTACGACTACGTCATGAAGGACAACCTCGCTCGACTGGGGGCAACGGTGGAACGGGGGCTGGAGGAGGCCAAAGCCCGGCGAGAGCTCAGGCAGCGCGAAGCCATCCTCGACGCCGTGCGGTTCGCGGCGGACCAGTTTCTCGGCGAGGCGCTGAGCTGGGAAGAGAGCGTACGCACCGTCCTACGGCGGCTCGGGGAGGCCGCGGGAGCAAGCCGCGTCTACGTTTTCGAGAACCACGTTGGCGAGGACGGCGAGCTGGGGGCGACGCAGCGTTACGAGTGGGCGGCGACGGGCGTCTCGGCGCGGATCGACAATCCCGTGCTAAAGGACATCCCCTACAAAGCGGCCGGCTTTGGTCGCTGGGTGGAGACGCTGGGACGGGGAGACCTCGTGTACGGTCAAGTGCGGGACTTCCCGGAGAGCGAACAGCCAGAGCTTCGGGCCGAAGACATCCTCTCCATGGCCCTCGTGCCGATCTTCGTCGAAGGTGGCTGGTGGGGGTTTATCGGCTTCGACGACTGCTTCGAGGAGCGCGACTGGTCGTCGGCGGAGGTGGGAGCTTTGGGGGCGGCGGCGGGAACTTTAGGCGCGGCCATCAGGCGGAGGAGGACGGAGGACCGTCTCAGGCAGAGCGAGGAACGTTACCGGGCCGTCATCGAACAAGCCACCGACGGCATCTACCTGCTCGACGCCGAAACCCGGCGCATCGTGGAGACCAATCCCTCACTCCAGAAGATGCTCGGGTACACGGCGGACGAGCTTCGGGGAATGGAGGTCTACGACTTCGTAGCCCACCCGCGCGAAAACGTGGAATCCGTTATCGAGCGGACCTTGAACCTGAGACGCCGGGTCGTCGGAGGCAGGAGGCACCGTCGCAAGGACGGCTCGCTCATAGACGTCGAAGTAGGCGTCAGCGTGATCTCACTCGACAGGCGGAACGTAATCTGCACCGTCGTCCGCGACGTCACCGAGCGCAAGAAGAACGAAGAGGCGCTGCGCGAGAGCGAGGAGCGGTTCAGGAGCGCCTTCGAGTCCGCGGCGATCGGGATGGGTCTGGTGGGGCCCGACGGCCGCTGGATCCGGGTCAACCGGCCCCTGTGCGACATCGTCGGCTATTCGGAGCAAGAGTTATTGAACCTGACCTTCCAGGACATAACCCACCCCGACGACCTGGAAGGCGATCTGCAACAAGTAAGGCGATTGCTCGAAGGCGATATCCGCGCCTACCAGATGGAGAAGCGGTATCTCCACAAGGACGGACGAACAGTTTGGATCATGCTCAGCGTCTCCTTGATGAGGGACCACGAAGGCAACCCCCTCTATTTCATCTCCCAGATCGAGGACATCACCCGGAGGAAACAGGCCGAGGAAGCCCTGGCGTACAGCGAGCATCGTCTGCGCACGATCGTCGAGACGGAACCGGAATGCGTCAAGGTGCTTGGCATGGACGGCTCTCTGCTGGAGATGAACCCCGCAGGACTCTCCATGATCGAGGCGGACTCGCTGGAACAGGTGCGCGGCAAGCCGGTGTACGAGTACATCGCCCCCGAGCATCGGGCCGATTTCGTGGCCCTTACGAAGAGGGTGCTGCACGGCGGGTCGGGGACACTGGAGTTCGAGCTTGTCGGGCTCAAGGGCACGCGTTGCTGGCTGGAAACCCACGCCGTCCCTCTGCGCGACGCCCGGGACGAGATCTCCGGTCTTCTCGCGATAACGCGCAATATAACCGAGCGCAAGAGGAACGAGGAGGCACTCAAAGAGAGCGAACGACTCTACCGCACCGTGATAGAGCAGGCCACGGAGAACATCTTCCTCATAGATGTGAAGAGCAAGCACATCGTGGAGTCCAACCGCGCCTTTCGCGAGGCGTTAGGCTACTCTGAGGAGGAGCTACACCGGATGACGCTCTACGACGTGATCGCCGCCGACCGCGAGAGCGTGGACGCCAACATCCGGCGCGTCCTGGAGCAGGAGAACCTCTCCGTGACGGAGCGAAAGTACGTCCGCAAGGACGGCTCTCTCCTGGACGTGGAGGTCAGCGCAAGCGTAATCATCCGTGACGGCAGGGAGACGCTGGTTGCCGTGGCGCACGACGTCACCGAGAGGGCGCGGGCGCAGCGGTTGCTCGAGGAGCGCGTGGCGACGCTCTCGGGCATCGCCGGCGAACTGACCCTCGACCAGCCCACGGAGACCGTACTGGGCGCCCTTGCGAAGGGTGTGGTCAACGCCAGCACGGCCGTCGCCTGCGGGATCGTCCTGATCGGCGAGAGAGAAGGCGCGGTAGATCTCTTCGGCTCCCACGGCCTCCCCGAAGGCTACACTTCAGGCCTCCAGGAGGCCTACCGGGCCGGGGTGCCTTCCCCCAGCCTCGAAGCTTTCAGCAGCCGCCGGCCCGTACTCGTACGCGACCTCCGCCGATTTCTACTCGCCCATCCCCTGTATTCGCCCATCCACAGCTTCGTAGACGAAGTGCCGTGGGACATCGTGTACAGCCTGCCGCTCGTCTCCCGGGGTCAGGCGCTGGGCGCGATCTTCTTCTGCTTCCTTCCCGACCAGGAACCCGGTGAGGACGAGAGGGTCTTCCTGAGGGCCGTCGCTGACCAGGCCGCCGTCGCGGTCGAGAACGTTCGGCTCTTCGCCGAAGTCCGCGGGAAAGCAGCGCTCGAAGAACGCCAGAAGCTCGCCCGCGAGCTGCACGATTCCGTTTCCCAGGCCCTCTACGGCATCGCCCTGGGCGTGGAGACCGCCCGCGAGTTACTCGAGAGCGACCCCGAGAGCGCGGCGGAACCGCTCGATTACACCGCCGCCCTGGCCGAAGCGGGCATGACCGAGATGCGGGCGCTCATCTTCGAGCTGCGCCCGGAGTCCCTGGAGAAAGAAGGGCTCGTAGCCGCGCTGGAGAAGCAGGCGGCGGCGATCGAGGCGCGGCACCGCATCCGCGTCGACGCTGCGCTCGGCGGCGAACCGGAGGCCCCCCTGGAAACGAAGGAAGCCCTCTACCGCATCGCCCAAGAAGCGCTCCACAACACCGTCAAGCACGCTCGCGCGGGGCGGATTTACCTGAAGCTGGACCTTGGCGCGGACCGGATCGTGCTGGAGGTAAGCGACGACGGCTCGGGCTTCGACCCCGGCGGCTCCTTCCCTGGTCACCTGGGCCTGAAGTCGATGCGCGAGCGCGCCGGACGCCTGGGCGGCACGCTGGAGGTCGAGAGCAGGTCAGGGTATGGTACCCGCATCCTCGCGCAGATCCCCTCTGGTTGAGAAACGGACTCCCGATTCGCCGCCGATACTGGCGGCTATCCGAACCATTTGCCATGCCGGGCCTCCGACAACGGGGTGAGAATAGCGCGAGGCAGAGGATCCGGGAGGTGGCCGCCGCTTCGATAAGAAAGGGCGCGGTGGAAACCGCGCCCCTGAAACCTGATGCCCGTAGCCTGAAGCCTACAAAACCGGCAAGAACTTCTCGAGCTCGTAAGGCGTCACCTGGATACGGTAGTCCTCGAACTCCTCGCGCTTGAGCTGGAGGAGGCGGCTGTAGGTGTGATCGCCCAAAGCCTTGTGCAGCAGCTCGGAGTTCTCAGCCTCTTTGATCGCCTCCCCGAGGTCCGCCGGAAGAGACTGGATGCCCATCTTCTCGCGCTCCTCGACCGAGAGGTTGTAGAGGTTGCGCTCCATCGGTTCGGGCAGCTCGTAGCCCTTCTCGATGCCTTCGAGGCCGGCGTGCAGGAGCGCCGCGAAGCACAGGTAGATGTTCGCTGCCGGGTCCGGGCAGCGCAGCTCCATGCGCGTCGCCTTCTCCTGGCCCGGGTGGAAGCCCGGCACCCGCACCAGCGCCGAGCGGTTGCGGCGGCTCCAGGCGATGTAGACCGGGGCCTCGTAGCCGGGGACCAGGCGCTTGTAGGAGTTCACGTACTGGGCGAAGATGATGGAGAGCTCCCTGGCGTGGCGGAGCTGGCCCGCGATAAACGCCTTCGCCTGGTCCGAGAGGTAATGCTCGCTGTCCGCGTCGAAGAACGAGTTCTTGCCGTTCGAGAAGAGGCTCTGGTGGGTGTGCATCCCGGAGCCGTTCTGGTCCCTGAGGGGTTTCGGCATGAACGTGGCGTAGACGCCGTGGCGGGTGGCGATCTCCTTGACGACCGTCTTGTAGGTCATCACCTTGTCGGCCATCGTCATCGCGTCGTCGAAGCGCAGGTCGATCTCGTGCTGGCTTATGCCGACCTCGTGGTGGCTGTACTCGACCCTGATGCCGAGCGCCTGCAACGCCTGAACCGTCTCGCGCCTCAGCGCCGTCGCCGCGTCCAGCGTCGTCAGGTCGAAGTAGCCGCCGTAGTCGAGGGGCTCTGTGCCGCTTGAGTCCTTGAAGTAGAAGAACTCCAGCTCCGGTCCGCAGTTGAACGTGTCGAAGCCCATCTCGTTGGCCCGCTCCAGCGCGCGGCGCAGGATGTGGCGCGGGTCGCCCACGTAAGGGTCGCCGTCCGTCGTCTGAATGTCGCAGATCATGCGGGCCGTCGGCTCCTCCTGGGGGCTCCAGGGGATCACCTTGAACGTGGAGGGATCGGGCATGGCGATCATGTCCGACTCCTCGATGTCCTGGTAGCCCGTGATGGATGACCCATCAAAGCCCATCCCGCCGTCCAGGGCGTCCTCCAGCTCCTCGACCGTGATCGCAAAGCTCTTCAAGGTCCCAAGGATGTCCGTGAACCACATCCGGATAAACTGGACGTTCGCGTCCTTCGCCTGCTGCAACACGTCTTGCTTGCCCATCGTCGCCAAGCTTACCTCCTAGCGTCCCGCGCTCTATACTGTGCCCAGGAAGCGGAATGCTCCCGGCTGTAAAACCCATGATATGGACCGTCCACGCCGGTTGCATATGGCCCGGCGTACAAGCCAGGCGCCCGCATCGGGCGGAATCCCTGGCCGGATGTACAAAACACCGCGCCCGGGCCGCACGAGAGCCCCTCCGGCGCGGCCCGGTGGCGCCCGGGGTAGAATTCGGGCGCAGACGCGTACGTTGGAAGAACAGGTTGTTATCGAAGGGGGAGAGATGACGGAGAGACCCGGAGATCGCCCGGAGGAGCGCCGCAGGACGGGGCCGCTTGGGGACGAGGCGGACGAGCAGGAGACCCGCAGGGTCCCGCTCGGGGAGAACCGCCAGGAGGACACGCGCCGGGAGCCGCCCGGCGGGACGGACGACGCGGACGAGCAGGAGACCCGCCAGGTGCCGCAGGGATCCCCCCAGGGTCCTCCCCAGGGCAACGGGGAGAAGGAGACCCGCATCATACGCACGCCCGGTCACCCCGACACGACGGCCGACGCGACGCCGTACCCCAGGGGCTACTTCGAGGAGGCCGAGGACCGCGAGGACAGGCTGCGCGATATGTACGGCGGCGTGGACTGGCTGGCGAGCTTTCTCGGGTTTGTGTTCGCCTTGGTGGCGGGCGCGATCTTCTCGGCCGTCGCCGGAATCGTGCTCGGGCCTTTGGGCTTCTCGCCGAACCTGTCCGGTCCGCTGGGGGCCGCCGTCATTACCGGGCTCGTGCTGCTCGGGGTCCTGATCTTCCTGACCTACTTCTTCGGCGGGTACGTGGCCGGAAGGCTGGCCCGCTTCGACGGCGGGCGCAACGGGGCGATGCTGCTCGTCTGGACCTTCCTGACGGTCATCCTGCTCGCGCTGGCGGCCGGGGTCTTCAGTGGATTTCTGCCCGGCGGCGCGGCGGACGCCATAGGCGGCTTCGTGGACAGCGCCTTGTCCGCGATAGGAGGCGTCTCGCAGGCCGGAATCGTCGGTATCGTGGTCGCCGTGGCCGCCCTCTTGCTCGCCCTGCTCGGCGGCGTTCTCGGCGGACGCCTCGGCAGCCGCTACCATGCGGAGATAGATCGGACGACTTAGGAGAGGTTTCAGGTTACGGGTATCAGGCTTCAGGGGGCGTCCGGCGGCTCTTGGTGAATGCTATCGCTTTGTGGGTGGTCTCTTCTTCGGATAATTGCCGGCATGGGTAAGCACGCACTGTTTGGCACGGGCATCCGGCGGCTGGGGGACAAGGAGAACGGGTTCTTCTATCGTTATCCGGGGACGGACGAGACGGTGCGCGAGGAACGGGTACTGGCGAGGGTAGTGGACCTGAAGGTGCCGCCGGCCTGGGAGGACGCCAGGATAGCCAGGAGCCCTTCCGCCAAAGTGCAGGCTGTAGGTTACGACTCGGCCGGCAGGCTGCAGTACCGTTACCACGAGAAGTATCGCGAACGCAAGGAGCGTGAGAAGTTCGAACGCATTTTGGACTTCGCGGACAGGCTCCCGGAGATGCGGCGTATCACCAGCAACCACCTGCGGCACAAGAACCTGGACCGGAAGAAGGTCCTGGCGTGCATGACGCGCATGATGAACGCGGCGTACTTCCGGGTAGGTGAGGAGCGGTATGCCAAGAAGAACAGGACCTACGGCATCGCCACGCTCAGGCGCAGGCACCTCAAGATAGAGGGCGACACCGTCGTCTTCGAGTACACCGGCAAGTGGGGCCAGGAGCAGCGCAAGGCCGTCACGGACGCCAGGCTGCGGCGGGTGGTCGAGGAATGCCGGGACCTGCCCGGCTACGAGGTCTTCAAGTACCTGGACGATTCGGGCGAGGTCCGCGACGTAAAGTCCCGCGACCTCAACGCCTACGTCAAGGAGGTCGTGGGCGAGGAGTTCACCGCCAAGGACTTCCGCACCTGGGCAGGTACGCTCATCGCGGCCAGCACGCTCGCCGATCTCGGGGCGGCGGAGGATGCCAAAGCGGTCCAGAAGAACGTCCTCGAGGCGGTGGACGAGGTGGCCCAGAGGCTCGGGAACACCAGGGATATCGCCAGGGCCTCGTACATAAGCCCGCGGGTCATAGACCACTACATGGAGGGCTCCGTGGTAGCCTATTACGGTGAGCGGCTGGAGGAGGTCATCGCCGCAGAGCAGGGCGGGCTCACCGAAGCCGAAAAAGCCCTTATGGAACTGCTAAACAGCAAGCTCCGCCGCGAGCTCGAGAAGGCCGCGTAGAGGAGACCCGAGAGGGAGGCAGAGACCGTGAAAAAAGCGATAGCCCTAAAGCTCGTCAAGAGCCCGGCCGTCCGCAAGGCGGCCGTAAAGGCGCTCAAGAACCCGAAGGTGCGCAGCATAGTCGCCAAGCAGCTCAAGCGGCGGGTGTTCGGGAAGTAGGTTTTAGGTTTCAGGCATCAGGGGTGCGGTACGCAGCCTGGAGCCCGACATCGCCACCATGATTAGCCCCAAAGAGCGGCATGTCTGAGGCATCCTCGCTCTAGAAACCCTCAAAACCTGAAGCCCGAAACCTGATGCCTACGAGCGCCGTGCCGATCCGGTGGCCCAAGAGGTGTGAAAGTCGCTGTAGGTTTCAGGCATCAGGTTTGGCTGTCGTGGCTTGAGGTGCGACGACGGCAGCGGGTCTGGTCGCCGATGCGTCTTCGTCCGGTTCGGGCGATGTTTCGTTTGTTAATTGGCGGTGGACCGGGTTCTTTCGGCGACGTCGCGGGCGACTTCCAGTACTGAGTTTGTCTCGTGCCAGACTTCCAGTTGGCGCTCGGACTCCGTTGGTTCGTCCAGGAGGAGCGCGAGCGGGGTGAGATCCCTCTCCGGATCTTTGTGCAGGCTTTCGAGGAGGTCGTGGACCGCACGGCGGGTTTCGATGGTTTCGTGGGTCTGGTGGTCGGTGAGGGAGCCGTTCATGCCGTAGCGCTGGGCGCTCCACTTGTTCTCCTCGATCTCGCGGCTCGGGCGGATCGGGCGCAGGTCGTTCGTATCGTATTCGCGGCAGAGCTTGTCGCAGAGGGCGGCGGCGAGGGTTGTCAGGGCCTCGTTGCGACGCGGGTCCGTCTGGGAGTCGAAGGCGCGGACCTCGATCGTGCCGAGGCCAGGATGGGGGCGGACGTCCCACCAGATCTCCGACAGCGAGTCTATGGCGCCCGAACGGTGGGCAAAATCGACGTACTTGGCGTAGTTCTCCCACGTGCCGAGCGGTTCCGGAAGGCCCGCGCGGTGGATGGAGCGGGCGAAGATGAGGGTTCGGCTGGAGTGCATGTCCGTGTTCTCGCCCTGCCAGAACGGCGAGTTGACGGAGACCGCCAGAAGGTGGGGGACGTACTCGCGCAGCCGGTCGAAGAGGTAGACCGCCTTCTCGCGGCCATCGACGGCGTAGTGGACGTGCAGGGAGAAGGTGTTGTTGCGCCGGATCAACCACCCCAGCTTCGCCTTCAGACGCTGGTAGTGGGGCTTCTGGATGATCTCCTGCTCCCGCCAGTCCCCGACCGGGTGCGTCCCGCTCGCCCCGAGGAGCCGCCCGAGCGCGTCGGCGTGGCCCAGCAACGACCGCCTGCGGTCCATGAGGTCCCTGGCGACGCCCCCCGGTTGCGGGTGGACGCCCGTGTTGGCCTCGATCTCGCAGTCTATGAGCTCCCCGGAGAAGCGGTCCTCGGGCTCGGCGGCCAGGATCTTCTGCGCGCCCCCGGCGAGCTTGAGGGTGCCCGGGTCCGCGAGCCAGAGCTCCTCCTCGGCGCCCAGGGTTCCCGCCGGGGCGCCCGTCCGGAAGGCGTTGGATGGGATCAGGGCCGGCTTCTCGGCGGTCGTCATCTCTCTTCCGGGTCCTCTCTGCGCAATGGCCTGTCTCCTCTCGAACGTCGCCGCGTATATTACCGCGTCGGATCGGCCCCTCACTCCGTCCCCGGATCGGTAGAATGTGCCGATGGAGCAGCCGGGCAGCACACCAGTTCCAGATGACCTCGTCTCCCGTTCGGCCGTCACCGCGGCGACCCTCGTCTACAGCGCCCCGACGCCGGGCTCCGGCTCCCGCTATCTGGACGGGCGCGTCGCCCACGAGGCGAGGGTCCTCTCGGGGTTCGCGGCCGGGGAGGCGTTCGCGCGCGCCGCGGAGAGGGGCGTGGGCGAGACTGTCTTCGACGCAAGCCGCGCCGCGATGGATCTTGCGGGCTTCGCCGACACCCGCGCCTCTGCCTACCTGGCCCCGCTGGCCCGCGCCGCCCTCCTCGGGGAACCCGTCGGCCTCGTGCTCGGCCACCTCGGCCACCACGACATAGCACCCTTCGTCCGCGCGCTCGAGCTGGCCGGGCAGGACGCCCCCCTTGCGGGCGCCCTGGGCTACGCCCTCGGGGCGGGACCGGACGCCACCCTGCGCGACGCGATGCGTTTCGCCGCGGGGCGGGACGCCCTGGCCCGGGAGTACGCCCGCGGTTTCGAGGTCACGCGCGAGTTGGCGCGGCCGGCCCTGCTCTCGGCCCTCTCCCGGGCTGACTCCGTTCGCGGGGTTCTCGTTCAGGCCTACCTCGAGGTCCTCTCCGAGATCCCCGACCTCGACGTCGCCGCCCGCGCCGGGCGGGGGGAGGCCGAGGACGTGGCCCGGATGGCGACTGGCGTCCTCAAAGCCGGCGGCGTCCACTCGCGGCGGGGCCTCGAAGGCATCGCCAACCTCGACGGCCTCCTGCGCACCGACGGGCGGCTGTCGCCCACCGCCACCGAGCCGCCCATCATCGCCGCCGCCTTTCTCGTCGCCCTGGAGTACGGCCCCGACGCCCTCAGCCACCGGCTACGGCCCGCGACCGGTACGGACCGGAGCCGTTAGCCGACAACCAGAAGCCCGCGGCTGGTAGCCTCCCACCGTGCGGCAGCTTCCACACCAGAACCGGTACCGTGGGGTTAGAATCCCCGCAAGCTGTCTACGAAGAGGAGGCCTCCGGCCTTGAGAGCGCTCATCATAGTCGGGCACGGCTCGCACCTGAACGAGGATTCCAGCCTGCCGGTCTACGAGCACGCGGCCCGCATCCGGGAGACTGGCGAGTTCGACGAGGTCGTGGAGTGTTTCTGGAAGGAGGAGCCTTCCATGAGACACGTCCTCGACACCGTGGAGTCCGAAGAGGTCTTCGTGGTGCCGGCCTTCATCTCCGAGGGGTACTTCACCCAGCAGGTCATCCCGCGGGAGCTCGGCCTAGAGGGTGACGTGACCACAATAGGGGACAAGATAGTGCGCTACGCCGGGCCTCTCGGGACCTTCGAGGGGATGCCGGACGTCATCCTGGAGCGGGTCGAGGACCTGATGCGGGGCAGGGAGACGAGGGGGAGGACCGCGCTCGTGCTGCTCGGGCACGGGACCGACCTCAACAAGAACTCTGGCGGTGTGATCTACCTGAACGCGCAGCGCATCAGGGAGCGGGACCTCTACGACGAGGTCGGCGTCGGATTCCTGGACCAGGAGCCGGAGATCGGCTCCGTGGTGGAGAACGCGGACGCGGACGACGTGATCCTCATCCCCGTCTTTATCGCGGAGGGCTGGCACACCCGCGAGACGATCCCCGAAGACCTGGGCCTGACGGGAGAGGTCACGCGCCTGGACGACAAGCGCGTCTTCTACGGCGCCCCCGTAGGCACCCACCCCTCGATGGCGAACCTCATCGTCGCCCGCGCCCGCGAGACCGAACAACAGTGGACGAACCAGGTTGTCTGAGGCTGCCCACGACCTGTCCGGCGTGACCGAAGCGTCCGCGGCCCGCGAAGCGTTCGCCGCGTGGGTGGATGAAGCGGGCGGCGAAGGACGCGTCTTCGGTCAGGTACGAGCAACGGGCACGGGGGACGGGCTCTATGTCCTCCGCCACGTCGAAGACACTCGGGCCGCGGGCTTGGACGTCCACGAAGACCCGCGTTCCGCGCGCGAGATCTCCAAGATGACCGGGGCCGGCGAGTACCGCCCGCTCAAGAGCTCCCCGAACCTGAGGCGCGGGTGGGAGTTGCGCGTCTCCGGCGCGCGCGACCTCGCCGTCGCGATGAACTACCTCTACCCGGCGGGGATCGTCCACTGGCATCTGCACCGGGAGGGCCGGCTTCAGACGACGAGCTACCGGGAGAACGCCGCGCGTCAGAGCGGCATCTACAAGAGGGTCCAGCGCCTCTCCGACGAGGGCGTCCAGGACGCCGCCCGCGCCTGCTGCGAGGACGCTGTCTGCCTGAAGAAGACGCTCTGGGACGTCGACGGGGAGACGCCGCTCGTCATGGACCGGGGGGAGGGCGAAATCCCCTGCCCCGAGCCCTGCAGCGTGTTCGTCTCCTTTGCCCGCCGCGTCCGGCTCTTCGAGCGCGAGAAGAAGCGCGACCTCGACGCCATCGGCCTCTCCCCATCGGAGAAGGAGGACCTCGCGGCCCTCGTCGACGCCGCCGCCACCGGCAACGTGGGCTTTGCCCGCGAGGCGGAGTTCGAGAAGCCCCTAAACGAGCGCCGGATGCGCTACCGCAGGCTCACCCTTGCCCCGAAACTGCGCCCCGAGGCGTAGGCCGTTCCGGCCGCGGGGTTGTTTTCCTGCCGGGGTGATCGGGTACCATCCAGAGAACCAAATCGGACCAACACGGAGGTCGACGTATGCCGAAGAAAAGAATGGGCGCCAAGTTGGGCGCGAAAGCTGGCGCCAGAGTAGCCCCCGGCGCCGGCAAGCTGGCCGGCAAGGCCGCGATGAGAGCGGGTAGGAGCCAGGCAAAGCTCGCCCGGGCGGCCATGAGCTCGAAGGAGCCCGCTGCGTCCCGCTACTTCAAGTACGGGCTCTTTGCGCTGGCAGGCCTCGCGATAGGCGCGCTCCTGTCCCGCTCCAAATCCGACGGCGGCTCCTCGTCGTCCTACACCGGCACGACCGGGCAACACACGCCGGACCCCGCTAGCCCCGCTGGGCAGCGCGGCGAGACCTGGGGCAGCGGCACGCCCACGGGTACGGCCGGTGGCGGCGGCAGCGCAGCCCACCAGAGTCCCGGCGACCCCAACCGGACCGGGTCCGAGCGCGATTACTCCGACCCCGCCTCTGGTCCCCTGATCGGTGAGCACCACCGCGGCAGCGTCGCGGGCGTGGGCGAGGCCCAGGAAGAGGTCGAACAGCGCATCCGCACCCGCATAGGCGAAGACCCGCGGACCGCGAGCATGCCGAGGGTCAACGTCGAAGTAACCGATGGGGTCGCCGAGCTACGCGGCCCCGCCCCTTCCCAGGAGGCGCGCGAAGCCGCCGGCGAGATCGCCGCGGGCGTCGAAGGCGTCACCGAGGTGCGTAACCTGATCGTCGTTAGCTGAATAGAGGTATAAGGTTTTAAGGCTTTAGGCTCTAGGTTTTTGGGCCGGTCGGAGTTCCCGACCGGCCTTTTATTGCCCCTGTCCAAGGATTGAGGGCGTGTGGGTAGGACAGACGCCTCTCCTTGAACCTCTAAAACCTCGAACCTTATGCCTACTCTTCTATTAACCCCATAACCTCGTCGCGTCTGCGTTCGAGCGTCTCCTGGTCGCTGGCCTCCATGTTCAGGCGGAGGAGGGGTTCTGTGTTGGAGGCGCGGAGGTTGAGCCACCAGTCGCCGAAGTCCACGGTGAGGCCGTCGAGGTGGTCTATTTTGGCGCCCTCGTTCTCCGAGAAGTGGCCTTCGATCTTCTTCAGGACGGCCTCCTGGTCTTCGACTTCGGAGTTGATCTCGCCGGAGCGGACGTAGGGGTCTATGGGGGAGATGAGGGCTGAGATCGGGCCTTCCTGGCGGCTGACGAGCTCCGCGACGGTGAGCATCGCTATGATGCCGGAGTCGGCGAAAAAGTTGTCCCTGAAGTAGAAGTGGGCGGAGTGCTCTCCCCCGAAGGCTGCGTCCCGCTCGCGCATCTGGGGCTTGATGATGGAGTGCCCGGCCTTGGTGCGGACCGGCTTGCCGCCCTCGCGCCGGACGAGCTCGGGGAACGCCTTGGAGCAGACGGCGCTGTAGATGATGGTCGCCCCCGGCTCCTTCTCCAGCACGTTCTTGGCGATGAGGGCCGCCAGGATGTCGCCGTCGATGGTCTCGCCCTTCTCGTTCACGATAAAGCAGCGGTCGGCGTCCCCGTCGAAGGCCACGCCGAAGTCCGCGTTCTCCTGGCGCACGCGCTCCTGGAGATCCTTGACGTTCTCGGGCTCTATGGGGTTCGGGGGATGGTTCGGGAATGAGCCGTCCAACTCGAAGTACATCGGGACGTACTCGAAGGGGAGCTCCTCGAAGATGGGGGGGAGCATCTTGCCGGCCATGCCGTTGCCGGCGTCGACCACGATCTTGAGCGGCCTCAAACCCTCCGTCTCGATAAAGCCCAGGCAGTGCTCCGCGTAGTCCTCGGCGATGTCCGTCTGTTCGACCGAGCCAGGGTACTCGGCGGCTTTGGGAAGTTTGCCTGAGGTGATGAGGTCCCGGATCTGGCCGATGCCGGACTCCCCGGAGAGCGCGATGGCCTTCTCCCGGCACAGCTTGAAGCCGTTGTAGTTCTTCGGGTTGTGGGAGGCCGTGATCATGGCCCCACCCGGCTCCTCCAGATGCCCCACGGCGAAGTACAGCGCGTCGGTTGAGACCATCCCGAGGCTGAGCACGTCTGCCCCCGCCTCCGTGACGCCCTCTATAAACGCCGCCTGCAAGTCTTCCCCTGAAAGGCGCATGTCGCGGGCGACGACGACCCGGGAGCCCGAGAGGCCCAGGTGGTTGACGAACGCCCGCCCGATGTCCCTGGCGAGGTCCTCGTCGAGCTGGTCCGGGTAGGTCCCCCGGATGTCGTAGGCCTTGAATATCGACTCGTCGATCATCTCCTACCCCTGGGCTCCTCTTGTTCTCCGATGGCCGGCCGGATTTGGCTTCCGGTACAATACCGCCTTATGACCCCTCGTGCAGCGCCGCCCTCTCGGCCCCGCCGGTAGACGCGCCGTGGGTCCGCGTTTCGTCCGTTTCGCCGCCGTCTTCTATGGCCTCCTCGTCGTAGTGGCGGCCGTCTGGTGCGGCCTGCGGGGGATGGATCTGCCCGTCCTCGGCCCGCGTCCGGCGACGGGCCTGCTGCTGGGCCTGGCGACCGCCGCCGGGACCGTCCTCCTGTCGCTCCTGGCGTACCGCCTGATCCCGGTCTCGCGCAAGATCGCCGAAGAGCTTGCCCCAAGCCTCGTGGACCGGATGGACCGGTCCGGGCTGGTCCTCCTCGCCCTGTTCTCCGGTATCGGGGAGGAGGTCTTCTTTCGTGGGGCCATGCAACAAGAGTTCGGGATTTTGATCTCATCGGTTGCCTTCGGGCTGGCGCACGTTGGCCCGGACAGACGGTACCTGCTCTGGACCGCCTGGGCCGTCCTCGCGGGCGTGGTTTTCGGGGTCCTGTTCGAGGTCACCGGCGGCCTGCTCGCGCCTGTCATGGCGCACGCCGCCCACAACGCGGCCACGCTCTTGATCTGGAAACGCTCCAGGGCGGGTGGCCCGGGGGCCACATGAGCGGGCTCCCCGACACCACCCGCACAGAGCCGCGCCGCAGGGCAGCGGCGACCTGGTACGTCGCCCTGGCGGCCTCGCTGGTGCTGGGCGCCGTCGCGGTCTCCGTATTTTTTTGCGGGGGGAGAGATCCAACGCTGGGCGAGGAGGTGTACGCGGGCGTCGAGGATATTGCCGCCGGCACGGAAGACGTCCCGTTTCCCAGATCCGACGCCTCTAGGTTCGACGCGGGGACGCCCGCGGTTCGCGTATACCTGCGCGTGAAGGACGTGCCCGTGTCGGAGAGGAGGGTCGCCACGGTCGAGCGCTCCGGGAGGTCTTCCGCGTTCTCGGCCAGCTTCGGGGGCTCCGGCGTTCGGGCGGACGACGGGGGGGGGGGGCGGCTCTCCGTCTCGGAGGAGGGGGCTTCGGGCGTGGTCTCGTTTGTCGCGCGGGCCGTGGACGGGGGGCCGTTGCCGGCGGGCGGGTACCTCGTCGAGGTGCGGTTCGGCGCCGCGGGGGATGGGGGAGTGGGGCGGGTCGTTGCGAGAAAATACTTCGCGATCGGGGACCCGCAGGACTAGTACGCCTGCGCTTTTCCGATACAATGGGTTGCGATCTGAGCGCGGCCCCCGGCCGGGCGGTCGGGCCACAAAGGGAGGGAAACATAAGGCGCGCCACGGACAGCATCCTGAACGTCATGAGCCTGCTCCTCGTCGGGATCGGCCTCGCCGTCGCCCTCACATTCTTCGCCGGTTCGCCGGCCCGCGACGCCGGCGCCGCGGATAACTCGGAGCCGGTCTCCCAGAAGTCGACGGCCCGCCCCGAGGCAGCCGTCGTCTCCCCCGAGGTCGACAAATCCCTGGAGAAAAAGACCTCGGAAGGCAAACGCAAGGAGGCCCCGCGTCAGCCGGTCGTCGAAGGTCCGGAAGACGAGGCCCTCAAGGTAACCGTCCCAGCGATGAGCCGATTGCAGAACACGAGCGTGCCCTACGCCGACGGCGGCAACGAGGCCGCGTTCAAGCGGTACGCGGGGGTGCATCTGCGGGGCACCGGCCACCCGTGGGAGAGGGAGGCGAACGTCTACATCGCCGGCCACCGCCTCGGCTACCCCGGCACGGACAGCTTTCTCGCCTTCTGGGACCTCAACCGGTTGGAAAATGGGGACAGGATCATCCTCACCGACGCCGACGGGAAACGCTACGTCTACAAAGTCTTCAGAGAATTTGTGGTCGAGCCCACCCGGGTCTCCGTGACACAGCCGCTCGAAGGGCGTAACATCGTGACCTTGCAGACCTGCACGCTGCCGGACTACTCGCGGCGCCTGATCGTGCAGGCCAAGAAGGTCGCTTAAAGGTTGAACCACCGCAATGTGGTAGGGGGGTAGAGGTTGCTCCGGTCACCGGCGCGCAAAAACAGGGAGACGGCCCCGGCCAAGAAGCGGGTTGAGACACCGCCTCTGACCAAGGGCAACATGCAGGTGCGGGTGCTTTCGCTGGCCGTCCTCATCGCGCTCGTCTTCACGGTCCTCGGCGCCCGTCTCTGGTACCTGCAGGTGCTCACCGGCGAGGAGTACAACGTCATGGCCCAGAACACCGGAACCATGACCGTGAAGAACCCGGCCCAGCGCGGCGTCGTCTACGACAGGGACGGCGAGATCCTCGCCAACAACGTCCCCGGCCTCAACGTCACGGCCATACCGAACGAGATCTCCCGCGAGAAGGTCGGCGAGCTCGCCGAGGTCCTCGGCGCCGACCCGAATAGCGTCCAGGAGCGCTACGATGCGGCCGTCGATCTCGGGGCGGCCTACAGCCCGATCCTGGTCAAAGAGAACGCCGACCAGGCCGCCGTCACGTACGTCAGCGAGCGCACGCGGGAGTTCGGCGGCGTCCAGGTAAACGATGACTGGGTGAGGAGCTACCCTGAAGGTAACCTGGCCTCACACGTCCTCGGCTACACGGGCGCCGTCACCCAGGACGAGCTGACGCTGGACGCCTTCGAGGGCCTCTCCAACGACTCCATCGTCGGCAAGAGCGGCGTAGAGGTCTACTACGAGGAGGCCCTGCGGGGCGACGCCGGCTGGCAGAAGTACGACGTGGACGTGCTCGGCCGGATAGTCCCCGACGGGGCGCGGGTCAACTCCGCGAGCGAGTTCGTGGACGAGAACGGGATGCCCATGGAGTCCAACCCCACCGAGGAGCTGCCCGACCGCGTCGAGGAGCCCGAGCCCGGCAACAACCTCTCGCTCACCGTAGACGTGGACCTCCAAAGGGTCGTCGAGAGTGAGCTCGAGGCGGCCCTCGACCGCACCAGGGCCGAGGGCTACGAGGGCAGGGGCGGGGCGGTCATCGCGATGAACCCCGAGAACGGCGAGGTGCTCGCGCTCGCTAGCCGGCCGGACTTCGACCCGCAGCTCTTCGTCGGGGGCGTCTCCGGCGAGCAGGAGCTCGAGGAGTACCAGTACCTGGCGTCGGAGAGGTCGGGGTACCCGTTTACGAACCGCGCGATCACGGGCGGCCAGCCCGGGGCCTCGACGTTCAAGGTCTTCACCGGCCTCGGCGGCATGGCCGCGGGCGTCATCGACGCCTACACCACCTACACTGATACCGGGGATTGCTTTAAACCGGCCAGCGTGTCGGTCAGCCCGTGCTACCAGAGTTGGCGGCAGAACAGCCCCAACTACGAGTACCTCGGGGACCACGGCACCCAGAACTTCACCGAGGCCATCGCGGACTCCAACGACAAGTTCTTCTACCAGGTGGCCGACTGGGTCTGGAACCAGACCGACGACAAGGCCTGGCTCCCGCACTACTACGAGGAGTGGGGCTTCGGCAAGCTCACCGGCATAGACATCAGCGGCGAGACCGAGGGGCGGGTTCCAACCGCAGCCCGCGAGAGGGAGCTCGCGGAAGCGCTCGGCAACCCCGAGGAGGCGTTCTGGAGCGTGGGGGACTGGATCAACCTCTCCATCGGACAGGGAGACCTGCTCGTCTCCCCGGTCCAGATGGCCCGGGCCTACTCCGCCATCTACAACGGGGGGACGCTCGTCACCCCGCACGTCGCCAAGGACGTGCGGGACCAGAGCGGGAAGTTGGTGGCGGAGATCTCGCCCGAGCCCGCCGGCCAGATGAACACGAACCAGTACCAGCTTGACACCGTGATCCAGGGGTTCCGCGGCGTTACGGCGGAGAAGGGGACCGCCGAGAAGATCTTCGAGGGCTCGGAGATTCCCACCATAGGCAAGAGCGGCACGGGCGAGCTGCCGACCGGAGACTACGTGAACTGGTTCGCGGGATGGACCGAGAACCAGGGCGAGCCGCTCGTCGTCGTGACCATGATCGAGGGCGGCGGCGCCTTCGAGGCGGGCTCCGAGATGACGGCCGGCCCGGCCGTGCGCCACATCCTGGAGGCGTACTACGGCGTCGAGCAGTCGCCGGAGGACCCGCACCCGACGGGCACCCCGCCGATAGACCCGGCGGACCGCACCTCCACGGAGAGCGTCGAAGTCACCGCCGCACCGGAGTAGCGTGGAACTCTTCCTGGCCTCGCTGCCGAGCCCGCCGTCCCCGATCATGTTCGAGGCCGGGCCTTTCGCCCTGCGCTACTACGGCCTGTGCATCGCTCTTGGCATCGTCGTCGCGACCTGGCTGGCCGGCCGCGAGCTCGCCCGCAAGGGCTACGACCGGGAGCTGGCGCTCGACTCGCTGTTCTTCATCATCCCGCCCGGTTTCGTCGGGGCGCGGGCGTACCACGTCATCACGGACTACGATCTCTACGCCGACGACCCCTGGCCCGGCGTCATCGCGGTCTGGAACGGGGGGCTCGGCATCTACGGCGGCGTCGTCGGGGGCTTTATCGGGCTCCTCGTCTTCTCGCGCGTCCGAAACATAAGCCCACTCGCCTTCGCCGACGCTGTGGCGCCGGGCCTGATCCTCGCGCAGGCCATCGGCCGCTGGGGCAACTACTTCAACCAGGAGCTCTTCGGACGGCCCTCGCAGTTGCCTTGGGCCATCAGGATCGCCCCGGAGAACAGGCCGGAAGGCTTCACCGACGCGGAGACCTTCCATCCCACGTTCCTCTACGAGAGCATCTGGAACGTGCTCGTCTGCCTCGTCCTGCTCTGGGTCGCCCGCCGGTTTGCGACCTGGCTCAAGGACGGCGACCTCTTCCTGCTCTACGTCAGCCTCTACTCGACGGGGCGGTTCTTCATGGAGCTGCTCAGGATCGACCCGGCGTTCCTGATCGGGGGCACCATCCGCGGCAACCTCCTGGTAGCCAGCGTCCTCGCCCTCGGCTTCGCCATGGTCCTGCTCCTCCGTCACTCGAAACCCCGACCTAAACGGTCAGGGTAGGTTTCAGGCTACAGGTTTCAGGCTACAGGTAAGGGCACCTGGGTGGAATATGAACGGGCCGCCCACGGTCGCTGATCGGAAGTACCATCCAGGGTTCACTCGAAGCGCGGCTCTTTTTTGTGGCGGCGTGAGATAGGCTGCAGACGACTTGCCTGAAGCCTGGTGCCTAAAGCCTGAAACCTAGAATCCACAGCCCGAGAAGCAGCGCCTCTGCCGCCAGCACGATGATAACCGGCGCGAGCGCGCGGACGGTCTTTCGGCTGTGGACCGTAGGCGCGACTAGGTAGCCGAAGACGAAGCCCCCGGCGAGGCCGCCCATGTGGGCGGTGTTACTGACGTTCGGGATCGAGAGGCCGATCCAGAGGTTTATTGCCAGCAGGATCAGGAGCTGCCGGATCACGGGGTTCTGCCACGAGAACGTTCCCCTCCGCAATGCATACCCGAGGATACCGCCAAGCAGCCCGAAGATGGCGCCCGAAGCTCCCACGGCCGGGGTGTCGAACCCGCCGAAGTACAGGTATGCGATGCCGCCCGAGAGCCCGCTCAGCAGGTAGAGGGCGAGGACGCGGCCGCGCCCGAAGGCGTTCTCGACAAAGGAGCCGAGAAAGTAGAGGGAGAGCATGTTCAGGGCCAGGTGGAGGAACCCCGAGTGAAGGAAGACGCTGGAGACGAGCCGCCAGGCCTGCCCGCCTGCTACCAGTTCCGGGATCAGGGCGCCATCGTCGAGGATGCCCATCGGTTGGGCCACCAGGGCGACGTTCCAGGGGACGATGGCCGAGCCGAGGTACGCGACGCCGAGGTAGACGAGGACGCAGGCGGCGATGAGGCCGTAGGTTACCGGCAGGCGCTGGGCGCTGTTCCCGATCAGGGGCGCTTCACCTCGCGGGCGGCGTCGCCGACCTGCACCTTGGAGAGGTCCTGGAGGGGGCCGCCGAGCATGGACTCGAGGTCGGGGTCGTTGGGGGAGCCGGTGCCGAAGCCCTGTATGCGTACGTCGTCGCCGAGCATCTGGCCGAACATCCGCTGCAGGTTCTCCTGCATCTCCCCGATGTCCACCGCCCCGAATGGGGAGTTCGCCGTCTGCTGGAGGCGGGCGACGGAGAGGCGCTCCTTTACCTCCGTCACCTCGGCCTGGGCCTTGACGTCCTCGACGGTCCCGAGCGTCTCGCCGGTGTCCGGGTCCCAGACCTCTTCGCCCTCAGGAGAGAAGACCTCGAAGACCATGCCGGTCCGCACGCCGTCGTTGCGTCCCCTGTTCAGCACGATCTCGTTGCTTCCCAGTATCTTCGCCACCTTGCCCTCGACCGCCATGCGACTCCCTTCGGCCGGCGGAACATCGCCGGCGCCACTGATTCCGTTCGGTTCTCCGCAGGATTATATCTCTCACGACGTTGCCGTCCGTCCGCGTTAGAATCTTCGCCGTGCAGGAGAGGACCAACAGCATCGGACGCCACCTGCCGATCTCAGGCGGGCTCGGGAACATGCTCCAGCAAGCCGGGGACCTCGGCTGCGAGACGGTGCAGGTCTTTATCTCCAACCCCCAGGGCTGGGCCGAACCGGTCCTCCGTCCCGACGCGGCGGAGTTCGCCCGGGGCGCGCGGGAGCGCGGCATCTCTCCGACCGTGGCCCACGCGAAGTACCTGATCAACCTCGCCTCCCCGAAGGAGGAGCTCAGGGAGCGCTCGGTGCGCGCCCTGGCCGCCGAGCTGTCGGCCGCGGGCGAGATGGGGATAGACCTCGTGGTCGTCCACTCCGGCAGCCACGGGGGAGACGGGGAGGGGAAAGGTCTGGACCGTCTCGTGGACGGACTGGAGCGCGCCCGGGAGCTCGCGGCGGCGTCTGGGCGGGCGGCGGAGCCGCTGATAGAGAACTCCGTCGGCGCTGGGAGTCAGCTCTGCTGGACTTTCGACACGTTAGGAGAGGCGACGCGGCGGGCTGGGGTGCGGGCCTGCGTGGACACGGCCCACGCCTTCGTGGCCGGCTACGACCTCGCGATCTCGGGTGGCCCCAGCCTCGTCGCCGCGGAGTTGCGGGCGGCGCTCGGGGAGGCGGTGGGGCTCGTGCACCTCAACGACGCGAAGAACGAGCTCGGCAGCCACCGGGACGGGCACCGCAAGGTGGGGGAGGGCATGATACCGGCCCCTTCGTGGGCCGAGTTCTTCGCCGCGCTTCCGGGGGTTCCTGTGGTCATGGAGACGCCCTACGAGGGGCCCGAAGCCGACGCAGAAGAGGTGCGTATCGTCAAGGGGCTGGCGGGCGGGTTGCGCAAAGCGGCGGCCGGGGGATAGAATCTAGGTCGTGAAGACGCTCGAGATCACCCCGAAGAGCAAGGATGGCGACCTCCTCCGGGCAATCGGAGAGACCCTACGCGCCGAGCGCACGGAGCGCGGCCTGACCCTCAAGCAGGTCGCCGAGGGCGCCCACGTCTCAGTCTCCTACCTCGCCGAGATCGAACGCGGCGAGAAGGATCCCTCGTCGAGGGTCCTGGAGAGCATCGCGGGCGGCCTCGAAGTCGAGGTCAGCGGGCTGCTCGTCCGTATTGCCTCCTCGCTCGAACCCGCGCCCGTCGTCCCGGTCGCGAACTCGCTGGCCGCCTAGTAGCACGCTGGCTGCACCAGCTTGTCAGCACGCTCCGGCTTCGCCTTCGCTCTCAGCATGGCGCTTCGCGCCTATCAGCCCGCCCCCTCCGGGGACTTTCAGCTATTCAGCTATTTCCCAACAGGAGATGTCTGGGCTGGCGGCACGTATCGGCCGCAGGCTGTAGCAGGCGTGTACTTCTTCAAGCCGATCGCGGCGTCGGACGCGGAGGAGATCTCGCGCTGGCGCTACCCCGAGCCCTACACCACGTACAACGGCGATCCGGCCTCCGTTCCCGGCCTGCTCGACCCCCGCTACAACTACCACGCCGTCACCGTCCCCGACGGCGAACTTGTCGGCTACTTCTGCTTCGGCGCGGATGCCACCGTGCCGGCCGGCCGCAAGCTGGGCCTCTACGACGAAGACGCCCTGGACGTCGGCCTCGGCATGCGGCCCGACCTTACCGGGCGGGGCCTGGGCCCGGACTTCGTGCGCGCCGGCCTCCGCTTCGCCCGGCACCCCTTCTCACCCCCCGCCTTCCGCCTCACCGTAGCCGCCTTCAACAGGCGGGCCGTAAAGGTCTACGAAGCCGTCGGCTTCGAGGTGATCCACTCCTTCGGAGACCGGGGGGTCGAATGGCTCCTCATGAGGCGTCCGGCGTAGCCGAGCCTCGCGCCGGAACCCCGCGACGAGGTAGGAGGCCGAAACCTGAAACCTATGCGGCGAAAAAGTAGGCGGCCATCACGCCCACGAAGTTGTATCCGGCGTGCGCCAGAAAGCTCGCGGTGGTGTTGTAGCGGCGTCGCAAGTATCCGAGGCCCAGGGAGAGCACGAAGATGTAGCCCAGAAGCAGGGACGGACCGTACTGCACGTGCATCGAGGCGAAGAGGATGGAGGTCGGGATGATGCCGAGGATCGGCTGGACCGCGCCGCGGAAGAGCGTCTCTTCGCCCAGGCCCGCCCCGACCCCGATCAGCAGCGCGAAGAGCACGGCCGTGCCCGCGCCCATCCCCCGCGGGTCGAAGAGGGTGCCCGAGATCTCCCCGACCTCCCTGTATAGCCCCGGCTGTACCTCTCTGAACAGAAAGTCCGCCCCGAGCGACACCGCGAACGCCCCAACGACGAAGACCACGACGACACCTATCTGAGTCAGGCCGAGCGGCCCGTAACCGAGACGCGAGAGGGTCTGGCGCAGGCCGCGCCGGACACCCGCGCCCACGCCGAGAACGGCGACCACGACGAACGGGAGTTGGCTCGCCAGGAGCAGGCCCACCGGGAGCCTGCCGCCCGTGCCGAGGGAGAAGGCGCCGATCTCCTCCAACTGGTCGAAGCCGAGGATGCCGATCAGGTTGTTCGTCAGCAGCACCATCGCGAAGAGCCAGAGCGCGAGCAGGACAGGCGGGTCGGTCACGAAGGTCGGGGGGCGCCGGCCGACGATCTTGAGCAGGGTCGGGACGCACAGGGCCACCCCGACGAGGCCCGCAGCGAGTACCGCGCCGGCCGTGATCGCCAGCAGCCCCGGCGGATAAATCTCGGCCGGCACCTCACCCGAGAGCCGCGCCGCGCCCAGAAGCGTCCCCGCGCCCAGCACCAAAAGCGAGACGAAGAGCAGGACGATCCAGAACGAGATCTCCGCCCGCCGGCTTCCCCTCGACCATTGCGCGAGCACGGCCAGGCCGCCGACGAACACCGTCACCGCGAGCGAAGCAAAGAGGCTCTCCATAACCGACCAAGAGGTTAGCACACGAAAAAACCCCGGCCGCGCGAAATCCGCGGCCGGGGAGCTTCACCTGGGCTAGGAAGGGGGAAAGCCCAGTAACCGCAATGTAAAGCCGCAAGGTGACAGCCGGGCTACTGGCGGATAACAATCGGGTAACAGGTGTCAGCACTTCAGCCTGTCAGCACGCTTCGGGCCTTCGGCCCTCGCTCTCAGCCCGTCAGCTTCCTTGGCCGTTCGGGGACTCGCCCCGTGCCGTTCGCCGTGCGGTGTTCTGCGAGGGTGCCGGTGTTCTTGTGACCTTTCTCGGGCGCGGGTGATTCGTCTGATGTTCCGGGCAACGCCCATCGTCCCGGCTGAAATGCTGAGAGTCCCCGAAGGGGACGTGCTGACAGGCTGAAGTGCTGACGAGCGGAGGCGAAGCCGTAGCGAGACCTACGGATCTCTGTTCTCCGCGCTTTCTAGTCCGTCTAGTATGGGGCCGAGCTCTTCGTCGCGCGCGGCTTCGAACTCTTCGAGGGTGTCCGCTTCGCGGGCTATCGCGGCGAGGCGCGCGGTGAGGCCGGTGCCGTCTCTGGCGGCGAGGGCGCGCCAGGCCAGGAGGCGGTGCGGGCGTTCCAGCGCCAGAGAGGCGGCGCCTGTTTCGAGCAAGTCTTCGAGGGCGGCGTGCAGGGCCTCGGCTTCTTCTACGGTGAGATGCAGGTGGACGGGGCGGTCCTCCGCCAAGTCAGCGGACCTTCTCCAGGTAGATGCGGTCCTGGGTGATCACGACCCGAAGGTCGTCGGGGGAACCGCGCAGGTAGCCGCGCCACTCGCGCCCGAATACGTCGGAGTCCTGGACGTCAGTGCGGACCAGTATGCCGTCCTCGTACTCGTCGAGGACGGCCGGGTGCTCGGAGAGCTGGCCGCGCCGGACGGGGTCGCGCCGGTATATGGAGTTCCTGGACCGGAAGCTCTGCACGCTCGAAGGCGTCGTGTTGAGCTCCTGGGCGATCCACTCGTCCCCCCGCCCATCCTCGACCCAGCGCCGGATCTTCGACGCGTGCGGCTTTAACGCGACCCTTCTGTTTCCCACGTCCCCCTGCTCCTTCGACGGATTTCGTTTTCTAGTCCATATGTACCACTTTTTGTTTCTCGACGCTAGATGCATCTTTGTCGGCGCT
>Ga0136627_1000094_pt1 | contig 25849 bp, 21 predicted proteins | sample AntDrymUQ4892206_2_FD_104652 | JGI IMG/M metagenome (GOLD analysis project Ga0136627, IMG submission 104652) | Polar desert sand microbial communities from Dry Valleys, Antarctica - metaG UQ489 (22.06) | ecosystem: Environmental > Terrestrial > Soil > Desert | place: Antarctica: Dry Valley... | reverse complement strand
TCCGGATGAGCACGCGCCCAGAGCCACCGCAAGACAAGCTGCAAACGCACATGCGCCACGGAGGGCGCAAGGACGGACCCGACGGTTCACGCGCTTACGCACTCTTGTGGGACACGAAGCCCGGGAGCAATTCCTCGATCGTGCTCAGCAGTTCCTCGACATCGAAGGGCTTGGGGATGAACGCAACTGCGCCGGTGCTCATGGCGTCACGAATCACAGTCTCGTCGGTCTCGGCGCTCATGATGACGCAGGGCACACCCGAGGTACGTTCCTCGGCCTTGAGACGACGGACCACTTCGTCACCTCGCATATCGGGAAGATGAAGATCGACGAGCACGAGATCGAGAGGCTCGGCGAGGGCGAGACTCAGTCCCTCGGCACCGTCTCTCGCGACGGAGAGCAGGACTTCTGCACGCAGCGAGAGCAGCATTCGCATCAGCTTGACGTTCGATGGGTTGTCGTCGAGGTACAAGAGCCTAGGCGTCACCGCTCACCTCCCTGATGCTCACGCTGCCGACGTCCTTGGCCCTCCGGCGGCGGCGAGTCACTCGTCGCGCCGTTGTCGAGGAACTCGTCGATCACATCCAAGAAGCGCTGGACGTCGAGCGGCTTCGTGAGGTAGGCGCTCGCACCCGATTCGAGGAGCCTGTCGATCTGATGTTTCGTGGCGTCGGCGCTGATGACGACCACGGGGATGTCGCGCGTGGCTACATCGTCCCGCATCAAGCCGAGAACCTCGGCCCCCTGGATGTCGGGGAGGTTGAGATCGAGCAGCACGAGATCGGGGTGGTGCTCCCTGATGAGATCGAGTCCCAGCCTGCCCTGCATCGCGGCATGCACCTTCAGCTCAGGGCGCCTTGCGAGGATGTACTCGACGAGCCGAAGATTGGAGAGGTTGTCCTCAATGTAGAGAAGCGTGCGCGCCCCACGCTGGCTGCCGTTCGCCTCGATTGGCTTATCGTCGACGGACGCCAGCGCGGCGGGACCCTCGACCATCAGCAGGGTGACTGTGAACCTCGTCCCTCGCCCCGGAGCGGTCTCGACCTCGATCGCGCCCCCCATGGCCTCGACCAGAATCTTCGAAAGGGCCAGGCCGAGCCCCGTACCTTCAACTCCGGTGTGCTCGGCCCCGAGCCGCTCGAAGGGGCTGAACAGTTGGTCCCTGCTCTCATCGGGAATGCCCGGCCCCGTGTCGGCCACGCGGATGCGGGCGTGACCGGCGCTGCTCGCCTCGCAGGTCAGCTCGACCCGCCCGTTCATACGGTTGTACTTCACGGCGTTAGAGAGAAGGTTGAGCAACACCTGCTTTAGGCGCTGGCGGTCCGCCATGACGTGCCACTCGCGATCCAAGCCATCCGGCCCGCTCAAGACGATGCCTCGCTGTGCGGCAAGGGGCCTGACGAGAGCGAGGCTCTCGTCGACCACGTCACCCACCAGCACGGGTTCGAGTGACAGACCCAACTTTCCGGTTTCGATGCGCGCGATATCGAGCACCTCGTTGATCAAATCCAAAAGGTGCCGGCCGCCCTTCAGGATCTCATCGATGCCTTCCTTCGAATGCGGGGCGAGCTCCTCCATCTGAAGGAGTTGAGCGAATCCGAGAATGGCGTTTAGCGGCGTGCGGAGCTCGTGACTCATACGCGAGAGGAACTCGCTCTTCGCTCTCGACGAGCCCTCGGCTTCCTCCTTGGCTCGCCGCAGCTCTTTCTCGAGCTCCACCTGGGCGGTAACCTCGCGCACGGACAGGATGACCTCGGCGCGGGCGCTCCCATCCTCGGTCCGTGGCCCGTGCCCGGCCTCGAGGCGGCGGGCCCGCACGTCGAGCCACACCCAGTGTCCGTCGCGATGTCTCATACGGTAGCGAGCCCGAGCGGGTTCTCCCGCTGCCGCGCGCCTGAGTTGCTCGACCGCCAGGCGCCTATCTTTGGGGTGTACGGCTTCGGGTCCACCTCCAAGGGCTTCCTCCGAAGAGAATCCGAGGGTCTCGGTCAGCGATGGGCTGACGTAGCGGCGGCTGCCGCGCTCGTCGGTGATGACGATGACGTCGGGCGAGGTTTCGAGGATGGCCCCGAGGGTCTTCTCGCGTTCGGCGAGCTCCATTTCAGTCGACTGGCGCGCGGTCACGTCGATCGCGTATCCGGTGATCTCGGTGGGTTTGCCGTTGTCGTACTCGATCTGCACGACCGTCTCGAGCCACACCCACTCGCCGTCCTTGCGCCTGAACCTGGTGCGCGGGCGTCGGAGTTGGGTCGCCTCGCGTGCCAGCCCGTCCCTCGTCTGATCGAGCAGCGCCTGGGCGTCGTCGGGATGAAGACGTTCGAGCCAGAGGTCGGCCTCGCCGGTCAGCTCCTCGGGGCTGAATCCGAGCAGCCGCTCGACGTTAGAGCTAACGAAGGTGGTGGCCAGGTCCTCGGGACGGCGTCGGAAGATGACCACCGGGCTGCGCTCGATGAGCTGCTCGAGAAACCGTCGAGTCTCTCGGACCTCTCCTTGCCGCAGTTCGAGCAGTCGGCCTGTGGCCTCCAGTTGGCGGCCGAGCTGCCCGATCTCGTCGTCGCCTGGGGGCATTTGCACGAGCGGGCGGCGCTCGTCGATGCGGCCGGCGTTCTCCTGCAGTCGGTGGACGCGCCTCACGACCCCGCTGATGAAGAAGAGCATGGCCAGCAGCCCTCCAAGAAGACCCAAAATGAGGCTTCCCCCGACGGCGACCAAGCCGATGTCCTGAGCGCTCTCGAGGTCCTCGGTTCGCCGCTCGAGCAGCCGGGACTGGTTCTCACGCATATCGTCGAGCTCTGCCCGGAGCTGGTCCTGGAGGGACTTCGACTCCACCAGCACTTCCCGTCTCTGCGCGCGCGACAATTCCGTCGAATCGATTAGCGAGCCGATGACTTCGATCTGCTGGGCGCTCAGCTCGGAGACGCGCTCGAGCCGTGCGACCTGGTCGGGACTGTCTACGACGAGCCTGCTCAGGTTCTCGAGGGTCCGCGGGAGCTCCTCGAGGGCGTCGTCGTAGGGATCGAGAAAGGACTCCTCGCGCGTGAGGAGGAAGCCACGCGCTGCCGTCTCCGCGTTGATGAGGAGCCGAAACGTTTGCTGGATCTCGTCACGCACCTGAAAGGTCTGCATCAGGCGCTCCTGCGTTCGATCCTCCTGCTGCTCGACCCACAGAAAGGTCACCGTCATTACGAGCAACGCCACCGTCGGTAGTGCCACCACGGCGAGTCCCTTGCGGCCGAGCGACAGATTCGCCCAGCGCCTGCCGAGGGTCATCCCGGCCTCTGTCTCACGTCCTCGACTCCGGCCGGCCACAGAATGCCGTCGAGCACCATCAGGAAGCGCGCGACGTCCAACGGCTTCGTCAGGTAGTCGCGCGCTCCCGCGGCGCGCAACTGCTCGACGCGCTTATCGGTCGCGTCTGCGCTGATCACCACCACGGGTATGGCCGCGGTGCCGGGTTCCGCTTTCAGCCCGTCGAGGACCTGGAGCCCGTCGATGTCGGCGAGGTTGAGGTCCAACAACACGAGATCGGGTTGATGCTGTCGAATCAGATCGAGGCCCAGGCGCCCCTGGAGTGCGGCATGCAGCTCGATGCTCGGACGGCGCTCGAGGATGCGCTCGACGAGCTTGAGATTACTGAGGTTGTCCTCGACGTAGATAATCCTACGTTCGGGTAGCTCTCGGTGGCTGCCCTGGGCGCGGGGACGCCGAGCTCGGGTCGAGGTCTTAGCGGGGGCGTCGACGATCTCGAGCCGAACCGAGAAGGTCGAGCCTCGTCCGGGTCTCGAGCTCACCGTGATCCGGCCCTTCATCGCCTCGGCCAGTCGACGGGAGAGCGCGAGGCCGAGACCCGTTCCCTCGATGTCGGTCTGTTCCGCGCCGAGGCGCTCGAAGGGCTTGAACAGCGCGGCCATCTTGTCGCGCGGGATTCCCATCCCCGTGTCGACCACGTTGATGGTGACGTGACCATCCTCGGTCTCCACCTCTAGCTCCACCGAACCCCGCGGCCGGTTGTACTTGATGGCGTTGCTAAGCAGGTTCAACAGGACCTGCTTGACCCTCTGGCGATCGGCCATGAGGAAACGGTTGTCGTCGACGGCCGGACCTGTGATGGTCAACTGGTTGTCCCACGCAAGTGGGCGGACGAGAGCGACGCACTCGTCGCAGATCTCTTGAACGCTGACCGGCTCCATGGACAGCGGAAGGCTCCCCGCCTCGATCCTGGCGATGTCGAGCACCTCGCCGACGAGACTGAGGAGATGGCGACCGCCCTTGAGGATCTCATCGACTCCCTCGCGTTGCTCACCACCAAGCCCGGCCATGGCGAGCAACTGGGCGTAGCCCAAGATGGCGTTCAGAGGCGTCCTGATCTCGTGGCTCATACCGGTGAGAAACTCGCTCTTCGCCCTATTGGCGGTCTCCGCCGCATCGCGCGCCTCGGTCAGATCTGAGTTGAGGCCCTTCATCTCTGCGTGGGCCCCGCGCAACACGGCGAGCACCGTCATGCGGTCCGTGACATCCGTGGCGTAGCCGAGCGTTCCCAGCAGCGCGCCCGCGCCATCTCGCTCGGCGTACTCAATGCAGTGCAGCCAGATGGGGATTCCCCCTCGGCGCACGAAACGGTACTCGCCCTCGGTCTGCTCGCCGTCGGTCAGGGTCTCGAGGCCCCGCTGGTACCAGCGAAGGTCCTCCTCGTGCACGCGTCCGTCCCAGAAGCCGGCCGTCGCTTCTATCTCGAAGGGCGGATAGCCGAGGACCCGATCGGAATTGGGGCTGATGTAGGTGATCCGATCGAGGGCCGCTGAGCGCCTGAAGAACACGACGGGGGCGCGCTCGACCAGTTCTTCGGTGAACCCGGTCCTCTCATTCATTGAGCGTGTCGACCCCTCGCGCTTCCATTCGGAGCACTGCCGGATGTTCAGACGGCAAGACTTAGACGTCCTTGCCCTGTTGACCTGCCCGGAACGGTTCTTGCCTGCCGCAACCGGCTTGGTCTGCCCGCGACAGGTCTTGCCCCTCCTGACACTCTATGTCCTCCGAGGACTCCCGCCCTACAGCTCGTTGGCGACGGCAACCGCCCGCAGCGCCGCCTCGGCCTTGTTGGTCGTCTCCACCGCTTCCGAGAGTGGATCCGAGTCGGCCACCACGCCGGCCCCCGCTTGCACGTAAGCCCGGCCCCCCGTCGCCACGATGGTGCGAATGGTGATGCAGGTGTCGAGGTTGCCTGTGAAGTCGAAGTAGCCAACGACCCCCGCATAGGGGCCGCGCCGGGTTCGTTCGAGCGAGTCGATGATCTCCATAGCGCGCACCTTCGGCGCCCCCGACAAGGTGCCCGCGGGAAAAGAAGCGGTGAGAGCGTCGAACGCGCTCCGTCCCGGCGCCAGGCTCCCGCTTACCGACGAGACGATGTGCATGACATGGCTGTAACGCTCGATCGTCATGAGCTCGTCCACCGTCACGGTCCCGTAGCGACTGATCCGTCCGAGGTCGTTGCGAGCGAGGTCGACGAGCATGATGTGCTCTGCTCTCTCCTTGGCGTCGGCCAAAAGGTCGCGCGCTAGCGCCTCGTCCTCGGCTTCGGTAGCGCCTCGCCGCCGCGTGCCCGCGATGGGGCGAGCGACGGCACGCTCGCCCGACACCCGAACCAGCGGCTCGGGCGAAGCTCCCGCCAGCTCGAACGGCTCATGGCTCTCGTCGCCGGCAAAACGCAGGTAGTACATGTAGGGGCTCGGGTTGAGGGTGCGGAGCACACGGTAAGCCGCAAAGGCAGACCCATCGAGAGGCATCGAGAAGCGGCGCGAGGGCACGACCTGGAAGACATCGCCGGCCTTGATGTGCTCCACGCACCTCTCGACCCAGCGGGCGTAGTCCTCGTCGGTCGCGCTGCAGTCGTAGGCGGGGAGATCACCGCCAAGATCGAGGTCGAGATCGAGTGGAGGGGCCTCGTGAGGCCGGGACAGCTGTTCGACCGTCGCGTCGCAGCGAGCGGCCGCCTCGTCGTAAGCCGCGTCCGGATCGCGCCCACCGGCGACGTTCGTGATGACGAAGGCTCGCTGCGACAGGTGATCGAACACGACGAGCGTGCGCGTCAGCATCAGTGCGAAGTCCGGCAGCCCGAGGTCGTCGGGCGGCGGGTTGGGGAGGTGCTCGAGCTCCCTGACACAGTCGTATCCGAGGAAGCCGACGGCCCCGCCGTGGAGGGGCGGCAAGCCCTCGATGCGGGGCGCTCTGCACTCGGCCGCCAGCCGCTTGACGTAGTCGAGAGGCGGCTCGTCTGAGTGCGGTTCGAGCGGCGGCGTTCCCTCGATGGTTATGCGCCCCGCGCTCGCCTTCACGACCGCCAGGGAATCCCCGCCCAGAAAGGAGTAGCGCGCCCAGCGCTGACCTCCCTCGACGCTCTCGAGCAAGAAGCCGTTCGTGAGGCCGGGGGCCAGGCGCAGCCACGCCGCGACCGGCGTCAGCGCGTCGGCGAGCACCTCGCGCCACACGGGGACGATGCGATGACGTGCGAGGAGGTCCCCGAAGGTCGCTCTATCGGGGTGATGGCGGCTCAACCGTCGTGGGCGCCGCGGGCGTGGAGTCGCCTGAAGAAGCAGGAGCGCTCGCCCGTATGGCACGCGGGACCGGCGGCTTCGACCAGGACCAGAAGGGCGTCGGCGTCGCAGTCGTAACGAACCGCGACGACGGTCTGGGTGTTGCCCGAGGTCGCCCCCTTGTTCCAGTATTCGGCCCGCGACCGGCTCCAAAACCATGTGGTGGCCGTCTCGAGCGTCCTGCGCACGGCCTCGGCGTTGGCGTAGGCCAGCATCAAGACCTCTTTGGAGGACGCGTCCTGGACGATCACGGGAAGCAGACCGTCGTCCCCGTAGGTCAGCTCCTCAGGACGTTCGACGAGGTGCGCCTCGCGGCTCAAGGCTGGAGGTCGTAGGGGTAGGGATCGGTGAAGTACTCGAAGCCGTCGTCGGTGATCAGTACCGTGTCTTCGAGTCGCACGCCGCCGGTGCCCTCGTAGTAGAGACCCGGCTCGAGCGCGATGACGTCTCCGGGCACGAGCGCCTCGCAGCGACGCCCCAGCCAGGGGCGCTCGTGCACCTCGAGACCGACTCCGTGGCCCAGAGCGTGGAAGAAGCCCTGGTTGTTCTGCGGTGGATCACTCGGGTGCAGTTGACTCGCGTGGCCCTTCGACTTGAAGTAGTCCGCCACCTGCTGGTAGAGGTCGTCGGTGCCGGGGCGACACCCTTCCAGCGCGATCTTGAGCGCCTCCCTGACCTGACCATGGAGTTCGACGAGGTCGCCCGAGGGCCTCCCGGGGACGAAGGTGCGCGTCATGTCGGAGAACGCCCCGGTGTGCCGGTCGCGTGGAAAGACGTCGATGATGCAGGACTGGTTGGGGGCGATCGGACCCGATCCGAGCTCGTGGCCCTTGAGGCAGGCGTCGCCCGACTGCACGATGATCTCGTCCGTGTCGGCGCCCTGCTGGGACAGCATCGCGGTCATGGATTCCCGAATCAGCTCCGCGGTCAGGATCTCACCCTCGAAACGAAGGCGGCCTTCGGTCGTCGGCTCCGCGTCTCTCAGCATGCGCGCCGCGGTCAGCATCGCGATCTCGGCCGCCCTCTGGGCGCGCTCAGAACCCTCGAGCTCCGCCGGGGTCTTGCGACGACGACGGTCCGCCCACGCCGCGGAGTCGACGGTCACCTTCAGGCCCCGCCCTCTGAGGAGATCCGCGACCTGCACGTAGAAGGTCGGAGGGACCAGGACCTCCGCCACCCCCAGGCGTTCGAGCGCGCGCACCACGAGCTGCGGACGGATCATGTCGGAGGGAACGCTCTCGTCGGCGTTGAGGTCGTCGATCCCGAGGTCTGTATAGCTCCAGAACTCGTCGACGACATCCTCTCGCTTGGCGAAGACCTCGGCCTCGAGACTCGGACCGGCGACGATCCGCACGCCGTCGTGGTCGATGAACACCACCGGGTCGGCGACCGGCTCGGAGATCTCGTGACGCATCTCGGGGCTACGCACGCCGCTGTCGAACAGTAGATAGGTGGTCATCGGTCGCTTTACCTCTCGCTCTGGCTGGGGATCCTAACGGGCAGGCCGCGTCGCTCCAATGCACGCTTCGCTTCCCTTACCGAGAAGGTTCCGAAGTGAAACACCGACGCTGCGAGCGCGGCGTCGGCCCCTCCACGATTGGGGTCCACGGCGTCGGCGAGATGGTCGGGCCTGCCCGCTCCCCCCGAGGCGACGACCGGAACGGTCACCGCATCGCACACGGCCCTGGTGAGCTCGAGGTCGTAGCCCTGGGTGGTCCCGTCGCGATCCATCGAGGTCAGTAGGATCTCGCCGGCCCCCAGCTCCTGCGCTCGCTTCGCCCAGTCGACGGCGTCGAGACCCGTCGCCACGCGGCCCCCGTCGACGAAGACCTCCCACTTCCCGGACGCCGACTGTTGCACGTCGATCGCCACCACGATCGCCTGGGACCCGAACTCGTCGGCGGACTCGGTCACCGAGGCGGGCCGGCGCACCGCCGCCGAGTTCAGCGCGGCCTTGTCCGCTCCGGCCTTCAAGAGGCGGCGGACGTCGGCGGCCGTGCGGACTCCTCCCCCCACGGTCAACGGGATGAACACCGTCTCGGCCGTGCGCGCCACGACTTCGAAGATGAGCTCTCGCCGTTCGTGGCTCGCGGTGATGTCCAGGAACACGAGCTCGTCCGCGCCCTCAGCGTCGTAGTGCGCAGCGAGCTCGACGGGGTCGCCCGCGGCGCGCAGCTCGACGAAGCGCACACCCTTCACGACCTTTCCTTTGGCGACGTCGAGACAGGCGATGATTCGCTTGGCGAGCATCAGTGCTCTGGAGGGGGAGCGGCAGCGCGCTCCCCGGAGCTGGCTTCGTCCCCCGCCCGTACGGCTTCGATGACTGTGAACTTCCCTTCGTAGAGCGCACGACCCACGATCACTCCCTCGACCCCGGTGCCGTGCAGACCGGCGACGGCGCGCAGCTCGGCGAGGTTCCCGACCCCTCCTGAGGCGATCACCGGAAGCGTGGTCTCCGCTGCGAGACGGCTCAAACCGTGAAGGTTCGGCCCCGACATCGTTCCGTCGCGCACCACGTCGGTGTAGATGAACCTCGCCGCGCCGGCGTCGGCGAAGATGCGCACCGCGTCGAGCAGCGGCACTCCCGCTCCCACCGTCCACCCGTGGCTCGTGAGCTCGTCACCTCGGGCGTCGAGCGAGACCGCGATGCGCTCTCCGAAGCGGCCGCAGGCGCGCCGCAGCTCGGCCGGGTCCTCGAGCGCGGTCGTCCCGAGCACCGCCCGGTTGGCTCCCGCCGCAAGCACCTCCACGACGTCGTCGATGCCGCGCAGGCCCCCACCCGCCTGTACCGGGCACGAAGCCCTCGCCACGACCTCGAGAACCATCTCCCGGTTGGCGCTCACTCCCGTCTTGGCGCCGTCGAGGTCGACGATGTGAAGCCAGCGCGCTCCCGCCTTGGACAACCCGATCGCGACCTTCACCGGATCGTCGCTGTACACGGTCTCGGTCCCGAAACGACCCTGCAGCAAACGGACACACTTCCCGTCGGCGATGTCGACCGCCGGGTACACGGTGAAGGTCATACGGCGGCTTCTTCGAGCGCGGCCGTCCAGTCTGACAGCAGGGTAAGTCCCGCCGTGGCGCTCTTTTCGGGATGGAACTGCACCGCGGTCACGGAGCCAGATCGAATCGATGCGGCGAATCTCTCGCCGTGCCAGCACCATCCCGACACGAGTGAGTCGTCGCGCGGCCGCACCGCGTAGGAATGGTCGAAGTAGTAGTGCTCGTCGTTGACCTCGTTCCAACCCATGTGCGGAATGCGCACGTCTCCCCGCAGGCGACGCACGACTCCTGGAAAGATCGACAACCCAGTGCACGACGCACCCCCACGTTGCTCCTCACTCGAGTCGAACAGGATCTGCATCCCGAGGCAGATTCCGAGATAGGGACGTTGATCGTCGATCCAGCCGCGAATGAGATCGTCTTGCTCCGCCGCGGCGAGGTTCGCCATGCATCGTCCGAAGATGCCCTGTCCTGGAACGCAGAGAGCGACGCTGCGGTCCAGTTCGGCGCTCGATGAGGTCACCACAACATCTGCCCCCGCGGCCTCGAGTGCTTTGGCGACGCTGCGCAGGTTGCCCATGCCGTAGTCGAGCACGGCGACCCTCACAGGACCCCCTTCGTCGAGGGGATGACGCCGCTCGCCCTGGGGTCAAGTGCCACTGCGTCGCCGAGCGCGCGCGCCACCGCCTTGAAGATCGCCTCGGCCATGTGGTGTGTGTTGCGACCCGCGAGCAGCTTCACGTGCATGGTCAGCTTGCCGGCGCGGCACAGCGCCTGGAGGAACTCCTCGGTAAGCGCGGTGTCGTACTGACCGATCGACTCGCCCGAGAAGTCGCCCTCGTAGACGAGCAGAGGACGTCCCGAGAGGTCTACCGCGACGCGCGCGAGGGCCTCTTCCATGGGCACGAGGGCGTCGCCGTAACGGCGGATGCCGCGCTTGTCTCCAAGCGCCTCGGTGAGCGCCTCGCCGAGCATGATGCCGGTGTCCTCGACCGTGTGGTGAGCGTCGATGTCGAGGTCGCCTCGCGCGCGCACCACCAGGCCCAGGCGGCCGTGGCGGCCGAGTTGGTCGAGCATGTGGTCGAAGAACGGCACCCCTGTGTCGGCGCTCACCTCCCCGCCCTCGAGCGAGAGGGTGACCGCAATGGACGTCTCGGTCGTGGTCCGCTCGAGGCTCGCCGTGCGCTCGTTAGTCATCTTCAAGCACGGCCTCCATGGCCTCGAGGAACGCGTCGGTCTCCTCCTTGAGCCCCGCGGTCACTCTGAGGCAGCCGCGCAGAGCGGGATTGGACGAATAGTTGCGCACCAGCACGCCCCGCCCGAGCAGCTTGGTGAAGATGACGTCGGGGTCGTCGACCTGGAAGAGCACGAAGTTGGCGCGCGTCGGAAAGGTCTTGATCCCCATCGCCTGCAACTCGACCGAGATGCGGTCGCGCTCCTCGGTGATCGCGTCGACCATGGCGAGGGCCTGGTCGGAGAAATCGAGCGCCAGCTCGCCCGCGGCCTGGGTCAAGGACGAGAGGTGGTAGGGCAGACGCACACGCTCGATGCCGTCTCGCAGCGAGGGGTCGGCCAGCATGTACCCGAGCCGGAGGCCCGCCAGCCTGTACGCCTTGCTGAAGGTCTTGATGAGCACGAGGTTGCGGTGCTCGTCGAGCAGCGGCCGCACGGACTCCTGCGGCCCGGCGAACTCGCCGTAGGCCTCGTCGACCACGACAAGACCTGGAGCGGTCTGCAGCAGGGCGCGCACTGTCGTCAGCGGTTCGCAGTTCCCCGTCGGGTTGTTGGGAGAGCACACGACGACGATGTCCGGGGCGTTGCGTTCGATCTCTTCGAGCGCCGCCTCGAGATCGACCACGAAGTCCTCGTCTCGCCACAGATTGCGGATGCGCGTGCCCGCGATACGCGGGATGAGGGAGTGGAGAGAATAGGTGGGCTCGAAGGTCAGCACGGTGCGCTCGGGGCCCCCGAAGGCGAGAAAGAGATGCTGGAGCACCTCGTTCGAACCGTTCGCCGCCCACAGTCCGTCCGTCGACCACTTCGTGTGCTGGGCCAAAGCCTGATAGAGGTCACCCGCGTCCTTGTCCGGGTAGCGGTTGAGAGACAGCTCCTTGAGGCGTGTGCCGAGCTCCTCCACGAGTCCCTCGGGAGGCGGGTAGGGCGACTCGTTGGTGTTCATGCGGAAGCGCGCCGGGCGCTGCGGAGAAACGTAGGGCTTGAGATCGGCAAGGTCGGCGCGGGGGCCGAGCGGTGCTCTCGTCACCGGGCGCCACCCCTGCGATCGCGCGCGTCGAGCCGAACCTCGAGAGCGCGCGCGTGCGCCGGCAGTCCCTCGGCCTCGCTCAACGCTTGGACGTGCGGCAACATGCGCTCGAGCGCGCTCGGCTCGTAGCCCGAAACGTAGATTCGCTTGACGAATTCATGCGCGCCGAGCCCCGACGCCCAACGCGCGCTCCCGCCGCTCGGCAGGATGTGGTTCGTCCCGCCCGTGTAGTCTCCCACCGGCACCGGCGAGTACGCGCCCACGAAAACGGAGCCGGCGTTGCGAACGTCGTCGAGCGCATCGAGCGCGCCGGGGAAACAGAGTTCGAGGTGCTCGGGCGCGAACGCATTGGCGGTGTCGAGCGCGTGCCGCCTGTCGCGCACGAGCACTCCACGTCCGCCTTCGATGAGAGCGTTCTCGACATCGTCGGGACGTTCGTGCATGAGCACGACGCGGTCGAGGTGCTCGTCGACGCTCTCGAGCAGCCCGGGGCTCCAAGTGATAAGGACGTGCGCGCCGTGGGGGCCGTGCTCCGCCTGGGCGATGAGGTCGGCGGCGAGCACCTGCGGGTCCATCGAGTCGTCGGCGACGATCGCGATTTCAGTCGGGCCCGCCTCGGAGTCGGTTCCGATCCAACCCTGCACCGCGCGTTTGGCGAAGGTGACGTAGACGTTGCCGGGCCCGACGACCTTCTCGACGGGACGCACGGACTCCGTCCCGTAGGCGAGCGCCGCGATCGCCTGTGCGCCACCGATGCGATAGACCTCGTCGATCCCGGCGACGGCGCAGGCGGCGAGCACGCTCTCGGCAACGTCGCCACCCGGCCCCGGCGGGGAGCACACCGCGATGCCCTCGACACCTGCGACCTGGGCCGGCACCGCGGCCATCATCACGCTCGAGGGGTACGCGGCCCGGCCCCCAGGAGCGTAGATCCCGACCCTCCGAAGCGGCCGAATCAGCTCTCCGACGAACGCGTCGTCACCTTGGTCCGTCCATGACTTGGGAAGCTGCCTCGCGCACGTTGTTCGAAGCGCGTCTGCCATCGCCTGCAGCGCCTCGAGGAGCTCGGGTCGCACCAGGTTGCGGGCCTTGAGGATGTCGTTCGGTTCGACGCGGAGACGATCCGCGCTCAGCGATGCTCCATCGAGCTTGGCCGCGTAGTCCACCAGCGCGACATCGCCGCGCAGACGCACGTCGTCGACGATGTCGCGCGCGCTCTGCTCAGCCTGGGATGCAGACCCCACGGCGCTGGGGCGTTTGATGTGGACCGGCGTCATCTGGTCGCGTCCATCGATGAGCTCGAGCATCCCGAGAGCCTAAAGGAAGCGATCCTTTCGACGATCGCATGCGGTCGCGTTCCCTAGACCTCAGCGCGATTCGGACGCAGACCCTCGCTACAAGTGGCTGGTCACCCGAGGGATCAGGGGCGAACGCCCGGCTAGGGCCGGGTCCAGTCGTGTTTGCAGGAACGGCACACGAACGAGCCCAGCACCACTGAGAGCCGGGTGCCCTTGCATCTCGGGCAGGAGTCGAGGTCGGTGGTCCAGTCTCGCTCGGCCGACTGGCACTCGGGACAGATCAGGATCTGTTCGCCCTCGACGACGCCGCGGCCCCACGGCGAGGCTCCCTTGACCGGGTCCGTTTGAATCCGACCGCAGCGATAACAGGGCATGACCCAAGCATCCCACCAGGCCCCGCCCGTGTCAGGACGAATCCATCGAAGGTGCCTACGAGATCGCGTGCGTAGATGAGCGTTGGTTGATGCGAGTGCGAATGGCGATGAGATCGGTGCGGCGTTTGGGGCGTCCTGCGGCCATTTCGCATCACTCACCGGGCGGGCGGGTGCCGGCGCGAGCCGGGGTGTGGAGTCGGGAGGGCTTGGGGGTCGATGCTGCGTTTGGGGCGTCCTGCAGCCCATCGAGCGAGGGAAACTCGAGCCGCGCCACCCCGCCTACAGGGAGATGAGCGCGTCGGCCCCGAGCAACACCTTCAGCTCCGCCGCGAGCCCATTGGAGGAGTCGACCCAGAACTCACTGCCGAGACGAAGCACGGTCTTGCGTTGCCGGCTCGCCGCGACCTCGAGGAACACCTGGGTCGATCCCGGGTGCGAGCTGAGGACGTCCTTCAGTTGCGTCACGACGTTGGCCGTGCAGGACTCGGCCGGAAGGTTTATCACGAGTGGGCTGTCCTCGAGCTTGGGCTCGTTCACCTCCATGGCGATCAGCTTGACCGAGTCGTCGCGCGCGTCGAAGTCGACGCGGCCCCGTACCAGCAGAGTGGCGTCCGGTCGCAGGAGTGCGGCGAATTGCTCGGCGGCGCGCGCGAAGACCACGACCTCGACCACGGCACCCGAGACGTCTTCAAAATCGAGCAGCACCATGACGGAACCGTTCTTCGTGACCCGCTTGCGCACCCCCGCGACCAGTCCCGCGACGTTGACGATCTCACCCGGCTTGCGCTCGCCAAGTGACGACAGCGCGCAGTCGGTCATGCGCGCCAGCAGCCCCTCGACCCCAAGCAGGGGGTGGTCGCTGACGTAGAGCCCGAGCGCCTCCTTCTCGAGCGCGAGATAGGTCTTCTTCGGAAACTCCTCGATCGGGATCGGCGTGTCCGCCACGAACGAGTCGGCGACTCCGCCGCCGCCGTTGTTGTTGAAGAGGTCGAACTGGCCGATCTCCTCTTGCTTGCGGGTCTGGCCGATATGTCCTGTGATCTGCTCGAAGCAGCCGAGCAGACCCTTGCGCGTGTGAGCGAGCGATTCGAACGCGCCGGCCTTGATGAGCGACTCGACGGTCTTCTTGTTGAGACAGACATAGTCGACCTTGCGGCAGAAGTCATGAAACGAGGTGAAGTCGCCCTTGTCCCGGCGCGCCTCGACGATCTTCGTAACCACTGCCTCGCCCACGCCGCGCACCGCGGACAGCCCGAAGCGGATGGATTCCCCGACGGGAGTGAAGTCGAGGTCCGAGGAGTTGACGTCGGGGATCAAGACATCGATCCCGCGCTTTCTCGCCATGTGCAGGTACTTCGGTTTGTCGTCCTTACGATCCTTGACCGAGGTCAGCAGCGCGGCCATGTACTCGACCGGGTAGTGGGCCTTGAGCCACGCGGTCTGATACGCGATGTAGGCGTAGCAAGCGGAGTGGGCGCGGTTAAAGGAGTAGTCGGCGAACGGCTGGATCAGCGCCCACAGCCTCTTCGCCTTGTCTCCGGTGAGGCCCGCCTTGACGCAGCCCTCGATGAAGACCGGCTCCTCGGCGGCCATCATGGCGCGGTCCTTCTTGCCGATGGCCTTTCGCACCACGTCCGCTCGACCCGGCGTGTAACCGGCGAGCTTCTGCAGCATGAGCACGATCTGCTCCTGGTAGACGAGGATCCCGTAGGTCTCGGTCGTGATGTCCTCGAGCGCCGGATCGAGGTAGCTGATCCTGGAGGCGTCGTTCTTGCGCTCGATGTAGGCCGGGATCTGTTCCATGGGACCGGGGCGGTAGAGCGCGATGAGGGCCATGATGTGCTCGAAGCGATCGGGCTTGAGCTGCACCAGCAAGCGGCGCATGCCGTCGGACTCGAGCTGGAAGACGCCGTCGGAGTCGCCGCGCCGCAGCATCTCGTAGACCTTGGGATCGGCGAGATCGAGCGAGTCGACGTCGACCTCCCTCGATTGGTTCGCCCAGATGTAGTCCTTGGTCAGCTCGATGACCGTGAGGTTCCGCAGGCCGAGGAAGTCGATCTTGAGCAGACCGAGCTCCTCGACGAGGCGCATGTCGTACTGGGTGACGATCTCGCCGTGCTCGCCCCGCTTAAGGGGGATGTGCTCGATGAGGGGGTCCGGCCCGATGACGACGCCGGCGGCGTGGATGCCGGCCGAGCGCTTGAGGTTCTCGACCTTGAGCGCGGTGTCGATAATCTCCTTCGAGGCCCCGCCGTCTGCGTAGGCCGACCTGAGCTCGGGGACCGACTCGAGCGCGGTCGCGAGCCCCGAGTCGCGCCCCATGATGAGCGGCGGATACGCCTTGCAGAGCCTGTCACCCTCGGCGTAGGGGTGGCCGAGCACCCGCGCGGCGTCGCGGATCGCCTGACGTCCCTTGATGGTGCCGTAGGTGACGATCTGCGCGACGTGGTCGCTGCCGTACTTGTCCTGGACGTAGCGAACCACGTCGCCCCGCCGCCGGTCGTCGAAGTCGATGTCGATGTCCGGCATGGCGATGCGCTCGGGGTTGAGAAAGCGCTCGAACATGAGGTCGTAGCGCAGAGGATCGAGCTCGGTGATCCCGATCGCGTAGCTCACGATCGATCCCGCCGCGCTCCCCCGGCCCGGACCGACCCTGATGCCCGAGTTCTTGGCCCAGTTCACGAAGTCCTGAACCACGAGGAAGTAACCGGAAAAGCCCATCTCGGTGATGACGCCGAGCTCGTACTCGGCGCGCTCACGCGCCTCGGGAGTGACCTCGCCGTAGCGCTCGGCGAGGCCCCCGAAGGTGCGCTCCCGCAGATAGGTCTCGAGCGAGTGCCCGCTCGGGACCTCGTAGCGAGGCAGGAGCAGGTTGCCGAAGCTGATGTCGACGTTGCAGCGCCCGGCGACCTCGAGCGTCGTCTCGCACGCGCCAGGCCAGCGTGCAAAGCGCGAGGCCATCTCGTCCGGGGACTTCACGTAGAACTCGTCGGAGTCGAACTTGAACCGGTTGGGGTCGCTCAGCACCGAGCCCGTGTTGATGCACAGAAGGGCGTCGTGCCCGATGGAGTCCTCTTTGTGGGTGTAGTGGCTGTCGTTGGTGGCGACCCAGCTCAGGCCGAACTGCTTCGCCAGCCTCACGAGCTCGTCGTTGAGCGGGGCCTGCTCCGGGATGCCGTGGTCCTGGAGCTCGATGTAGAAGCGATCCCCGAAGAGCTCCTGGTACTTGCCGACGAGGCGCCTCGCTCGCTCGGTGTCGCCGGCCACGATCGCCTTGGGGATCTCGGCGCTGAGACAGCCCGACAGGCAGATGAGTCCCTCGGAGTACTCAGACAGGATGTCCCAGTCGGACCTGGGCCAGTAGTGGAAGCCCTCGAGCCACGCCTTCGAGGAGATCTTGACGAGGTTGTGGTAGCCGGTGTCGTTCGAGGCGAGGAGGGTCAGGTGGTAGGTGTTGGCCGAGTTCTCCCGCTGGACCGGCTTGGTCCGCCGGTCGCCGCCGAAGAGGTAGCCCTCCATGCCGAGGATGGGCTTGACGCCGACCTTGTGAGCCGCCTTGTAGAACTCGAGCGCGCCGTACATGACCCCGTGGTCCGTGATGGCGCAGGCTGGCATTCCGTAGTTCGCCACGGCCTCGAACATCTCCCCGATACGACTTGCTCCATCGAGCATGGAGTACTCCGTGTGCGCATGAAGATGAACGAAACTCACACAAGCTCCTCGCCACAATCTCTGGGACCTCGACCGCATCCCCCCGAATCCGGCGTGAGTCGCAACCGAAGCCGCCGGCCACGCGCCGGTGAGCGCCGGACGGGACCGTCGGCCGTCTGCCCGCCGGAATTACAACCCTGTAGTTAGAAGGTAGACCTCGCGCTTCGCCGTTGCAAGCGCATCAGTGGTGAAACCCGGAGAACGCGCTCCCTCGCGCCACGATCCCCCGCGCGTCCTGAGGGCAACAAGGCCCGCAAGCTGTGAATTGCCGGTGGATTTCGCATCCACACCCCGCCGGGGCGGTGCGGCCGCGCCTCTCGATCCGGCCTGGAGCTCGGCCTAGAAGTCCAGGGAGTTGAAGACCTCTTCGGCGAGCCCTGCGGGCGTCGGCTCCTGGATCGTCACGAGCACCGAGATCTCGTTGTTGGTCCAGGTCACGAGCTCGACGTCCGCGAGGTCCTCGACCTGCGGGTTCGTCATGCGGGCGCCCTCCCCGATCTGAGCGCCGTCCTCGTCGACGATCGGCTCCTTGTCGCCGGCCAGCTCGAACCCCGCCCCCTGTTGGTTTCCGATCGTGTTGTCGAGGTCGGTCACGGCCTCCTCAGCGCTGCTGTAGCGGCAGATGACCACGCGAATGATGTCTTCCGCGTCGATGTAGGTGCGACCGGCCGTCTGATTCGAGTTACCGCTGCAGACGACACCGGGATCGAGGTCGGCGTCGGGAACACCGTCGAGATTCGCGGGCAGCAGCTCGTTGATGTCATCGGGAAAGGTCGTGACCGATCGGGCGGAGAAGCTCGTCGTCACCTCGCCGCCGCCGTTGTCGTCCCCACCGTTTTCCTCCACCCCGTTGTCCTCGTCGCCGCCTCCGGCGATCAGGACCACGATGAAGATCACGAGCAGAAGGGCGACGCCTCCCACGAGCGCGCCGATGCCCCAGGGCGGAATTCCGCCCTTCTTCTTGGGCTGCTGGCCCGACCACCCGGGTTGCTGGTAGCCGCCGCTCGACTGCTGGGGCCACGGGGTCGGTTGTTCCTGCTGGGGGGGCCACGAGGTCTGGGGGTCGGACGACTGGCCACTCCAACCCTGCTGGCCTTGCTGCGGGGCCCACGTCTGGTTGGGGTCCGACTGCTGCCCCTGGCCCGGCCACGATCCCTGGCCCTGCTGCTGCCATCCGCCGTCTGGGGGGCCCTGGTGCTGGCCCGAGCTCTGCTGGCTCGCTCCGGCCGCCCACCCCTGCTGGCCGGGATCGCCGGGGCCCTGAGCCGGCCACGCCCCGCCGGCGACGCCTGCGTGCTCGCCGCTCGACTGCTCCCCGGGCGCAAGGTCCTCGCGCCCCCCGGGCGCCACGACGGTGCCCGGCCAGGCCGCGGCGGCGGGTGCCGCGCCTGTGGTCGCGCCGGCAGAGGCGATGACGTCGCGCGCCGCGTCGATAAGCTCGCCGCAACTGGGATACCGATCCTCTCGCGCCTTCGCCATTCCCTTGGAGATGACGTCGTTGAGGCCCGCGGGGAGTTTCTCGTTCAGGGCCGTCACCCGGGGCGGCGCCTCGCTCATGTGGGCCATCATCACGGACGCCATCGTCGGCCGGTCGAACGGGACGGCTCCCGACAGGCACTCGTACAACACGCAGGCAAGCGCGTAGATGTCTGCGCGCGCGTCGACGTCCTTGGCCTCGAGCTGCTCGGGGGCCATGTAATCGACCGTGCCGAGCATCGTGCCGGCCGCGGTCACGCCCGTCTTCGACCCGTACTGCTTCGTCAGCCCGAAGTCGGTCAGATAGGCGCGCTCGACGGTTCTGCTGCCGCGCGGTGGCGACACGAGCGTGTTCTGGGGTTTTACGTCCCTGTGGATGAGGCCCGCGCTGTGGGCTTCGTCGAGGGCGCTCGCCACCTGCTCGAGCAGCGACACGGTGCGATCGGGATGAAGGGCCCCCTCACGTTCGATCAGCTTCTTGAGGTCGTAGCCGTCGATGTAGCGCATCGAGATGTAGAGCAGGCCATCGACCTCGCCCGCGTCGTGAATGGGAACGATGTTCGGGTGCTCCAGGCTCGCCGCCATGCGGGATTCGCGCTCGAAGCGTTGCCGGAAGCCCTCGTCCTCGGCCATCTCGGGAGGCAGGAGCTTGATCGCCCTGTTTTGTTGCAGCCTGAGATGCTCTGCGAGGTAGACGACGCCCATGCCACCTCGTCCGACGAGCCGCTCGATACGATATCCGGCGAACTCGTCACCGATCTGTGGAGTAGCTCTGGCTCCCACTTCCTGCCTTCCTCTGGGTTGCACCGAGCGACGCGGAAAGACAACCGCCCGCGTGCAGATACTAGCGACCACCTCTACCGCTGCAACGTACTTCCCGGATTGTTTGGCCCAAGCGTCACCTTTCTGCCAGGCCGGCGCTGGCGAGGACCCCCCGGAGGTCGTCGGGAAGCTCGTCGGAGACGTCGATCCGACGGCCGTCGTCGGGATGGGGAAAGGCTAGTCGCACGGCGTGAAGGAAGGGTCTGCCCAACCCGAGCCTCGCCGCCAGCTCCGAGCGGCCGCCGTAGGGACCATCACCGAGCACCGGACGACCGAGATAGCTCATGTGCACCCGGATCTGGTGGGTGCGGCCGGTCTCCAGACGAACCTCGAGGAGCGCCACTTCTCCGGTGTCGTCGAGCACACGGTAGTGGGTCACCGCCGCCCGGCCCCCCGGAGCGACCGCCATCACCCAGCGCTTGGACGGGTGCCGGCCGACGGGCGCATCCACCGTCCCAGTCTCCGCCGGCATGCCCGAGCGCACGAGAGCGAGGTAGATGCGCTCGATGTCGCGCTTGCGCAAGGCGTCGACCAAAAAGCTCTGCGCCTCGTCGTCTTTGGCCACAAGCAGCAGTCCCGAGGTGTCCTTGTCGAGCCTGTGGACGATGCCCGGTCGAGTGGACCCCGCTCCCGACAGCGGCCCGCCGAGTCCGAGAAGTGCGTTGACGAGGGTTCCCGAATCGTGGCCGTGGGCGGGATGAGTGACGAGTCCGGCGGGTTTGCTGACGACCATCACCCTGTCGTCCGAGTAACGGATGTCGACCGGGATGTCCTCGGCCTCGGGCCGCTCGATGGTGGGTGGGGGGATCGCGCCCTCGACGGTCTCACCGGCCTCGAGCCGGTGGCTCGGGCGCACCTGGGTGCCCGAGACGAGCACCTCGCCGGCGCGCAGAGCGCGCTGGGCCAGCGTCCTGGTGACGCCCGACCTCCGAGCGAGCACGACATCGACGCGTTCCCCGACCTCGGGCGCCTCTGGGGTGAAATTGATCACGCGCGCTCGCCGGAGGAGTGTTCGGCGCGTTCGTGCGCCTCGGCCCTGAAGCTCATGATCAACAACCAGATCACGCCCACGCTGATGGCGGAGTCGGCCAGGTTGAACACAGGCCACACCTGGAGGTTCACGAAGTCCACGACCTTGCCGTCGGTGTCCCGCCACAGGCGGTCGATGAGGTTGCCGAGTCCGCCTCCCAGGACCAGGCCGAGCGGCAGCGCCCACAACGGTGACCGGGCGGTGCGGGCCCAGACCAGTATGAAGATGACGATCGCTATGGTGGCGATCAGAAAGAAGTTCGGGACCCCCTGCAGGATGCCGAACGCACCCCCAGGGTTGAAGGTCAGCTCAAGCGTCAGCACGCCGTCGATGACATCGACGGGTCCTGAGGCGAGCTTGTCGAGGGCGAGCGACTTGGTGATCTGGTCGGCGGCGACGACCACGGCGGCCGTGACCAAGAGCGCCGCGTAGAGACTCAGCGTGCGCGTTCTTCGCGTCTCTTGCAATCCATGCACAGCAGGGCGTGTGGCAGGGCCTTGAGCCTGGCCGCCTCGATCGGGTTTCCGCAACGTTCGCAGGTTCCGTAATTGCCGTCGTCGATGCGCCGGATGGCGCGAGTCATCTGGTCCATGAGGTCGCGGATGTTGTTCTGGATCGAGAGATCCCGCTCGCGCTCGAAGGTCGCGGAGCCGGCGTCGGCGAAATCGTCGTCCGAGCCCACCTCGCCGGTCATGTCCGACTGCGTCCCGTCGAACGAATCCGCTCTGAGCTCATCGAGCTGCTTCTGCAGACCCTTCTTCTCGGTTTCGAGCTGCTTACGGATGGCGGCGAGCTGCGCCTTGTCGAACTTGGCGCCGCGCGCTTTCGGCGCCGGCTTCTTGGTCTGTGGCTGAGGCACTGCTCTCCTGGTCGGCTTGCGGGACGCTGGTCTTTCTGTAACCACCGACAAATTCTTTGCCTTCCCGGATGCAGACGACTCCTTCTGAGTCGATGGCTTGCGCGCCGTCGCCTTCGACGAGGACTTGGAAGTGGGCTTCTTCGAGGGCGTCTTCTTCGTTGCGCTGCGCGCGCCGCCCTTCGTGGCCGTCTTCTTTGCCGTGGTCTTCTTGCGGGCGGCCGTCTTCTTGGCGGTCTTCTTTGCCGAGGTCGTCTTCTTGGCGACGGCCTTCTTGCGCGCGGTCTTCTTGGACGTCTCTTGGCGGGCGGAGGAGCGCGCGGCCGTCTTCTTGGCGGCGCTCTTGGTCCGGCCGGTGGCCCTCTTCGCGCTCGTCTTTTTGCTCGCCTTGCTCGAGGACGAGGTCGCGTTCTTTCTGCCTGATGTCTTCTTCGAGGGCGTCATGGCCGCGGGACGATAACACAGGGCCAAATGCACCAACGACCTCTGTGCGCGCCCCCGGGCGGCGGCGAACAGGGCGGAACCGCAGGTGGCTCGCGCTACGCTTGGGTGCATGTCCACCACACCCCCGAACGGCGCGGCCCCCTCATACCGTCCGGTGAGCCCACAGGTCAGCTTTCCTGCCCTGGAACAGCGGATCCTCGAACAGTGGGCCACCAACAAGATCTTCGAGCGCTCTCTCTCCGAGCGCGAGGGCCTGCCGGAATGGGTCTTCTACGAGGGGCCCCCCACCGCCAACGGCAAGCCTGGCCTCCATCACGTCGTGGCTCGCTCGATCAAGGACCTCTTCTGCCGCTACCAGGCGGCCACGGGTCACTACGTCTACAGGAAAGCCGGGTGGGACTGCCACGGGCTGCCGGTCGAGATCGCGGTCGAGCGCGAGCTGGGGATCACCCAGAAGCGAGAGATCGAGGAGAAGGTCGGCATCGAGGCCTTCGTCGAGCGCTGCCGCCAGTCGGTGACTCGCTACGTCGGTGAGTGGGCGACGCTCACCGACCGCATCGGTTTCTGGGTCGATACCGACGACGCCTACTGGACCATGGACGCGGACTACATCGAAAGCGTGTGGTGGATCCTCAAGCAACTGTGGGCCAAACACCTGCTCGAAGAGTACTTCAAGGTCGTTCCCTACTGCCCCCGTTGCGAGACCTCGCTGTCCAGCCACGAGCAGCACTATGCGGGCAGCTACCAGACCGTCACCGACCCGTCCGTGTACGTGCGCTTTCCGTTGAGAGACGACCCCACCTCGGCCCTGTTGGTGTGGACGACGACGCCGTGGACCCTGCTGGCGAACATGGCCGCCGCGGTCGGCGAGGACATCACCTACGTGCGCGTCGCCGATCCCGAGGATGACGGGAAGTTCTTGATCCTGGCGCAAGAGCGCGTCGAGGCGCTGCTCGGCGAGGACGTCGAGATCGTCCAGGAACTGCGGGGCGGAGAGCTCGTCGGCCTCGCCTATGAGCCCCCCTTCGGTTTCGTCGAGTCCGGCGACGCCGGTCACACGGTGCGGGGCGGCGATTTCGTGTCGACCGAGGACGGCAGCGGCATCGTCCATCTCGCGCCCTACGGCGAGGACGACATGATGGTCGCCCGCCGAGACGGCCTGCCGATCACCCAGATGGTCGATTCGACCGGTCACGTCGCCTCCTCGGGGGGCCGCTTCGCCGGTATGTGGTTCAAAGACGCCGACAAGGCGATCGTGGACGACATGGACGAGCGAGGCGTCCTCCTTCGCAGCGAGCTCTTCGAGCACTCCTATCCGCACTGCTGGCGCTGTGGTACTCCACTCATCTATTACGCACGGCGCGACTGGTACATCAGGACGTCACAGTTGCGCGACCGGCTCTTTGCCAGCAACGAGAATGTCAACTGGCAACCTCCGACCATCAAGCACGGCCGCTTCGGTGACTGGCTCGCCAACAACGTCGACTGGAGCTTGAGTCGCGACCGCTACTGGGGCACGCCCCTGCCGATCTGGCGCTGCGAGGACCGCCACGCCACCTGTGTCGGCTCGCGCGCCGAACTGTCGGAGCTCACCGGTGAGGATCATTCTGCGCTCGACCCGCACCGTCCCTTCGTGGATCGCATCACCTTCGACTGCCCCGACTGCGGCAAGCTCGCGACGCGCGTCACGAGTGTGATCGACGTCTGGTTCGACTCGGGGGCTATGCCGTTCGCGCAATGGCACTACCCCTTCGAGAACAACGATGCGTTCGAACGCCGCTTTCCCGCAGACTTTATAAGCGAGGGCATCGATCAGACGCGCGGTTGGTTCTATTCACTGCTGGCCATCGGAACGATGATCGAGGGCCGCAGCTCGTTCGACAACGTCGTCTGCCTCGGGCTGCTCGTCGACCCCGAGGGCCGGAAGATGTCGAAATCGCTCGGCAACGTCATCGACCCCTGGATGGTGCTCGAGGACTACGGCGCCGATGCGATGCGGTGGCAGTTGCTCACCGGCGGCAGCCCCTGGCAGGCGCGCCGGATCGGCACGCAGATGATCCAGGAGTCGCTGCGCAAGTACCTCCTGACGTTGTGGAACACGTATTCGTTTTGGGTGACCTACGCGTCTCTCGAGGGCTTCGATCCGAGCGCGGTCGAGATCCCCGTAGGCGAACGGTCCGAGATCGACAGATGGGTGCTCGCGGAGTTGGACGACACCGTCCGGGAGGTCACCGCCTCCCTCGATCGATTCGACGCGACGCGCGGGGGCCGGCGCATCGAGCGCTTCGTCGACGACCTCTCCAACTGGTATGTCCGCAGGAGCAGACGGCGCTTTTGGAACACGGGCGCACAGGAGCCGGGTCAAGAAGAACGCATTGGCTTCGATACCCAGTGCGCCTTTCTGACCCTGTGGGAGTGCCTGTCGACCGTCGCTCGCCTAACCGCGCCGTTCACCCCCTTCGTCGCCGACGAGATCTACACCAACCTGATGTCATCCGATCCCACGGCCCCCGACTCCGTGCACCTGACCGGCTGGCCCCAGCCGGACGACGCGCGCCGCGACGACTCTTTGCGGACCGGCATGCAGCTCGTCCGCAAGGTGGTTGCACTCGGTCGCTCGGCGCGCACCGAGGCCAAGGTGCGCGTGCGCCAGCCCTTACAGCGAGCCCTCGTTGTGGTTCCGTCGACGGAGGCGGGTGGCTTGGAACCCCTGCGTCCGCTGGTGGCCGATGAGCTCAACGTCAAGTCGGTCGAGATCGCGGCGGGACTCGAGGAGCTCGTGGACTATTCCATCAAACCCAACTTCAAGACCCTCGGACCTCGGTTCGGACGAGACGTGAAAGAGGTGGCGAAGGCGCTGGCCGACGCCGACGCCCACACGATCGTGCGGGCGGTCGAAGACGGCGGGACTGCGACCGTGGCGGTGGGAGGAACCGACGTCGAGTTGAGCGCCCACGACCTCGACATCCGGGTCTCGGGACGGCCCGGTTTCTCTCTCGCGCAAGACGGACCTCACGGAATCGCTCTCGATCTCGAGCTCACCGACGAGCTCGTGGCCGAGGGCCTCGCTCGTGAGGTCGTCAGGGGCGTTCAGGATCTACGGAAGTCGAGCGGCCTCGAGGTCGACGACCGCATCGAGCTGTGGCTGACCGCCGGGGGCCGCGCTCCCGAAGCACTCGAGGCCCACAGAGAGCTCATCGCCTCGGAGGTGCTCGCGACCTCGGTCACGATCGGCGCGCCGGCGCCAAGCGGGGAACCGGCGCGCGCGACGATCGAGGTCGAGGACGTCACCGTCGAGGCGGCCCTCCGCAAGAGCTGAGGCTAGAAACTCAAGGTTTGCAGATTCCGCAGGCGTCGAAGTTCTTTCTGCGCGCCGCCGACCGGGTCATCTTGGTAGCCCCCCTTACGCGCGCGTAGCGGCACTCGGAACGATGAAACTTCCGTCGCTCGGGCACGGCGACGACCTCGCCGTCGTTGGGCGACATGCGATCGCGCGTGCGCGTGTCCGGGCGTGCCATCGCCTGCGTGGCGAACCCACCGGCCGCGCCGGCGCCACCCCGACTCGTTCTTCGACCCCCTTGTGGCTGGGGTCTGGCCCTGCGCCGCGCGGTCTCCGCTAGCTGCTTGCTCCTCGAGTAAGCGGCCACGAGCGCAACGGCCGTTCCCGTGCTGCACGCGATCGAGACCCACACCAGCGTGCTGTTCGACCCGATCCAGCCGAAACCGAGCGAGATCGATGCGCCGAGCAAGAGGACGAGGGAACCGGCGACGAGAGCAGCCACGAGCTACTCTTCGTCGCGTCCGAACAGCGAGCGCAGTGAGCGCTTGGCGGCGCTCTCGTCTCCGTGGGGATCGAAGTCGTCGCCGGGTCCGGCCGAGCCCGTCCGTTCTGCCTGCGGTCCGGCCGAGCCCGTCCGTTCTGCCTGCGGTCCGGCCGAGCCCGTCCGTTCTGCCTGCGGTCCGGCCGAGCCCGTCCGTTCTG
>Ga0136627_1000093_pt1 | contig 25865 bp, 24 predicted proteins | sample AntDrymUQ4892206_2_FD_104652 | JGI IMG/M metagenome (GOLD analysis project Ga0136627, IMG submission 104652) | Polar desert sand microbial communities from Dry Valleys, Antarctica - metaG UQ489 (22.06) | ecosystem: Environmental > Terrestrial > Soil > Desert | place: Antarctica: Dry Valley... | reverse complement strand
GTCGGGGGAAGGCCACCAAGTCGTCCTCATCGAACAGGACGAAGCCCTCGTCCAATCCGCGACCGAACAACTCGACGCCCTCGTCATCCACGGAAACGGAGCCAGCCCGAAATCACTCTCCGAAGCCGGCATCGAGAAGGCCGACCTCCTCGTCGCCTCCTCGAACTCCGACGAAGTGAACATCATCGCGTGCCTCTCGTCGAAGGCGCAAGGCGTCGAGCGGACGGTCGCCCGCCTCCACAACCCGGATTATTACGACCCGGAGGAGCCCCTCGCCCGCGACCTTCTCGGCATTGATTTCGTCATCCACACCGAGGAGATGGCGGCGAGGGCGATAAAGGACGCGCTCATGGTTCCCGGCGCCATAAACATTGACAACTTCGCCAACGACTCCATCGAGGTCGCGGAGGTCGCGCTCGACAAGGACTCGCCCATAGTCGGGCAGGCTCTCAAGGACGTGAAACTCCCGGAGCAAAGCCTCATCGTCGGGGTGGTGCGAGACGGCGAAGCCCTCGTTCCCGGCGGCGGAACCGTGCTTCGGGAGAAGGATCACGTCCTCCTCATAAGCGGCCGGAGGCGGCTCGCCGAGGTCGTCCGGGCCGCCGCGACCGACACCGCTCCCGTGAAGGACGTCGTCATATACGGCGGAGGGAGGATCGGGCTTCGGCTCGCGCTCGCGCTCGAGAAGGCGAAGATGAGCGTGAAAGTCATCGAGCGGAGCGAGGATCGCGCCCGCGTCGTAGCCTCGCAACTGAAGCGCGGCTTCGTGCTCCATGCCGACGCCCTCACCGAGGATTTCCTGCGCCAGGAACGAGTGGACCACGCCGACGCCTTCGTCGCCGTCACGGGAGACGACCGGGCGAACCTCCTCGCGGCGATGTACGCGGGACGGCTCGGGGCGAGGCGGACCATCGCGGGCCTCAGCCGGGGCGAGTTCGCGCCGCTCTCCGAAGCCCTCGGGGTGGACGTTACGATCTCCCCGAGGATGCTCGCCGCCGAGGCCATCCTCCGCTTCGTTCGGAAGGGCGAAATAGTGAACGTCGCGCTCCTCGAGGGCGGAGCCGAGATAATCGAGCTTCGAGTCCCGGAGAAGTGTCCGCTCAACGGGAGGCCCCTCTCCGAAGTGAGCTTCCCGAAAGGGGCGATCATCGGCGCGCTCCTCCGGGGCGAGGAAGTCATCATCCCGACGGGCCGCGACTCCCTCCAGCCGGGCGACGACGCGGTCATCTTCACCGTCGAGTCGGCGGTGGACGAGGTCGAAAAACTCTTCGCATCGTGAGGTCGCTCGCTGTCGCTCGCGATTATTGGCAAATACAAAAACCAACAACCAATAACCGGGAGCAAAGCGACCAGAGCGGAGCGACGTGCATATTAAAGTCATAGCGAACGCCCTCGGTGTGGTCGCCGCCGCGCTCGGAGCGGCGATGCTCGTTCCGGGGATATTCGCCGCCTTCACCGGGGAAGGGAACGCTCCCATCTTCCTCGTTCCCGCGTTCGCGTCCATCGTGGGCGGGGGCGTGCTTTTCTATTTCACGCGAAGGAACGAGAACACGTATGTCTCGATACGCGACGTTTTCCTCATCGTGTCGCTCGGGTGGATCGGGGTGGCGGCCATCGGCTCGATCCCATTCGCCGTCTCCGGGACTCTCTCCCCGGTGAACGCCTTTTTCGACTCGATGGCCGGATTCACGACGACCGGAGCCTCGACGATACTCGTTCCCGAGGACACGGCGGCTTCGATCCTCCTCTGGCGGAGCATGAGCCAGTGGGCCGGAGGCATCGGGATCATCGTCCTCTTCGTCTCCATCGCCCCGATAGTCGGCTTCGGCGCGACGCAGCTTTATTCCGCCGAGATGCCGAACCCGACACAGGAGCGCATCACACCGCGAATTCAAGACACGGCGAAGGTTCTCACGTACATATACCTCTCCCTCACCGTCGGCATTTCCGCCGCGCTCCTCCTCGCCGGAATGGGGCTTTTCGACGCGGTGAACCACGCTTTCACGACGGTGGCGACGGGCGGGTACTCGACCCGCTCGGACTCGATAGCCGCCTTCGATTCCGCGCCCATCGAGGCCGTGATCATAGTCGGCATGATCCTTTCCGGGACAAACTTCACTTTGTATTTCTTCGCCGCGCAGGGAAGGCTCCGACGGGCCGCGACAAGCCCGGAACTCCTCGCATATCTCGGCATCATCGCGACGGGAGCATTGATCATGACGGGTTCGCTGTATTTCTTCGACTACAACGATTCGCTCCTTCGCTCGTTCCGGGAGGCTCTTTTTCAGAGCGCGAGCCTCTCGTCGGGGACGGCGTTCTCGACGGCGGACTGGAACGCATGGGACTCGTTCTCGCAAGCCATCCTCATGGTTCTCATGGCGATCGGCGGGTGCGCGGGTTCGACGAGCGGGGGGATAAAAGTGGTTCGCATCGTGCTTCTCGCGAAGAGCGCCGCGCAGGATGCGTTCCGCATGATCCACCCCCGCGCCGTCACCCCGCTCACGATGAACGGCCGGGTCGTGCCGGAGCGACTCCGCGTCGCGTTCCTCGGCTTTTTCTTCGTATACGGCGCGACGCTGGCGGTCGGCACGCTCCTCATCGCGCTCCATCAAGTCCCGCTCGGCTCGGCGTTCGGGGCGGTCTTCGCGTGCGTGAACATCACCGGCACCTCGCTCGGCCCGGTCGGCGACCCCGATTTCTACGCCGCCCTCCCCGCGTCGGCGAAGTTCATCCTCGCCTTCTTCATGCTCCTCGGACGCCTCGAACTCTTCACCGTCCTCGTGCTTCTCACCCCCGCATTCTGGCGGACGTGAGGCGGTTCGCCGAAGGCGAGCCGCTCCTCGTTGACAAACCCCATCGCCGGGAGTATATCTCCGAGGCGAAAATCACATGGCTAAAGCGCCGAATCTCCGGGCAGCCGCCGGAGGACGGGGGAACCGAGAATGCGATCCATGAAACGCGGATCTCGGGGTGAATCGAAGGGAGCGCGGCTTTCTTCGTAGGGCTTGACTCTTTCGGCCCGAACCCGACAGCTAACCTCGCAGGCGCCGAAGAAAGAGAGGCTCCCGGATGCCCGGGAAAACGCCGCCGCGTGCGCCGAACAACCTTCGGGACACACCGGAGGTCGGGGATCGGAAGCCACTTCGCTCCGCGAGCCGAAAGGAAACACCGGACGACTCACGAACACCGTCGCCGCCCGAACTGTCGGCCTTCCGCCTCTTCGCGGTTTCCGGCCTCTCCATGGATGAGACCGGAGGCTTCGGCGGCATGAGTTCCGCCTCCTCGCCTCCGCCCGGCTCTCGGCTCCCGGCCCTTCTCGGACGCGCCTCATGAAAGCGAGGGTCGTGCTTCGGGTGAACGCGGGCATCGTCCTCGCCATCGGAGCCGCGCTCCTCGTCCCACTCGCCGTGTCTTTCATTTACGGCGACGGCTCGTGGCGGAGCTTCTTCTTTCCTTCGCTCGCGATGATGACACTCGGAGGGGCGGGTGTATACCTCACCCGGACTCCGGCAACCCGGGGAACCATCGAATACGTCGGGACGCGGGAAATATACTTCTCCGTCACGCTCGCGTGGGTTCTCGCCGCTCTCCTCGGCGGGGTTCCGTTCCTCATCGAAGGCACTTTCACGAGCATCCTCGACTCTTCGTTCGAGACGATGAGCGGCTTCACGACGACGGGTTCGACCCTTCTCTCGGACATCGAAGCCGAAACGCCTTCGATCCTCTTTTGGCGCTCGATGACACAGTGGCTCGGCGGGGTCGGCATTGTCGTACTCCTCGTCGCGGTCGCTCCGGCGCTCGGCTCGGGGGCGGCGAGGCTCCTCGGGGCGGAGTTGTCCGGCCTCACTCAGCCACGCCTCACGCCCCGCATCTCCGACACCGCGAAGGCTCTCGTGGGCGTGTATATATCCATCTCCCTCGCCCAAACCATCGCCCTCCTCATAGCCGGGATGAACGTTTATGATGCGGTCGTCCACACTTTCACGACCGTTGCGACGGGGGGATTCTCCCCGAAAACCGCCTCCATCGGACACTATGATTCCGTCGCCGTCGAGGCCGTCGCCATCTTCTTCATGGTCGTCTCCGGAGTGTCGTTCTCGCTTTATTATTTGTTGTATACGAGACGCGACTGGCGGACTCTCCTCGACCGGGAACTCGTGGCGTATCTCGCGATCATCGCCGGTTCGGTCGTCCTCGTGTGGGGCATCCTCGTCTTCACCGGGGATTACGCGGAGGATCCGGCAGACGCTTTGCGCGACTCGGCGTTCGCGGTGTCGAGCATCATAACGACGACCGGGTTCACAACGGCGGATTTCGACACGTGGGACGCATCGGCGAAGGCCGTCCTCGTCGCGCTCATGTTCGTCGGGGGATGCGCGGGTTCGACGGCGGGCGGGATAAAAATCGTGCGGATCATGATCGTGTTCCGCACCGTTGGTGGGGACGTCTTCCGAATGATCCACCCTCGCGCCATCACCCCGCTCCGCCTCGGCGGGAACGTCATCCCCGAGGGAGTGCGCCTCGCCGTCCTCGCGCTATTCGCCGCGTGGCTCATCACCTTCGCCGTCGCCACCATCCTCGTCGCCCTCCAGCCGAACCTCACCATCGTGAGCGCGGCGACGGCGGTCGCCGCGACCCTCAACGTCGTCGGCCCCGGCCTCGGGCAAGTCGGAGCGTCGGAAAGTTATGAAGTCGTAAATTCCTTCGGAAGGCTCGTCCTCACAATATGCATGCTCCTCGGACGCCTCGAAATATTCACCGCGCTCGCGCTTCTTTCCCCGGCGTTTTGGCGGAGGTGATTCGCATCCGGGTGGATGCTTCGGAACTTTCGCCGTTCGTGAGGTCGTGAGGCGCTCGCTTCTTGAGTTCGACAAATACGATCTCACGAAGCGTCGCGGAGCCGAAGGCATACCGGCGCGACTCACGACCTCACAGTTTCAGCGCGAGGCGATCCGCTATCGCGGCAAATCTATAATTTGCCGCCCCATCAAACTCGCGACGAGTTCGACGGCGAGTTCCGCCGTCCCGTTCTTCGAGTCGAGGATGGGGTTCACTTCCACGACGTCGAGGGAGGTTATGATCCCCGCCTCGTTCGCAAGCTCCATGACGAGATGTGCCTCGCGATACGAAAGCCCGCCGCGGACGGGAGTCCCGACTCCGGGTGCGATCTCCGGGTCGAGCGCGTCGAGGTCGAAGGAGAGATGCACCCGGTCGAGGTGCGACAAATCTTCGATGGCCCGCCGAACCACGCGGGCGACACCGTATGCGTCAATCTCCTTCATCGTATACACGCTCACCCCGTCTTCGCGGAGGAGTTTTTGCTCGTCCGCATCCACGGACCGAAGCCCGATTATGACGACATCCTCCGGCCTCACCTTCGCCCCCTCGCCCCCGATGCTCACGAGGTCGGGGTATCCGCGCCCGGCGAGGGTCGCGAGCGGCATCCCGTGGACGTTTCCCGAAGGCGAAGTCTCGGGCGTATTGAAATCGGCGTGCGCGTCGAGCCATATTATTCCGGTTCTTCCGGCGGACGCCGCTCCCGAAGCCGTCCCGATGGAGACGGAGTGGTCGCCTCCGAGGATGATCGGGAAGAGTCCGTCCGCGACCATCTTTTTCGTCTCTCCGGCTATCTCCGAACACACTTCGCGGATGGCTCCGAGTCGTTGTGGATTTCCGTTTCCTTCGACGGTTTCGGGGATCGGGGTTCGGGCGTTCCCGAAATCGGTGACCGCATAGCCGAGTTCTTCGAGGGTTTCGTGGAAGCGGGCGTACCGGATGGCGGACGGCCCCATATCCACGCCGCGGCGATTCTGGCCGAGATCCATGGCCGCCCCGAAAATGCCGACGGGCCGACGAATATTCTCAGACAAAGACGGCTCCCCCACTCCGCCTCGGGTCGGCGGACGCCTCGAAAGTTCCCTCCGGCGTGAGCCTCACCGCGTTCACACCCCCGAAATACATGTCCGGCGAATCATACGAAAGCACCCGGTCATATGAGTCGAGGTCGTCCTTCCTCGCCCCCGCCTCATACGAGAAAAGCGTCCCCTCGGGGCGGAACTCGGAGTGGAACCGGGGTGCGAGAACCGCGCTTTCGAGCGGCATCCCGAAATCCACGACGTTTATGATGGCTTGCAAAATAGCCGTCGGAATACGTGTCGCGCCCGGCGAGCCGAGCGAAATGACCCCGCCCTCCTCGGAGGAAACGATGGTCGGGGACATGCTCGATATGAGCTTCTCCCCCGGCTTGAGCGCGTGGAAACCCCTCGGATTCAACTCCGGCTCCCCGAGGGTGTTCCCGAGCGGAATCCCCGTTCCCGGCACGACGAGGCCCGAGCCGTACCCCATGCTCGCGGTGATGGCGACAGCGTATCCCTCGTCGTCCACGCACGAGAGATGCGTCGTGTGCGGCGCCCCGAAGATGCGCTTTCTTTGCAATTTCGCGTATTCCTCCGTGGTGAGGCGGACGGCGATGTTCTCGTTGAGTTCGCCGTCGCCGTATTCCGTTTCGCGGTCTCGGAGGGCGAAGCGCATCGCACCCGCGACGGCCTTAGCGAAGTCGCTCCCTTCGAGGGACGGGAGATCATAGCCGGAGACGACTTTGAGCATTTGCGCGAGCGTCGCCCCCCCGGCGGAGGGGGATCCGTTCGTGTATATCTCGCCATTTTTGTACGAGATGGCGAGTGGCTCGCGGATGGTCGGCGTGTATTCGGCGAGGTCGCGGGGTGTGATGAGGCCGTCCATCTCGCGCACGTATGAGGAGATTTTCTCGGCGAGGTCGCCCGTGTAAAAAAGTTCGGCGCCTTCTTCGCCGATCCGATCGAAGGTGTCCGCGAGATCCGGGAATCGAACCCACTCGTTTTCGAGATACACCCGCTCGCCGTCCACTCCGCCTTTATAAAAGTTCTTCTTCGTCTCTTCGGTGAGGGCGAGGGCTTCGGTGGCGAGGAGGAAATAATCCGCGCTGTTTTTGCAAAGCCGGAAACCGTCGCGGGCGAGCCGGGCGGCGGGTTTCAAAACCTCGCGGAGCGTGAGTTTTCCGTGCCGTTCGAGGAGCATATCCCACCCCCGGATGGAGCCGGGAACCGCGACCGAAGGGCCGCCGACGATGGAATCCACACCCGCCCCGAGCTTGAGAAAGACCGTCCTCGGACTCCCCCCCGCCCCGAAGGCGGAGTCCGGCATGTCCTTTCCGGGCATGATGTCGAAATAGTCAATGAGTTCGGTGCTTCCGTCGGGGGTTCGGACGAGCGCGAAGCCGCCTCCGCCGATGGAGCTCATGAGCGGCTCGGTGACTCCGACGGCGGCGGCGGCGGCGACGGATGCATCCACGGCGTTTCCTCCGGCGCGGTAGATTTCGGCGGCGGCTTCGGCTGCGTATGGGGTTCCGGCGGCGGCGGCGAACGAGTGTGTCGAGGCATTATCCATTAGTTCGCTATCATACGCGGGACAATGGATTTCGGAAAGGGGCCGGACATGGCCGACGACAACGGCGTGAAGCGTTTCAACTCGGCGACGGACGCGGAGATTCTCGCCGCCGAGGTCGCGGACTCATACTTCCACCGAACCATGGAGACGCTCCGATACAAAGGTCTCGAAAATACCCCCGTCCACGCGGAGGTCGCGTATAAAACCTCCGACCCGGACGCGTGGTTCGTCGTCGCCGGGATGGACGAGGTGGCGACGCTCCTCGACGGCCTCGACGGCGTGGATGTCCGGGCGGTTCCGGAGGGGGAGATATGCCATCCGCACGAGCCGGTACTCACGCTTTCGGGGCCGTATGGGGCGTTCGCGGAGCATGAGACGGCGATCCTCGGTTTTCTCTGCCAGGCTTCCGGGATCGCGACGGGGGCGGCGCGGTGTCGGCTCGCGGCGGGAGACAAACCCGTCGTGTCGTTCGGGGCGAGGCGGATGCATCCGGCGGTCGCGCCGATGATCGAGAGAGCGGCGTATCTCGGGGGGTGCGACCTCGCGGCCGTGGATCTCGCAACGAAACGCCTCGGCGTCCCCGCGACCGGCACGCTTCCGCACGCGCTCGTCATCGTGATCGGCTCGACCGCCGAAGCCTCGAAAGCCTTCGATGAAGCCATGCCCCCGGAAGTCCCCCGAACCATCCTCATCGACACCTTCGACGACGAGAAGTTCGGCGCGCTCCTCGCCGCGAACGCCATCCCCGACTCCATCGAATCCATACGCATGGACACCCCCGGAAACCGCCGGGGCGACTTCCGCGACCTCATGCGCGAGGTGCGGTGGGAACTCGACCGCCACGGATACGGGCATGTCAAAATCTTCGCCTCGGGCGGCATTGACGTGGAATACATCCTCCACCTCGACGACGTATGCGACGCATTCGGCGTGGGCGGCGCGATCGCCGACGCTCCGATGGTGGATTATTCGCTCGACATCGTGGAAGTCGGCGGCGAAGACCGCTCGAAGCGCGGCAAACGCGGCGGTAAAAAACGCCTCATCGAACTCCCGGACGGCTCGCGCGAAATACTCCCGGAAAACGCCCCCGCCCCGGAAGGCTCCCGCGACATCCTCGCTCCGCTCGACTCGGCACCGAAGCCCGTCAGTGAATTGCGGGAGCGAGTTCTCGAACAGCTTTCGACGGGGGAGTTCACGCTTTGACAAAGCAACTTTAATCCTTTTCTAACGAGCCGGCGTACTAACCGAGCTTCCGTCCCGCATTCCTCGCTTCAAAGACCGCGTTCAAAAAAGGAGGATGATGAGGTTGGAAGCGTCTGCGAGGATCACCGCCACGGCGTTCGAGGAATCGCCGGGAGGGGCGCGCCGATGGGGCTACGAGGACGGATTTTACGGCGACCTGTCAGAGACTTTCGCCGAGAACCTTCGGCTCGCTTCGCTGGAAGACCCCGAGAATCGGCTCGAATATTACCGGGGCCACCGGGCTGGAAGATCGAGCCGCTCGGACGGGACGATTCGAGCCGCCTGAAAGGCGGGTTTCGTGAGGACACTCCCCACGGAACCCGCGATGGAAAGCCCCTTTTCTCCTTCCATGTTCGCCATTCGTCTCGCATACGTAAATTGCGTTAGAAAAAAATCATTCAATTGTGCGATGTGCGGCTAAAGAGTTTAAGCCATCATCCGTATACATAGGGGAAAGCGAATGAAAGGATTGCGACATGAGTGAATCGAAGGAGACTCCACAGAGGGCGCAGCGAGTTTTGATCTGCCCGACATGCGAGGATGGGGAGCTTCGTCCGTTCGGGCGGGTCTCGATGCGGTGCTTCACCTGCGATCAGGTCATCGGAGGCCCGATGCTCGAAACCCTCCGGAACATTTACGTCCTCCCCGACGCAATCGGCAAACACGCCTGCGAATGCGGCCACCCGGAGATGAAACGCCTCCCAGACAAAGTTTACTGGTGTCCGGCATGCGGCTCGGAAGTCCTCCCAACGGACTCCTCCCCCACGGTCTGGAAAACGAAAGACCACACGGAAGCATACTGGTGCGGCTGGCTCGACGGACGATACGCCGAAAAACAAGCCGACTTCACCGGAAACTCGCGCCTCGCCCGATGGGAACATGCCCGCGACCGCCTCGAATATTACCGGGGCCACCGCGAGGGACGGAAAGAAAGAATCTCCACCAAAAAACCGGGCAAAGCCTCCGAAGAAGCGGCGTAATCGGCTCGCTCTCCTCGAAGTTGGCTTTGAGTTTTTAGCCGTTGGCTTTTAGCTCCGTACCCCCGTCGAAAAATTTCTCCGGCGCACCCCGGCTTTTCGTGTTCTTTCCGGGTTATATGGGATCCGCTCGAACACGTCCATGAATTTCATGTCGCCGCTTTTCAGCTTCCCTTTGAATCAATGACGAGATAATAATGACACTCGCCTTCGCCCGCGTTTTCGAAACGGTGCGGCACGTCGGCCTCGAAAAAGATTGAATCCCCCTCTTCGAGAAATACTTCCTCGCCCCCGATCTCCGCCCGCATCCTCCCCTTTTCGACCGAGATGTACTCCTCGACCCCCTCCCGATGCGCCGGAAACTCCCCGGACGTGCCTCCTTCCGACACGATGTTTTTTATGAACTCGACGCCGCGGCCGCCGAAGCTCGGAGAGAGAAGATGCCGCTCGAAGTCCGTCTCCGGGTCGCGCATGACCATTCGACTTTCTTTCCTCACGACGGCGACTCGTTTCTTTTCCTCGATGCCGACGAGTTGCGAGAGGCTCACCCCAAATCCTTCGGCGAGCTTCGCCGCGACCACGAGCGTCGGGCTTTTCTCACCCCGCTCCAGTTTGGAGATCATCGCCCGACTCACCCCCGATACCCCGGAGAGCTTTTCGAGCGTCATCCCCCGAGAACGCCGGAACTCCTTCACCCGAACCCCGAGCCGCCCCGAAGAAACCGCCTCCACCAAAGACCCGCCGCCACGACTACTTGTATACCTTTCGTTCATTTGGTAGACAATATTCTATCATGGTGGAAATTTTGAATTTCGCGGTCGCGGCCTCGCCGTTTTTCCTCGCGGGGTTTTTGCTTCTCGGGCTGGGATGGTCGGCACTTCGAGCGGGGGTGGCGGCGTTCGGCGCGGCAGTTCTCGGGGCGGTTTTGTGGCTCGATGCAAGCGGTCTCGGCGGGGCATTCCTCGATGGCATCGGGACTTCATGGAGTGTTTTATACGTGCTTTTCGGGGGGCTTCTTCTTTTCAATTTTCTCTCGGCGGGCGGGGTGGTGGATGCGGTATCGGAGTTTCTCGGGGCCGTCGAGCCGGAGAAGGAGAGGCTCGCGCTCGGGGTGGTCGTCGGGGCGGCGCCGTTCTTCGAGTCGGTCACGGGGTTCGGGGTGGCGGTGATTATAAGCGCGCCGATACTTCTCGCGGCCGGGTTCTCCCCCATAAAGTCCGCCGTGCTCGCGACGTGGGGGCAATGCGCGGTGCCGTGGGGCGCGCTCGGCGTGGGAACCGTCATCGGTGCCGATTTATCGGGCATGTCATTCGCCGAACTCTCCGACCGGAGCGCGATTTTGAACGTTCCACTCTTCGTCATATACGCGGTCGCCTCCGTCATACTCGCGGGCGGATGGGGAGCCGTCCGGCGACACGGCGTCGAGGCGGCCACCCTCGGACTCGTCGCGGGGTTCGGGACGCTCGGGACGAGTTTATATTTCGTGCCGGAGCTTTCGGGGGCGGTCGGCGGACTCCTCGCCGCGCTCATATTTCTCGCAATACGATGGCGACGCGTCGCGGAAGTTCGAGTTCCCGGCAAAGAAATATTGCCGTATGCCGTTCTCGTCGGACTCATCACGCTCGGGAGCGCGACGGAAAGAGTCGGCGGCCTTCTCGAAAGCCTCGACGATTCGCTCGGCCCTTTTTTCACCGGGTCGGGGCTTCCGCTCGTCCTCTCGGCGGCGTTTGCGGCGGCTCTCTTTCGGATGGATGGCGAAGCGATGAAGTCCTCCGCGCTCGCGACCATCCGGCAATGGCTTCCGACGGCGGGTTCGGTTCTCGCGTTCGTGGTCGCCGGGCAGATTTTGGCGAGTTCCGGGGCGGCGGGGATCCTCGCCTCGGCGGCGTTCGCAGCGGGGGGATTTTATCCGGCGGCGGCATCCATACTCGGGGCGATGGGCGGCGTTCTCACCGGGTCGAATGCGGCTTCGAACGCGCTCTTCATGCCGCCGCAGATCGAGGCGGCGAGGAGTTTGGGAGCTTCGAGCGAACTCGTCGCGGCGGTTCAAAACGTGTCGGGGAGCCACGCGAGCATGCTCGCCCCGCAAAGGATAATTTTGGCCGCGTCCGCCACGGGACTCATCGGACGCGAAGGCGAAATCGTCCGAAACGCACTCCCGCCCGTCATCGTTTCGATTTTCGTGATCGGAGCGTTCGGATTATTTCTCGCCGGATAATCCCGCATAACTTTCCGGGCGGCGGTTTTTGAGCGACGGAAACTCCTCGCGGAAGCGTTCGAGGTATTCGAGGTCGAGGGTGGCGAGGGCGAATCCGTCGCGGTCGGGGCATGTGGCGAGGACGGTTCCCCACGGGTCAATGAGCATCGAGCGTCCATACGTCCATCTCCCGTCGGCTTTTTGCCCCCACTGGGCGGGGGCGACGACGAATGACTGGTTCTCGATGGCACGGGCGCGGAGGAGGATTTCCCAATGATCCTTCCCGGTTTGCAAAGTGAACGCCGCCGGAACCGCCATTATTTCCGCCCCGCGAAGCGCGAGCATCCGATAAAGCTCCGGGAAACGCACGTCATAACAAACCGAGAGGCCGACGGTCGCCGACCCCGCCTTCGCCGTGACGACCTCGCTCCCCGGCTCGATGGTCGCGCTTTCGAGGTATTCGCGGTCGGGGGCCTTCACGTCGAAGAGGTGGATTTTGCGGTATATCGCCGAGAGTTCCCCGTCGGGCGTGAAGAACGTCGAAGTGTTCGAGAGGCGTTCGGAGCCGGGTTCACCCTCGAAGATCGAGCCACCGAGGAGGTATATCCCGAGTTCCTTCGCGAGCGAGCCGAGGAAATCCGTCGTCGGGCCGGGGATGGGTTCGGCGTTCTCGCGGTATACGGAGTCGAGGCCGTGGCAACTCCACATCTCCGGGAGCGCGAGGAACTCCGCGCCCCGTTTCGCCGCCTCGCGGATGAGGTTTTCCGCCGTCTCGAAGTTCTCGTTTTTGTCCGGCGTGGATGACATTTGAATCGCCGCCGCGGCCATCATTCGTCCGCTCACTTCTTCCTCCGATCTCGTTTCGATCATCTTAACCCGAGAGCGCGACGATGCACTCTTCGCGAACCCGCCACGCGAACTCGAAAGGCAAGCCCCGATCCTCCGCCCATTCTCGGACGACATTTTTGTGAATCGCCACTTTCCTCGATGCGCTCGTCGAGGGAGAATTCCAGGAGCGGAGCGACGTTCATTGCGCCCCGAGGGCGCGATCCAAATGAATCGCCGCGCTGATGAGCGAGAGGTGGGTGAAGGCTTGCGGGAAGTTCCCGAGGTGCTCGCCGGAGCGTCCGATCTCCTCGGCGTAAAGTCCGACGTGGTTCGCGTATGAGAGCATTTTCTCGAATGCGAGGCGGGCGTCGTCGAGGCGTCCGGCGCGGGTGAGGCACTCGACGTACCAGAAAGAGCATATGGAGAAGCTCCCCTCTTCCCCTTCGAGTCCGTCGTCGGCGGCGGAGTCTTCGAGGCGGTACCGGTCAACGAGGGTGTCGTGGGTGAGTTCGCGCTCGATGGCGTCGAGGGTCGAGAGCCACCTCGGGTCGGTCGGGCCGACGAACTTCATGAGCGGCATGAGGAGGAGCGAGGCGTCGAGGGCTTCCGATCCGTAACTTTGGACGAAGCTCCCCTTCTCCTCGTTCCATCCTTTCTCCATGATCTCCTCATATATCTCATCCCGCTCATGAACCCATCGCCCATCGCCGGCGGGAAGCCCTCGTTGGCGGGAAATTCTCACGGCTCTTTCGAGCGCGACCCAACTCATGAGCTTCGAGGACACGAAGTGCCTTTGCCCGCCCCGAACCTCCCATATACCCTCGTCGGTCTGGCGCCAGTTTTCGGCGAGCCAGTCTATGATGCGTCGGAGGTTTTGCCAGAGATCATAGTCGAGCGGCGCGCCATTTTTGTTGTAAAGGTACGCCGCGTCGAGGACGGCTCCGTAAAGGTCGAGCTGTGTTTGCGAATAAGCGGCGTTCCCGAGTCGGACGGGGCGCGAATCCATATAGCCCGAGAGATGGTCGAGGTTTTCCTCGTGTATTTCCTCTCGTCCGTCAATGCCGTAAAGCGGCTGAAGGAGGCCGTCGTCGTCGTTTTGGCATCGTTCGCGGAGATAGTCCATGAAGTGTCCGGCCTCTTCGTCGAAGCCGATCGCCATGAGCGCGTACAAAGTGAAGCCCGCGTCGCGGAGCCACGTGTACCGATAATCCCAGTTTCTTTCGCCGCCGACGCTCTCGGGGAGGCCCATCGTCGGGGCGGCGACGAGCGCGCCCGTCGGGTCGTATACCATCAGTTTGAGCGCGAGCGCGGATCGGGTGACGAACTCGCGCCAGCGGCCGGAGTACGTGCAGCCGGAGATCCACCCTCGCCAGTAATCTATGGTGCTTTGGAGAAGCCTCTCGAACGCCTCGTCGGAGAGAAGCCCCCCCGGCCCCTCCGCCGTCTCCTCCGAAAGCACGAAGGTCGCCTTCTCACCCTCCGAAAGCGCGAAAGAAGCGCCCGCCGCGCCGTTTTCCCGTTCTTCGAGTGGGAGGCTCGACGAAATTCCGAGGGAGTATTCGCCGGAGTCGAAAACGACTCCATTCTCGCCGACTGACACCGAATGGCTTTTCCTCGCGTAGTCGAAGGCGGGGCGGCAATCGAGGTCGAAGTCCATGTTTCCCTGGACGACGCGGACATTCCGGACGAGGCGGTGGGGCTGGCTCGGGTCGCCCATAACGGGCATGAAATCCAGAATTTCCGCCACCCCGTCGGAGCAAAGAAAGCGAGTGAGAAGGACATTCGTCTCGGGCAAATAAAGTTGCTGGCTTCGGAAGTATCGTTTCGGATGGAGTTTGAAATGGCCGCCCTTCCCGCTGTCGAGGATCGAGCAGAAAACGCTCGGCGAGTCGAAAGCGGGAAGGCACAGCCAGTCAATGGTGCCGTCCGTCCCGACGAGGGCGGCGGTGTGGAGATCGCCGATGATGGCGTGGTCTTCGATGGGGAGATATCCCATGTGGCTCCCTTCGGTCGCGCTTTTAGCTTTTAGCGATTAGCCATTCGCATTTTAGCGGCGCGACGCTCGGTCCGTCGCCGAAGGCATCTCGTTGCCACGAACTTCCCGGCCAAACCTCGATCCCCCATGCCTCGGGAACATCCGCGAAATGAAAATCGAAAGCTCACGGCCAACCGCTGAAAGCTATCTCACGACGAGTATTCCTCCGACGATTATGAGCGCGACTCCGAGGAGTTTCGCAAAGCTCATCTCCGCTCCGAAGAGGCCGAAATAATCGAAGACGAGACCGGCTATGAGTTGCGAAGCGATGAGGAGCGAGAGTGCGCGGGCGACTCCGCCGACTCCGACGGCGTATGTCACGGAGGCGAGGAGGACGCACCCGAGCATGCCCGAGGCGACCCCGAAGAGAACGGCCTTCGTCGTGAACTCCGGCTTCGCGGAGACGAGCGCGAAGGCGAGGGCGGTGAAGCCGGTTGCGAAGCCGGAGATCGAGATGAGCGCGGCGAGTCCGAGGCTTCGGGCGGCGGCGGCGTTTATCGTGACTTGCGTTGCGACCGCGACGCCCGCGACCGCTGCGAGAAGAACGGCGAGTTTCAAATAAGCCCTCCCAAAGATTGGTTTTCATGCGGCAGTTTCATGAGGCGGTTTCCGGGTGGCGGCTCCGGGTGGCGGCTCCGGGTGGCGGCTCCGGGTGGCGGCTCCGGGCGACGCCCTCGTTCCGGCGTTGGCCGGGTCGGGAAGTATAGTTCGTTTCTCCGGCGAATGCGGCGGGTATACGTTAATGTGTATCGGTTGTCTACGACTATGAGGAAGGATGCGTTATGGAGCAGCTTTTGGGAGGGGCGAGGATCACATACCTTGGCCACGCGACTTTCCGCCTGACGACGGCGGGCGACGAGCAAATAATCATTGACCCGTTCATCACGGACAATCCGCAAACCCCGGAGGAACTGAAAGAGGTCGGGGAACTCGACACCATCCTCCTCACCCACGGCCACTTCGACCACTTCGGAGACACCATCCCACTCGCAAAGCAAACCGGGGCGACGGTGGTGGCGAACTTCGAGACGTTCGCATACCTCCAAAGCCAGGGGATCGAGAACGCGATGCCGCTGAATAAAGGCGGGACCGCGCAGGTCGGAGGGATAAAAGTAACCGGGACGAACGCCTTCCATTCCTCCTCCATCCAGACCGAGGATGGTTCGACGATATACGGCGGGGAGCCGATGGGCTTCGTCGTCGAGTTCGAGAGCGGCTTCAAGCTGTACCACGCGGGCGACACGTGCGTGTTCGGGGACATGGCATTAATCGGCGAGATATACAATCCCGACCTCGCGCTTTTGCCGATCGGGAACAACGTCGTGATGAGTCCGTTCGAGGCGGCGCATGCGACCCGGCTCCTCGGCGTGGATCACGTCGTGCCGATCCACTACGGGACCTTCCCGTTCGTCCCCGGAACCCCGGACGAATTCAAAGGCCATCTCTCCGATCTCGGAGTCAAATCCGAAGTCCACGTGATGAGTCCGGGAGACCGGCTCGCCTCTTAAAAAGGTTTCAGGCAACAGGCTTCAGGTTCGCCCCGGTTTATCTCGCCGGGGCTTTTTCATGCGGAGGCCGGGCGAAGAATTCCGTGTTCGCTTCGGGAGGAATGCCGCGAATCATCGAGTGGCGACGCGGGGGAACACGACGCGCGATTCGCGTCTTTGCCCCGACCCCCCACTCCCGGTTTCTTATTCCTCGTCCGGCTTTTCTTCCGGCGGGTCGGGGTTCGAGCGGCCTCGGAGGGCGCCGATGACGCCGCCGAGGGCTCCGAGGGCCATTGTTCCGAGGGCGGTGTTTCCGAGGGAGCTTCCGAGGGAGCGGAGGGTCGGGGGCTGGAGGCCGCGCTCCACTTGCCCGGCGCTCGGAACCGGGGGCGGGTCGCTGAGATCCTCGCCGACCTCCTCGACGTATCCGGCCACGCGAGGGGCGGCTTCGGAGGCGAAATTTCGTATGTTCTCGGAGAGGATGGTCGCCTGTATCGCGGTCGAGACGAGGTTGACCGACCCGACCATGACGGCGACTATGGCGGCGGCGAGCGCGGCGTCGCGCATGACTTGCGAGCGGTATGATGCGTCGGGGTCTATGCGGGTGGGGTTCGTTCGGAAGGCGGCGGCGACACCAAGGAAGATGTACATGGCGAGGGCGGCGAGGGGGATGAAATCCGTGGCGGCGGCGAGGATCCAATCCCGAGTCTCCACCGGATCGAGGATCAGGAAATAGAAGTTGGCGAACACGGCGATGAGAGCCGCGAACACTCCATAGAAAAATCCAACCCGAAACGGTCCCAAATTCTCTCCCAGTCGAAAACTCTCGAAATTACGTTCGGAGGATACAACATCGAACATTCACGGTCTGTGAAAGCAGTTTGCCTGGCGGCGAAGCCGCTTATTTCCTGTATCCGCGGAGGAGGAAGAAGAGTCCGAAAATGACGACGACGCCGCCGATGACGGTCGGTATTCCGGGGGTCTCGGAGAGGATGAGCCACGCGAGGACGGCGGAGGCGACGGGCTCGACGAGGACGACGCCGGAGATTATGGAGGCGTCCACGTAGCCAAGCGCCCAGTTGAAAACGGTGTGTCCGAGAATTTGCGGCCCGAGGGTGAGCATGACGAGCCAAAACCACGTCTCCCCGGAATATCCCCACAGTTCGGCTCCGGAGAGGAGCGCGACCGGGAGCAATGTCGCCGCGCCAACGGTATACGCGACGATGGAGTATCCGAGGAATCCGACGCCGCCCGTGCGGGAGAAACGTCCGGTGAGGACGTATACGGCGAACGTCGCGGCCCCGGCGAGGGCGAGCATGTTCCCGAGGAGGGCCGCCGAGCCGACCGAGTCGTCGGCGGCGATGACGACCGTTCCACCGAGCGCGACGAGGATGCCGAGGAAGGAGAGCGGCGAGGTTCTTTCCCCGAGAAAGACGTATCCGAGGGCGGCGACGAAGATGGGGGCGGACGTAACCAAAACGACGCTCGCGGCGACGCTCGTATAGTCGAGGGACGAGACCCAAAACCCGAAGTGGGCCCCGAGCGCGACCCCGGATGCGGCGGCGACGTACAAGTTTCTCCCCTTCGGAAACCTTTCCCGGCGGGCGAGGGCGAAGGGGGCGAGGAAGAGGACGCCGAGGGCGCACCGCCAGAAAGCGACGGAGATGGCGGGCGCGTCGGCGAGGCGTATTATGATGGCGGCGGAACTCACCGCGACGACCGCGACGGCTACCGCCGGGAGCGCGAGCCTACCCCGTGCCTCGTCCGGTACCAAAAAACAGCCCCCGCCTCCCGTGCCAGTTGCCCGAAGCGCATGCCCCGCCTCCTCCACATCGGGCTATCATACACCGGCTCCGAAACAGCCCCCAAACCCGCCTCCCGAAACGACGCGACCGTCCTCACCGAGTGGAGCGGGTCGGTGACCGCGAGAACCCTCTCGATGCCGCGCTCGCCTGCGATGCGGGCCACGAGCCACGCCGAGTCCCACGTGCTCAACGCCCCCCCTTCGAGGACGATGGCCTCCTCCGGCACACCCGCCCCGACGAGGATGCGGCGCATCACCTCGGCCTCCGATGGAGGGTTCCCCCCCACTCCCCCGGTCGCGATGAGAAGGCTCGCTTCCCCGGCGGCGTAAAGTTTCGCGGCGTGGAGCGTCCGGGCTTCGAGGGTTTTGCTCGGCCTCCCGCCCGGCAAAACCTGCGCCCCGAGTATCACCGCGACACGCGGTCGAGCCTCGCCGGGTTCGCCGAGTCCGGGTTCGCCCTTTCCGAACTCTCCGACTCCGGACACGTCTTCCCCGGACTTTCCTTCCCCGGCCTCACCGCCCATGAATATCTTTGCGAGGAGCGCGAAGTCTTCGGCGAGCTCTTTCGGGAGGGAAAGCCTCATGCGGTACCCGCCCGAGGGACACCGGAGCCATTCGCACCCCGCTTCGCCGTCGCGGAAACGCTCCGGTGGAATGCCCCCGACGGCGAATCGTTCGGCCTCATGCGAACTCCCTCGCCCGTTCGAGGTCCTCCGGGGAATTCACGTTCATCAAAAATAGGCCGGGGTCTCCGAAGCGTTCCAAACCGTATTCGACGTATTCGACTTGCCCGAGCGAGGCGAGGAACTCCTTCATCGAGCGAGTACCGCCGTCGAGCGCGGCGGATATTTCGTCCGCGACATCGCGACGATACGCGGCGCATAGCGGATGCGCCGTTCCCCCATATACCGGAACGGCGGCGGGAAGCCCTTTTTCCTCGACGAGTTCGCAAAGGTGGACGGCGAGTTCGGGGGAGAGGAACGGCATGTCTCCGGCGGCGGCGAAGGCGGTGTCGTTCGAGGACGCCGAAAGCCCCGCTTCGAGTCCGGCGAGCGGGCCTTGTCTGCCGGATCGGGAGTCTCGGATGCGTCGGGTTTCCGGGAGTTCCGCGTCCGAGCCGCCGTCTCCGACGACTATGATCTCCGGGCAAAATGTTCGGAGGGCGCGGTGGGCGCGCTCGATGAGTTTCGCCCCGCCGATGTCGAGGGAGAGCTTGTCGGCTTCGGGAAGGCGGCGGCTCGAGCCCCCGGCGAGGATGACGCCGGATATGTCGCCGGAGGAATTCATGCGAAATCCGAGCAGTTTTCTCGCGGCCTTCGTCGAGCGGGAGTTCCGCGCGTCCGGTCGAGCGACGTCCCCCTCGTCCGAGAACCCCGAACCGCCCGAGATGGCATTTCCCGAAGCTCGGATCTCAAAGGCTCGATACTCTCGCAATTCACCATAGGCGGAACGTTTGCTCCGAGGCGGGAGTGTCCTCCGGAAATCAAACTCCCGCCCGGCCGCGCCGACTTTCGGGGGAATGCCCGGCGAGAGGCGACCCGACGAGTCGCGGAGGCATTTTGCCGGATTCCGGGATCCGGTCGAAAGAAGCGGCGCCCGACACGCGTTCCCCGCGTCGCGGAGCGTCTCCGCGAGGAATTGCCGGAGTCGGCTCCGTCCGTCTTCCCCGACTCCCGGATCCGCGAAGGATGGAGGCTTTCGGGCGGGTTCCGTGTCAATTTGCGGAGCGGGTCGCGGAAGGTTTCCGGGCGGAGATCCTCGCTCGGAGCGCGTGTATGCGCTCGGCCTGCGAGTTCGTCCATCGGCCGCGCGAGGCGCGTTTGGCGAGGGCGAGATCCACGGCGGCGTTGTGAGACTTCCTTTCGGCGAGCCACACGGAGATTCGCCCCGAGAAGATATGCCCGATATACCGCCCCTTCCGCCGAAAGTACGTCGGCAAAACGGCATGCTCCTCGGCGGAGATGAGGCCGGAGGCGACCTCTTCGCGAAGCTCCTCGCGTATCGCACGCCGCTCGACGGAGAGCCACACGACGATGAGTACGATGTACGCGAGCACGACGAGGAAGAGGAACACGTACGCGACGACCCCGAAGAGCGTCGCGAGGAAATTGAATACGGCGTGGAGGAGCATCGCGCCGAGAAGGCCGAGTATCGGGAGCGATATCTTCAAAAACATGCTTCTCACCCACGGGATGAGGCCGATGCCGATGCCGATCAAAGCCGTGAAAGCCGCGTGGGCGAAGCCGCCGAAAATGCGCCGGACGACGAAGGTCTCCGAGCCGAACTGGGCGTAATAAAAAATGTCCTCGGCGATGGAGAACCCGAACCCGACCGCCGATCCATAAACGATTCCGTCCATCACCCCGGAGAACTCGATGGCGCCGCGCCGCCGGGCGAAATAATACGAGACGGCGAACACGATGAGGAGGGCGAGTCCCTTCGAGGACTCCTCGATGACGGGCGCGCCGACGACGACGGTCAGGAAATCGGCGATCCCGGCCCCGGCGACCGAGGTGAGGGTGAAGGCGAAGAGCGCGTTGAAGACGAGCGAGAGGACGACCGCGACCGAGAAACCCCATATGAAAACGGGGATGACGTACCGGAGGGGTTCACGCTCGTACAAATCTATGGAGCGTATGAAGACGAGGTATATGAGGGTTTGCAAAACGCCGACGGCGACGAGGGTTCCGCTCACGTCCGGGGCTTTCGGCGGCTCGCGCATCCGTCCATGGGGGGCAGTATACTCGCTGCTGATAGAATGACGCGCACGGTTCGAACCATCGAGAATGGAGAGTTTTGGACAGGGATCCCAACGACATCATCCACGAGCGGGGGAGCATCCTCGGGGCGCTTCGCTATCTCACGCACGGCGTATACGTCCTCGGCACGCGCCGGGGCCGCCAGTCGAACGCGATGACCGCCTCGTGGGTGATGCAAACCTCCGAGAAACCCCCCGCCGTCGCCGTCGCCGTGAAGAACGACCGGTACTCCCACGACATACTTTTGGAGAGCGGAACCTTCGCACTCTCCGCGCTCCGCGAGGATCAAGTAAACGTGGCGACCCATTTCTCCGAGACGAGCGGCGAATACAGCGACAAACTCCTCGGTGTCCCGTACGGCCTCACCCCGTCCGGCTCGCCGTTCCTCCTCGACTGCCTCGCGTACCTCGATTGCCGCGTCCTCGACACCGCCCGCGCCGGGGACCACACCGTCCTCATCGGCGAAGTCATCGCCGGAGACACCCTCGGCCACGACATCCCACTCATATACGACCCCTCCGAATACGAGGAGACGATCCTCCGATGAGTCCCTCGCCGTCCGAAAGGCTCCGTTCACTCGGGGTCGAACTTCCGAAAACGCCGTCCCCCGCTGGATCATACGTCCCGGCCACCCGCGCCGGAAACCTCGTCTTCACCGCCGGACAACTTCCGTTCGACGGCGGCGGGGAACTCGCCGCGACCGGGAAAGTCGGGGCGGGGGTCTCCGTCGAGGAGGCTCTAAAAGCGGCTCGGCTGTGCGCTTTGAACGCGCTCGCCGCCGCCGCGGAGAAGGTCGGCGGCCTCGACAATATCGGCGGCGTCGTGAAAGTCGTGGGGTTCGTGGCTTCGGCGGAGGGTTTCGACGGACAGCCGAAGGTCGTGAACGGGGCTTCGGACTTCATCGGCGAGATCTTCGGAGAGGCGGGTATCCATGCTCGGAGCGCGGTCGGAGTCGCGGAGTTGCCGTTAAACTCCCCCGTCGAGGTCGAGATCATCGCCACCACCGAAGCATACGACGGCTCTTTTTAAGGCGGCTCATAAACAAATGCGCCCCTCGCCGCCGAAAGGCCGGGGCGCATTTGTTTTCCCCGAGTTTGGATGAAGACTTCGTTTCTTTGACCGTGCGTGAGAACGCTTCGCTTCGTGAGATCTAGAAATACCGACCTCGCAATTTCACGAAAGCTCCGCCGCCGAGTACGGAACCCGCTCGGCGGACTCGGTGTCATACGCATATCGGCGACGGACGAAAAGGATCGCCGGACAAAGAGAAAACGCCCGCTCTATGTTTCGAGCGGGCGTTTTGTTTTGCATCTTTGTTTTTATTCGCCGGGTTCGAGGAATTCGTATCGGTCGGTGTGGTAAAGGCCGTTGAACTCAACTTGTCCGTTTCGGGAGACGGTTTTGAACGTGTCCCACTCGGTGACGGGGTTTCCTTCGGCATCGGTGGTGTCGAGGGTTTGCTGCGCGTCCATCTCGACGGCGACGTTTTGCGGGACGCCGTGTATCGCCGAGTACACTTCGCCGCTCTCTTCGTCGAGGGTTTCTTCGACGAGGATGTATCCATCGGTGGTGTTCCGGAATTGCATGTCGAGCGCGCCGAACCACACGGTCGCGTCGAAGCCGGGCTGTATGTACGGAAGTTCGGCGAAGTGCGGGTGCCGCTCGACGATCTCGAGTCCGGCGTAGTTAGCGGCCATGTATAAAGTCGAGGAAACCTGGCAGAGTCCGCCACCGTCGGCCTCGTCGACTTGCCCGTCAATGATCGCACCCGCGGACTCGTATTCATACTGGGAGGCGAGCGCGTTGAACGAGAAAACCTCGCCCGGCGCGACGAGTTGCCCGTTCACGGCGTCGGAGCCGACCTCGAGGTTCGTCACCCTCCCCGGTGTGTCGTCGTACGTGAGATAGTTCGTCGAATATTCCCCGAGAAGCTCGGTCGGCCTCATCGCCTCGGCTTGCTCGGTCGTCATCTCGGGCTGGGCGACGGCGACTGGAATCTGGAACTCGCGTTGCCCGCCGAAGATGTTCGCCTCGATGTCTTCGAGGAAATTCTGGTTCTCGATCCTCCGCCCCTCTTGACTCGGCGATACCGATACATCCGTGCCGTTCACGTCGTAGCTCGCTTCGACGGGAGCTTGATTTATTGTCTGATAAACGACCCCGAGGTTCTCGCGCATCGCCTGTCGGTCGAGGGCGACCTGAAAATCCCCGCCCTCCGCCGTCACATCGAGGGAAACTCCGATGGCTGCGGGGGAAACCGTCCATTCCTCGCCCGCGCCGCTGACGACGAGTTGCCCATCCATTGCGCCCCGTGCCTGTTCGGCGGCCCGCTCGGCCTCCGCCGTGAGGAGCTCCGGGGTGAGGACTTCGCCCACGATCTCGACCTCGCCGTCCATGTCCTCGACGGCGGCGTTCACATTCTCCATCGTCGCCCGCGTGTCCATTGAATAACCCTCGGCCGAGTCTGCGACCGCGACCTCCGGGCCGACGATGTCCACCTCGGCCTCGCTCGCCTCGGCGTTCAGCTCGGAGGCGACGCTCTCGACTTGCGACCGCGACCTCTCCGGCTCGAAGTCCACGTCCGGCTCGACGGAGAGGTTTCCGTACATTCCCTGGAAACGGTCGGAGATCCTCGCGAAGACCCCGCCCTCGCGCCCGACGCCGTACGCCTCCTCGACAGTGGCCGCGATGTCGTAGTCAATGCCCATTTCCTCGGCGGAGAAGGTGTATTCCTCCGGCCCCGTGAAGTTGACTTCCTGCAAAGCCCCGGTCGCCTCCTCGCGTATGGCGGCCTCGGCTTGAGCCGGAGTCATGCCGCCGAGATCCACGCTCCCGGCGGATACGCCACGATATATCTGCCCGGAGTTCATCGAATAATCGAAGGCGGCGAGAACCGCGACGATGGCGCAAACTATGAGTATCGGCCCGGCTATCGCCACGCGGCCCGCCCGACGACCCCGGCGGCGCCCGGACGATCCCTCCGCCCGAGACCTTCCGTTCCCGTCATTCCCCCCGGAACCCGACTTTTTACCCGGCCTCTTTAGGATGGCTGAAACCTCCATCGCACGCTGTTCGGCGCGCTGTTCGACTTGTGTGTACCGTTGGCACCCGCTCACGGTCCGGCGCGTCGAACGGCCCAGAAAGCCCCCTCGCGCTTTGAAAAGGCTAGCACGACATGTGGGGTTTGGCCAACCTCCGCAGGCAAAAAGATGCGTCCCGGAAAAGTTTTCACCGAGCATGAACCTATACTTCATGTACACCATCACCCGAGAAGGAGGTTCACGCTTGTCGGCGCGCTGTGAGGGCTTTATCGAGACGGAAAAGCGTGTGGGATATAATTGCCTGTGTTTGAGAAGCTCATTGAGAACGAAGAAAGGAAGTCATGGCAACGGTGACGCAGGAGAAGATCAAGTTGTACACGGGCGATTATTGCCCGTTTTGCCGCCGCGTAAAGAGCGACCTCGACCGCCTCGGCCTCGAATACGAGACGGTGAACGCCGACGCCGACGGGAGGAGCGAAGTGATGGAGTTGTCCGGTCAGCGTGCCATCCCCATCCTCACCATCGGCGAGGAAGTCCTCGTTGACTCGACCCACATAATCCGCGAGCTTCGCAGACGGTATTCGTAAAATTACGGGCTTTCGCTCCGGTGTTCTTCGAGGGCGTATCCCGCATAGAATGAGATCGAATCGCCCGCGCCCTCCGACATGAAGGCACGGGCTTTTCCTATGGGGTCGAGGATGAAGACCCCGGCCTCGAGGACGACGCCCTCGCCCCATTCCCCGCCCGACGACCACTCCCCGCCCGACGCTCCGCGACGGATTATTTCACCGAGGAAACACCCGAGACCTTCCACGAACTCGTCCAAAACGGGCGGCCTCGCGCCCCCGTTCTCAAAGGTGTCGAAGGCCGCTGTGAGGAGTTCCTCGACAAGTGGGAGGAAGTCCACGGAATATTGAAGCTCCGTTCCCCATCGCCTTCCGGCGGAGTATCGGAACAGCTCTGCGAACTCCTCCGGGCTTTCGAGGTCGCCCCAGATCATGTCGAGTTGAAGGATTGCCGCCGGAGCCTGGCTCGCGAAGAAAGCCACGTCGTCCGGCACGGGGTTCGAGCCGAGAACGCGAAGCTCCGCGTCGGCCTTCTCCGAGGAGCGGAGGATCGCCGCCCGCCCCCGCAAACTCTCGGCGACTCGAGGCTCCCACGGCTCCGTCTCGACCTCGATGAAGAACTCCCACCCCCCCTGGCGAAGGTGTATCGGGAAAACCGCCCGGCCTCTCGGGGAAGAAACCTCCTTGAAAAGTTCGAGGATCTCACCCCCCTGCGCTTCGAGCGCGTCGGCGATTCTCAGGATCGTGGCCGGGCGAGGGGCTCCGGCTTCGATCTCGAACGCGCCGAAATTCGGCGTGGCATTCTCGCCCTCGCCGCTCGACGACTCCTCTCCGGAATTGCCCGGCATCCGCTCCATGCAGCCGATCCTCCCAGTCATTCCTCCCGATGGCTACGCGGGATTCTAGCACCCTTGAAAATTTGCCGAAAGCAGCCATCGTGGGCTACCCTTACGTTCATGCCCGAATCAAAGATTTCCAAAGAGACGATCCTCATTCGACACGGACAGTCCACCGCGAACGCGAGCGGCGTGTGGCAAGGCAAACTCGACTTCCCCCTCTCCGACCTCGGGCGCGAACAAGCCCGGACCGCCGGGGAAGCCCTCTCCGAAGAATGCCTCGACGCTTTCTATTCAAGCCCCCTCTCCCGAGCCTTCGAGACGGCGGAGATCATCGCCCGAGAAGCCGGATTCACCGACGACATCACACCGATGGACGGACTCATCGAGCGTGGCGGCGGAGCGTTCGAGGGGAATACGTGGCCCGAGCGCGAGCGCGACATGCCCGATCTCATCGCAAAGTTCCGGAGCGTCCCGGAAGAGGAGGGATGGAGCGTCGTCGGAGCCGAGACCGACGAGGAGCTCCTCGCCCGCTTCACCCCCGCCATCTCCGAAATACTCGCCCGCCACCCCCCCGGCTCGAGAATCGTTATCGTCTCCTGCGGAGGCGTAATGCGAGCTTTACACTCTTTCCTCTACGGCGGGATGAGGATCGCCGGCGGCGTGCG
>Ga0136627_1000092_pt1 | contig 25917 bp, 23 predicted proteins | sample AntDrymUQ4892206_2_FD_104652 | JGI IMG/M metagenome (GOLD analysis project Ga0136627, IMG submission 104652) | Polar desert sand microbial communities from Dry Valleys, Antarctica - metaG UQ489 (22.06) | ecosystem: Environmental > Terrestrial > Soil > Desert | place: Antarctica: Dry Valley... | reverse complement strand
TTCTCGTCGCTCACGTACCTCCAGGTACGCTCGACTCCTCGCGCCTTGCCCTCGACGCGCAGGGACGCTCTCGGTGCTGGCGTTACTTACGCGACAGACCACTGGCGCCTTCTGGCGCCGGCGCCGCCAGCAGCCCCGCTCTGCGATACCACGCCGCGATGGCTCCGATCCCGAGGAGGAACAGGGCCCCCCCACCCGCGATCAGCAAACCCTGGATGTCGGGCGAGTAGAAGAGCTTCAGCGCCGCGGCGGCGATGACCCAGGCGAGGTTGTAGGCGATGTCGTAGAGCGAGAAGGCTCTGCCCCGGAAGTCGTCGCCGAGCGCCTCCTGCACCATCGAGTCGAGCGTGATCTTCGCGAGAAAGAAACCGAAGCCCAGGCCGAAGGTCATGATCGCCAGCGCGATGTTGAGTTCCACCGCCCCGAACAGCGTGATGGCCGCGCCGGCGAAGACCGAGGCTGCGAGCACCAGCATCCCGGTCGTGCTCACTTTGTCGACCAGCCGAGGCGCCAGCACGAAACCGAGAACCGCCCCTAGGGCGCCGGCGCCTCCGGTGATGACGAGGATGGTCAGCTCTTCGTCCCCGATCAGATCGCGCGCCACGAACCCGATGGAAACTATCGAGAAGCTCCACAGCAAGCGCAGCCAGAAATAGGTGGTGATCGCGGCCCCCGCCTTGGGAGTGCGCGCGACCTCTTTGACCCCCGCCGCGATGCTGCCTGCGACTCGTGCCAGCTCGCCCCTGAAGGTGGACTTTGCGCGCCTCTCCCCGGCGTGATGAATCATCAGCCCGAAGGCGGCCCCCGCCGCATAGACCAGTGCGCCGACAAACGCAATCGGCTCCGGCGTGATGACCGCGGCGGCGATGAAGGCCACGCCCGCGCCGCCCAGTTGGAACAGCGCGCCGCCGAGTTGCGACACCGCGTTGGCGTCGACGTAAGCCTCTCCCCCAACGGTCGACGGGATCGCCGCCGACTTCGTGGCCAGCACGATGCGCGTCGACGTTAGCGTCAATAGGAAGGCAAGAAAGAGCACCGCGTCGGGAAGCCGGTCGATCGTGACCAGAGCGATGACGAGGATGACGACGGCGCGCAGCCCGTTGGCGAGAAACAGCAGCCGTCTGCGATCCCAGCGGTCGATGACCACGCCGAGAAAGGGACTGAGAATCGTGTAGGGAACAAACAGGTAGAGGGCGATCCGCAGCAACTCCTGGGGATCGCGCGCGCCCTCGAGATCGAAGCCCTCCTGGCCCCCGAAGACGATGAACTTCGCGAGCGCGGTCTGGACGATGCCGTCGCCGGCCTGGGCGAGGAACTGACAGACCATGAGATTCCGGAAGTCCGGCTTCTTCGCGATGAGGGCCATACCCCGCTTGATCGCGTTCATCGGCAGTCCTCTGTCGAGACCAATGTCTGTAGGGCCACGAGCTTAGCCCTCACTCTGCTCTGACAGGCCGTCGAAGATGCGGCCCTCGGGGTAGCTGCCCTCGCCGAAGCCCTCGATGTCGTCGTCCGTCAAGCCCTGCAGGTACTCGAAGCTGAAGGCGCCGGCGAAAACGGTCTCGTCGAGGCGAGACTCTGCCACTCGATCGGCGCCCGGCGCTCCCTCCGGGATGTTGTCACCGATGGTGTAGGTGGCCAACCAGCTCGCGATGTCACCCACGTCGATGTCTTCGGACTCGACGAAGTCGAGATCGAGGTAGACGTCCACGGGAGTGGCCTTCTCGAGCACGCCCTCGCCGAACTGGGCGATGATGTCGCGCTCGAGCTCCTTGTTGTTGATGCGCCAGCCACCCTCGAAGTCGGCAAGGGGCTGCTGGCCGTGGTCGGCCGACACAACGAAGAGGTAGTTGTCCTCGCCGACCTTGCGGTCAAGGGTGGCCTTCATTCGCTGCATCTGACGGTCGGTCTCCCGCAGCACGTCGGCCTGCTCGGGCTCGGCCACGTTCCACGCGTGACCGGCGTAATCCGGCATCTTCATCTCGACCCAGAACAGATCGGTGATGTCGTCGCCTCCGAGGTCCTCGTTGTTGATGACGTCGACCACGGCGTCGCCGGTGAACTTCACGAACGCCGGCGTTCCCGGACGGGTGAGCGGCTCCTGTAGAACATCGAGGGTCTTTCCGAACCACATGTCGTCTGCGAGCCCATCGCGCTCGTCGAGCTCCTCCTCGTAGGACTCGAGCGTGTCGATATCGGTGTCGTCAAAGTAGCTCGGCAGCTCGTAGAAGTCCTCGTTGACCCACCACTTGTTGAGCGGTTCGTCTGTGCCGGGATCGACGGCCTCCCACAGCACCGCGATGTCCTTGTCCCCGCCCTCGCGCTGGCCGCCGTGCCCGATCATCCCGAGGTGCCATCCCTCGTAGCTGACCGTTCCCACGATCGGCTCGTTGTCGTTGGCCTCGTCCCACAGCTCGGACACCGTTGGCACCTCGAGGTAGGTGGGGTCGGCGTTCTGCTGCCAGGTGTCGGTGTTGGCGCCGTCCGGCCCCCGCATCTGGTTGCCGGGGATCCCGTGCTTGTTGGGATAGACGCCGGTTCCCATGGTCGCGTGGAGCGCGCCGGTGATCGAGGGGGCCGAGCCGATGTTGGCGTTCGTGTAGGTCACGCCGGAATCCCGCAGAGACTGGATGAAGGGCCACGACTCGGGATGCTGCTGCAGGGTGTTCCATCCTCCGCCGTCGATGATGACCGTGAAGATCAACTTTGGTTGCTTGGCGACGCCGTCGACGATCTCGGCCAGCGGCTCGGCGTCGGCCTCGAAGTCATCCATACCGAGGATGTCGGCGTAGGTCGGAGCCAGAGCGGCGATGTCGGCGACCTCGTCGTTGGCGGCCCCGGCCTCGATGTTGGCACCGCTGGCGATAATCGGAACGCGCGTCAGGTAATCCCACGGGTTCGGGTGCGAGGTGGACAACGTCGGGGTGTTGGTATCGAGCGTCGTCATGTCCCATTCACCGAGCAGATAGTTGTTCGGCTTGGGCACCAGCATGATCTCGCCCGAACGGTTGGGGACATGCCCGCGGTAGAGGTGCTCCATGATCGGCGCTCCAATAGCCGTGGCCATGTCGTCTTCGCTTGGGGCGTCGTCGGGGATGCCGTTACCCGAGCGCAACGCGAAGGCCGCAATCATCGCGACCACCACTGCCAGCCCGGTGACAACTAGGACGCGCTTGGTCAAACTCTGTTCCCTCCAGGATCGGTTCGAGGTCGGAGATTAGTACAGGTAGGGACTGTCGGGCTCCGCTACCTCCTCGATGCCGTCCGCCACAAGACGGTACTCCGTGCCGTCGTTGGCCAACACTCCGTTCACGCGCAACCACGTGTTATCGGGGAAATCGGCTCCTTGATCGTCCACGACCGTCACCGAGTATGGGATCGCATCCGCTGCGCAGCACGACACGTAAAACCGAGTGAGCGTGAACTCCCCGGCCGTAGTCGAGTCGGACACGAATCCGACCAGTCCGAGCTCCGTGCCGTCGCCGATGCCGAGCGTGGTGGCATATTCCTCGGACTCGTTTGCGAAGTGAACGTCGATGAAGTTGGGCGCGCGGCCCGCCTCGGGCGCGGGTGGGGCGACGAGTCCGGCCGTGGCCCCGGCTCCCGTGGCCTTGCGGGACACGGCGAGGGCGCCGAGCTCGGCCTGAGGCACGGCCGCGGCCGCGACGATCGGGAGCATCAAAGCCGCGATCCCGATGAGATCACTGCGAGACAATCCCTTCGCCGCCCGCGTGCCGGTCCACGACCGTCTCTCGCTACCCAGCGCCACGAAGTGGGCGGCGGCCGCAGCGCCCAGGGTGATGAAACCGAAGGGCACCACCCAGTAAGTGCGGGGGCCGAGGTAGCGGACCATGTCGTTGCTCGCCCACAGGTAGCCGAAGAAGCCCGCCCAGGCAGTGAGCACCAGCGCACGCGCGAGTCTGGAGTTGCTCACTCCGCCCCCCGCTTCATGGCTGCATCATGACCTCGAACCACAACGAACCCGCAAGCGTCACCGGCAGAGCGATGGCGGTGAGCCTCAGCACGAAGCGTCGCCTGAAGGTCGCTCCGTAGAGCAGTACCAGTTTTGCGTCCACGACCGGGCCGAAGACAAGGAACGCCAGTTGCGAGCCGAGCGGGAACTGGACGAAGCTGACCGCGACGAAGGCGTCGGCCTCACTGCACAAAGAGAGCACGAAGGCGAGGCCCATGAGCGCCAGGGCACCAACGATGGGTGTCTGAGCGACACCGGACACGATGCTCTGCGGAATCGCCGTCTGCATCAAAGCCGCGATCGCTCCACCGAGCACCACAAAACGCCCCATGAAGAAGAAGTCGGCGGCCAGATGCCCGGTGAAGGAGCTGAAGCGTGACTCGGGCGCCCGGGAGGGATCAGGGTGGGCGGCGGCCACATCATCCGGACGGGGCCTGAGCAGGTCTTTGGCCCCCTCACCCCCAATTGCCCAGCCGGCCGCCAGTGCGAGGATCAGGCCGAGGCCGGCTCTGCCCAGCACCATCTCGGTCGCCACCCCTCGGCCCGCGTAGGCCACGGCCGTGGACACAAGCACGATGGGGTTGAGGATCGGCGAGGCGAGCATGAAGGCGAGACCTGCGGAGGGGTGCATGCCCTTGGCTATGAGTCGCCTCGCCACGGGGACGGAGCCGCACTCGCACACGGGAAAGGCGAATCCGCCGAGGGCCGCGGCCGGCAGTTGGACCGGCACCGGGAGGTTCGCCACCTTGGCGAACCAGTGCAACGGGACGTAGACCTCGATGACCGCCGACACCAGCGCCCCCATGAGAACGAAGGGAAGCGCCTCGACGACGAGCGAGGTGAAGATGAGCACGAAGGTTCCCGCGGCCGGCACCTGGTCGAGTCCCGCCGCGCGCCCCACCACCACCAGCGCGAGCGCTCCCAGCAGCAGCGCTCCGGTGAGCCTGCGCGTGTCCGGACGCCTGACGGTTGCCGTGTCGATACTCATTACTGCCATCACGGTAGCCTGAGTCGCGTGTTTTTCGGACGCAAGATGATGCCACTTCTCATCCTTCTCGGCGTCCTCGGGCTCCCCGCCCTCGCACTCCGCATTGGCTGCGTCGGTCGCTCCTGCGACGAGCAGACGGCTGCGGCGTCGGAGGTTCCGTTCTGCTCGCTCGACGCGGGGCTTCGATCGCGCATCGAAGCAGGGTTTCGAGAGGGCCGTTCGCCCGAGGTGCTCGCCATCGCGCGCGACGAGGGGATCAGCGGAGGAAGCGGCTACCGCAAGACCGACGGCGCCACCGCCTGGCCCTCGCCCGACCTCGAGGCCGCGCGCATCCCGATCGCCTTCGCGGGTCCCGGTGTAACGCAGATGGAGCTTCCGGCGGGCGCGACCGTGGACCAGATCGCGCCGACGCTCACCGAGCTCATCGGCTTCGAGCGGCCCTTCCCCGAGGTGCGTTCGGGTACAGCCCTCGAGGGGGTCGCCGGGGGCGATGACGCTCCCGCCCTCGTCCTCCAGGTGATCTACAAGGGCATCGGCAGCACGGAGCTGGAGGCGAGCCGGGCTGCGCGGCCTTATCTCGAAGAGCTCATGGACGTGGGCGCCGCGACGATGGACGGAGACGTCGGGGCGCTTCCGCTCGATCCCGCCGCCGTCCTGAGCACCATCGGGGCCGGGGGGCCGCCCCGCCAGCACGGGGTCACTGGGACCTTCATGCGTAATGAGCGCGGCGAGCTGGTGCGGGCGTTCTCGCCGCGCGCCGAGGTTCCCATCATTGCGACCCTGGCCGACGACCTCGACGAGGCCATGGCCCAAGAGCCGCTCATCGGTCTGGTCGGGACCTCCCTTACGGATCGCGGTGTGATCGGCGGCGACTGGTACGTGGGCGGAGACGAAGACGAGGTCGTCATCGCCCCCAAGAATCAGATCGGACCCGCCGTCGAGATGCTGTCTGATGGGTTCGGGGACGACGACGTAACCGACCTCATGACGGTAGTGATGGAGGGTCGCATCGGGCAACTCGACCGCGGGCTGAAGGCAATCGTCTCCGCCGCCGAGAAGGCGGCGGACGGCTCGGTCGCGCTCGCGGTGACCGCCACGGGATCGGCCGTCGACGGAGGGGTCGACGGCGCCTCGTTCGTTGCGCTCGTCGACGAGGCCGTCGGCGAGGCCGTAACCGAGGCCGCGGTACCAGGTGGGTTCTTTCTCGACCAGCGGGCGCTGATCAATGCCGGGGTCTCCGAGGACCTCGTCGTCGACGAGCTCGAACGCCTCGGGGGTCGTGACGAGGACTTCTTCGGCGACGTCTTCCCCGCCATTGCCGTGAGCTTTGCGAGGTACTGCTGATGGCGGTCCACGCTCCGGGGGCCGAGGCCCGATTCGATTTCGGCTACCGCCATGCCGGTGCGACCGCGCTGGCGCTGTTCGCCTTCGGCGCGCTACTGGTTGTCTTCGAGCCGACCAGCGTCGCCGCGGTCCAGAACTTCTTCCTAGTGTTCGGAAGCCTCCTGGTCGAGGCCATTCCGTTCATCGCGCTCGGCGCGCTCGTGTCGGCGGGCATCGAGGTCTTCGTGCCCAAGACGATCTTCGAGAAGCTGGCCTCGCTGCCTCGACCATTGCAACTCCCCGTGTCGGGCCTTGCGGGGGCCGCCTTCCCCGTCTGCGAGTGCGGGTCCGTTCCCGTGGCTCGCCGGCTCATCGTCAAGGGCCTCATGCCGTCGGCGGCGGTGACCTTCATGCTCGCCGCTCCCGTCCTCAATCCGATCGTCATTGCCTCCACTGCGGTCGCCTACAGGGGCAGAGACATCCTGTGGCCGATGGTGCTGGGACGAGCGGGCCTCGGGTTCCTCGTGGCCATGGCCGTCGGCTACGTCGTCAGCGACGAAACGAAGGAGCAGCTGCTGAAGCGGCGCTCCGAGAAGGCCGAGCGCCACGACCACTCCCACGATCACGAGGAGGGGGGCCGAGGACGGGCCTTCTTCGGGCATCTGTCGGGCGACTTCGTGTTCATGGGACGCTTTTTGGTCATCGGCGCCCTCATCGCTGCTGCGCTTCAGACCTTCGTCCCACAGTCGATCATCGGAGGGGTCGCCAACACCCCGGTGCTTAACCTGCTGGCCATGATGGGGCTCGCCTTTTTGCTCTCTCTGTGCTCGGAGTCGGACGCCTTCGTGGCCGCGTCGTTCGTCCAGTTCGGCGTCGGCGCACAACTTGCGTTCCTCGTCTTCGGTCCGATGGTGGACACCAAGCTGGCAATCCTCTACGGCGCGACCTTTCGACAGGGCTTCTTCCGCACAGTCGTGGTCGTAGTCACCGCCGCGACCCTCATCGGATGCCTGTGGCTCGAGGTGGTGTTCGGGTGAGCGCCGTGCGTACCGCCGAGGGACTCCGCTCGAGTGAGCGAGTCGGGCGCTCCGTCTGTCCCACCAGGGTTCTCGACGCCGTCGCACTCGGCTCTTGGGCCGCGGTCTTCTGGTTTTTGATCATCGCCGACAGGACCTCGCTGTTTCTTTCGTCGCGCACCGCCTGGGTCGTGCCGACCGGGGCGATCCTGCTCACGATCGGCTTCGTCGGCCGCGTGGCATCGGTCCGCAGCGAGAGCCCCGCTCCCATCACGAGGAGGGGCGCGTGGGGTGTGGGATTGATCGTCCTGCCGGTCATCGCGGTGCTGGCCCTGCCGCCCGCGTCGCTGGGCTCCTATGCCGCAGACCGTCGCTCCGCCTTTAGCAGCGGAGGTATCTCGACCTCGGCCTCGGACATCGCCGCCGGCGACCTTTCTCTGCTCGACGTCGCCGGTGGACTCCGCTCGGGCGAGGGAGTCGACGCGCTGATCGAGCGCGCCGGCGAAGACGTCGACTTCACCGGCTTTGTCACAAGAGAGGCGGGCGCCCCGGCCGACGAGTTCGTCCTCACTCGCTTCTTGGTGAGCTGCTGCGTCGCAGACGCATTGAGCGTCAGCGTGCGAGTCGTGGGGGCGCCTCCTGGAGGATTCAAGGCGGACGACTGGGTGCGGGTCTCGGGTCAGATGTACCCGCTGGGGCGAGAGGTGATCGTCGACTCGACGACCATCGAGGCGGTCGAGCGGCCCAAACGGCCCTACCTCAGCCAGTAGCGGTTGTCCGGTCCGGCGCGGCCGCGACAAGCCGTCCCTTACGCCTTAGCGAGGGGCTTACGTGCTAGCCTCCTGGTGGCCCGACAGGCAACTTGAGGGTTGCTCTGGCGGCGAAGCCGCTGCCGGACCACCCGCGGTTCATCCGGATCGCTGGGGCCGGGTACGCAGATCGAGGAGGCTCCCCGCATGGGGCTCAGGATCTTCGGCGCAGTCGTTGCCGCGCTTCTCGCAACCTTCGCCATCGTTCGTTATCGCAAGGGCCAGCTCCGGCGCGGAGAGGCGCTGCTCATCGCAGCGGTGTCCTCGGCCCTCACGGTCGCTGCGGTCGCGCCCAGCCTCCTCGACCCGATCCTGTCGGCCCTCGGATTCGATCCGGGCGGCGAACGGCGCATCATCGGCCTGCTCGTGCTGTCGAACCTGCTCACTCTGGCGCTGGTCTTTCGGGGCTTCGTTCGTGACGACACTCTGTCCGGCGAGCTCGGCGACTTCGTCGACTACGTCGCGCTGCACCGGCTTCAGGACGAGGGCCACCCCGAGTTGGTCGGCTCCGTTGCGGTAGTCATTCCCGCCTACAACGAGGCCGACAACATCCCCAGGGTGCTCGCCGAGATGCCCGCCGAGGTCGGCGGCCTGAGGCTCCAGCCCATAGTCATCGCCGACGGCTGCACCGACGCGACGGAGGCCGCGGCGCGCAACCTCGGCGCGGTGGTGATTCGTCGCGACCTGCGACGTGGTTCGGGGGCTGCTGTGCGCCTCGGCTATCGGGCCGCACTCGCCGCCGGAGCGCGTGTGATCGTCACCTTGGACGCCGACGGCCAGCACGATCCCGGCGAGATGGAGCTCCTGGTCAAGCCGCTGCTCGAAAATGACGTCGACATGGTCCAGGGTTCGCGCGTCCTAGGTCACTTCGAGATCGAATCCCACGCCCGCAAACACGGCGTCCGAATTTTTGCGTGGCTGTTGACGTTGCTGGGTCGCACGCGCATTACGGATCCTTCGACCGGCTACCGGGCGATGACGTCATCGGCGTTGCGGCGGCTCGATCTTCGTCAGGACCAGTTCTATGTTTCAGAGCTGATCCTCGACGCTTCCCGCAAAGGGATGAACGTCATCGAGGTTCCCATAACGATCCGAGCGAGGGCGTCGGGCGCCAGCAAGAAGCCGACTACGTTCCGCTACGCATGGGGCTTCAGCAAGGCCATCATGCGCACCTGGTTGCGCTGAAACCGCAACTCGCCTGTTTAGTTGCGCCCTTCTGGGTACAGAATTCCGACATAAGGGATACGGCGGAGAGAGGGTGGATCCATGAGGCGACGCATCAGCTCCCTCGCGCTTGCAGCTCTGCTGGCGCTGAGCGGCGTGCACTGGCGGCTTGTTCCGACGACGCGCGCGACGAGGTCGAGCAGGACGTCGAAGAGGGCGGGCGCGATGTCGAACAGGAAGCCGAAGAGAACGACGGCGACAATCAGGGCAAAGAGGAAGACGACTGACGTTCGCAGTTGCGGGGCCGTCCCATGCCGGCCCCGCAACGCGTCGGCATCACTGCTACTGCATCACTGCTACTAAGGTAGGCGAATGGAATACAGAAACTTAGGTTCGACGGGACTCAAGGTCAGCGAGATCGCACTCGGAAACTGGATCACACACGGGGGCCAGGTCGGCGACGACGCGGCGCGCAGTTGCGTCGAGGCGGCCTTCGATGAGGGCATCAACTTCTTCGACACGGCCGATATCTACGAGCGGGGCAAGGCCGAGTCTGTCCTCGGCGAGATTCTCAAGGGCGTGCGGCGATCATCCTACGTGCTCGCCACCAAGGTCTTCTGGCCGACCGGCGACAGCGTCAACGACTCCGGGCTGTCCCGCAAGCACATCATCGAATCGTGCAACGCCTCGCTTGATCGGCTCCAGACCGATTACGTCGATCTCTATCAGGCGCATCGCTTCGACCCAGAGGTGCGTCTCGAGGAGACGCTGCGTGCATTCGAGGACCTGGTTCGGAGCGGCAAGACGCACTACATCGGGGTAAGCGAGTGGACCGCCCAGCAGATGGCCGAGGCCTTGCGCATCGCGGACGAGATGGGATTCGATCGCATGGTCTCGAGTCAGCCGCAGTACTCGATGCTGTGGCGCGTGCCCGAGGGCGAGGTGATTCCCCTGTGCCGCAAAGAGGGCATCGGGCAAATCTGCTGGTCGCCGCTGGCAATGGGCGTGCTCACCGGCAAGTACGAGCCGGGCGAGGATCGTCCCGAGGGAACACGCGGGGCGTCCGGCACTGGGATCCGTGAGGACTACCTGAGCGACAAGACGCTGGCGGCAGTGCAGAACCTCAAGCCCATCGCCGACGACCTCGGCGTGGCCATGGCGACCCTTGCACTTGCGTGGGTGCTGAACAACGACAACGTGGCCGCGGCAATTATCGGGGCGACCAAGCCGCAGCAGGTGCAAGAGAACGTCAAGGCATCCGGCTTGAAACTGGACGACGATGTCGTGAAGCGCATCGACGAGGTCCTCGGAGACGTGGTCGTAGCCGACCCCAGCCTGACCGGTTAGCCGGGTTGGCTGGGTTACTTCACCGTGGAGAGAAAGTAGTCCTCGTCTTTGTCGCTCCACTCCATGTCCACCACGCCCTTTGCGGTCGCAGCCTTCACGAACTGTAGGAAGCCTCCGTAGCCGTAGTTCTTCTCGCTGAAGCCTCGCTGTCTCTTGCGCAGCTCGTTCTTGAGGCTCGACAAGGGAGGGGGACCGTTGCGTTTCTCGAGTGACTCCACGACATCGCGCAACAATTCGAACGCTTTCGCTTCTCCGCCGCCGTCGGCGGGGAAGTCGACCACAGGGTCGCCGTCGGCGCTGCCGCTCCTCAGCTCGATGACACCCAGGCTCGCCAAATGCCGCATCAGCTCGCCCCACGCTCTGAAGCCGTAGTCGTTCTCGGAGAAGGTGGGATCCTTGCGAAGTACGACACGTTTGACCATCGAGGAAAGAACCGGCCCGTCGGTCGAGCGTTGCAGACCGCTCATCGTCCTGGTGATGAGGCGGGAGACCTCGGCTGTGTCGGACGAGGACTCGTCCTCCTCGCCGTCGGCCTTCTTGCGTCGCCGCCTCTTGGGCGCCGCCTTTGCGGTTCCGGGGCCGAGTAGCCGTTCGTAGAACAGGAACTCGTCGCACGCTCCCGGCAACAACTCGGACGTCGAGCCCTCGACCCCGACGCCGATCACACGCTTGTTGAGCTCCCGCAGCTTGAGCACGAGCGGTGTGAAGTCGCTGTCACCCGATGCGATGACAAAGGTCGTGATGTACTCGCGCTCGAGAGCTAACTCGAGCGCGTCTACGGCCAGCTTGATGTCCGCAGCGTTCTTGCGAACCATCCCGGTGCGTTGAGGAATCTCGATCATGTCGATGCGCTGGCTAACCAAGCCCTGCCGGTGCTCGGCGAACAGGTTCCAGTCGGCGTAAGCCAGCCGCGTCACGACGCGTCCCCGCTCGGAAAGCGCGTCCATGATCACGGACATGTCGAGTTTCTCGCCGCGATCTCTCGCCCCGAGCGCGAGGTTCTCGAAGTCGAGATACAGCGCGATGCGTTCTTCTTCTGCCATGTGGTTGTCCTAGCCCTAGTGCGGAGGAAGCTCTTCGACCGGTACTTCTTGAATGTACGGCGATCTATCGACGGCCCTCAGGGCTATGCGCCCACGCGCGAGGTCGAGTACCGCCTCGCCCGCCAGGTCACGGCGCCAGCCGTCGAGCAATCGGTGGCGCGACTCGTTCAGGCTTCCGTTCACGACCTCGGCGAGAAGACTCTCCACCTCGGTGCGGTTGGTGACGAGTTCCGTTGCGATCTTCGCGCGCTCGCAGCGCGCCCTAACGATCGCATCGGCGAGTCCCGCAAGCATACGGGCGCGAGCCTGCGCGCTCTTTGGTGGGGTCGGCGCCGGCACGACCGCCTTGGCCGTTGAGCCCGCTTCGACCGCTGCGATGATGTCGCGCGCGCTGCGCTCGACCTCGCGCGCATTGAAGCCGCGTATCGACTTGAGCTCTCCGGCGGAGCTTGGACCGCGTCGAGCGATCTCGATCAGCGAGGGATCCCGCACGAGCCATCCTCGAGGGACGTTGCGGCTCGACGCGGTGGCCTCGCGCCAGCGCGCGACCTCCTTCAGCACTGTGAGCTGGCGCGCCGAGAGCGAACCGCGCCCCGACACCTTCAGCCACGCCGACTCCGGATCGAACCGGTAGGATTCGGCGTCCTCGAACTGCCGGCGCATCTCCTCGAGCGCCCATTCGACCCGCCCGAGGTCCTCGAGCTCCTTGGTCACGCGCGCCGAGATGGCGCCGAGATAGCGGACATCGTCGGCCGCGTAGCGCGCCTGGGCTTCGGTCAGCGGCCGCCTGCACCAGTCGGTATAGGACTCGCCCTTGACGAGCTGAACGCCGGCCAACTCGCTCACCAGACGGCCGTACGGAAGCGACGATCCATAGCCTGCGAAGGCGGCCGCAAGCTGAACGTCGAAGACGTTGGCGGGAACGGCACCGTAGTCCTCGAAAAAGAGCTCGAAGTCCTGCTTTCCTGCATGGACGACGATCTCGATATCGGGATCCGCGATGAGCTCCGCTAACTGTTTGAGATCGAGGCCTCGAAGGGGGTCGATCAAGTGGATGTCTTCGCCGATCGCGATCTGGACGAGACAGAGCTTGGCCCGGTAGGTCTTCTCGCGCAGGAACTCCGTGTCGATGGCGATAGAACCGAAGGCTTTGGCAGCCGTAACGACGGCGTCGAGCTCGGACGCATTGGTTATCGGTGCGCGTTCGGAGGTCAATGCAGACCCAGCCCGAGCTCGCGCGCGATGAGGATTCGCATGACCTCGGACGTTCCTTCGCCTATCTCGAGGATCTTGGAGTCCCTGAAGTGCCTGCAGACGGGAAACTCCTCGATATAGCCGTAGCCGCCGTGCACCTGAACCGCGTCGCGCGCGACGTCTACTGCGATCTCCGAAGCGTAGAGCTTGGCCATGGCCGCCTCTTTCTTATAGGGGCGACCCAGCTCTTTGAGCCACGCAGCCCTGTGGTAGGCGGTGCGCGCCAGCTCCGTCTTCATGGCCATGTCGGCGATCTTGAACTGCAGCGCCTGGAAATCACCGATGGGGCGGCCGAAGGCGGTGCGCTCCTTGGCGTACTTGATGGACTCGTCGACGCAGCCCTGGGCGAGACCCACGGCGAGTGCCGCGATGGCGATGCGACCGTCGTCGAGGATCTTGAGGAAGTTACGGAATCCCTCTCCCCTGGCCCCCAGCAGGTTGGCCTCCGGCACCCGCACGTCGTTGAAGCTCAGCTCACGCGTATCGGAGTGGTGCCAGCCCATCTTGCGGTAGGCCTTGCCGACCTCGAAGCCCTCGGTGCCGTTGGGGACGATGATGGCCGAGATCTCCTTATCGCCGTCTCCGTCCTCTCCCCCCGCCCTCCCCGCCCGCTTCCGCTCGCCGGTCACCGCGGTGACGGTGACGAACTCGGTGATCGAGGTGCCGGAGTTCGTGATGAACGCTTTGGAGCCGTTGATCAGCCAGTGGCCGTCGACGAGCTTGGCGGTCGTCTTGGTTGCGCCTGCATCGGAGCCGCCCCCCGCCTCGGTGAGACCGAACCCCGCGAGCTTCTCGCCCCTGGCGAGTTGGGGAAGCCACTTCTCTTTTTGGTCCTCGGTGCCGAAATGCCAGATGGGCATGGCCCCCAGCCCCACGGCCGCCTCGAGCGTGATCGCCAGCGAGGAGTCGACCCGTGCGATGGCCTCGATCGCGAGGCACAAGGTCAGAAAATCGCCCCCCATGCCGCCGTACTCCTCGGGGAAGGGAAGACCGAACAAGCCGAGCTCCGCCATCTGTTTGACCGCGTCCAAGGGAAGCTCGCCCTCGGCGTCCCAGCGCTCGGCATGGGGCCTGATGACGTCGTCGACGAACGCCTCGACGGTCGTGGTGAATTCCCGCTGTTCGGGAGACAGATCGAAGTCCATGGCCCCGAAGCCTAAATGCTCGTCGTCCTCGGGTCTTCAGGCGCGTTAGCCGATGCGTTCGACGCTCGGAATCTTGTCGATCGCCATGTCGAACGATGCGACCTTCCTCGCCCCTGTGATCTCGGCACCGGCTACGAGATAGGAGTCGGCAAAGTGCAACGAGGCCTCCTCGGAAGGGTTCACTTGCATTAGCGTCGAAACTTGACTCTTCGGTCAAGTAATGTAGAACCCCGACGCACGGCATCGGCCCCTCGTCCGGGGGCGCGCCAGGAACAATGCCAGCGACAGGAGGACCGCATGGATTTCGCCTTCAATGAGGACCAGATCGAACTTCAGAAGTGGGCACACGAGTTCGCCGAGAAGGAGATTCGACCCGTCGCCACCCACTACGACGAGTCGGAGGAGTTCCCCTGGCCCGTGCTCCAGAGGGCGGCCGAGGCGGGGCTGTATTCGATCGACATCTACCTCCAGGCGCAGCAGGACCCGACGGGCCTGACCCTTCCGATCCTCATGGAGGAAACCTTCTGGGGCTGCGCCGGCATCGGACTCGCTCTCTTCGGCACCGGACTCCCGCTAAGCGCGCTCGCAGCGGTCGGCACCCCGGAGCAACTGTTCGAGTGGGCCCCCAGGATGTTCGGCACGCCCGAAAACCCTAAGGTCGGTGCCTTCGCGGTGACCGAGCCACAGGCCGGCTCGGATGTCCGCAACCTCCGCACCAAGGCCAAACGCAAGGGCGATGACTGGGTGCTCAACGGTCAGAAGGTCTTCATCACCAACGGTCGGTACGCCGACGTCTATGTCGTCGTGGCGACGGTCGACCCGGAGCTCGGGCATCGCGGTCAGGCGACCTTCATCATCCACAAGGACGACCCCGGCATCAGGCCGGGCAAGAAGGAAAGGAAGCTCGGGATCAGGGCCAGCGACACCTCGGAGGTCATCCTCGAGGACTGCCACATCCCGGCTGACCGGGTGCTCGGCGGGATCGAGCGACTCGACGAGAAGCTCGGCAAGGCCCGCGGGGGCGAGTCGAGCGGACGGTGCTCCGGCGCGCTCCGCACCTTCGAGGTCACCCGTCCCGCGGTCGGCGCCCAGGCGGTCGGCGTCGCGCGTGCCGCGCTCGAGTTCGCCATCGACTACGCCAAGGACCGTAAGGCCTTCGGCGTGCCGATTGCGCAGCACCAGAGCGTCCAGAACCTCCTCGCCGACATGGCGACCGAGATCGAGTGCGCCCGTCTTCTCGTGCACCGCGCCGCATGGCTCGCCGCCACCGGCCAGCCCTTCAACAAAGCCGAGGGCTCGATGAGCAAGCTCAAGGCCGGCGAGGTCGCGGTCAAGGTCACCGAGCAGGCCGTCCAGGTGCTCGGCGGCTACGGCTACATCAAGGACTTCCCCGTGGAGAAGTGGTACAGGGACGCGAAGATCTACACGCTGTTCGAGGGCACCAGCGAGATTCAGCGCATGGTGATCGCCCGCGCGCTCACGTCTTAGCTCCGAACTAGGTCCGGAGCTCCTCGAGACGCAGCCCGATCTCCCTGCGCGCGCCGTTGCGGTAGATCACCGCGGTGACGAGCCGGTCGATGACGTAGGAGCCAGTAAGCCGCTGGAGGTCGTCCATCGAGCCGACCTCGGCCCCGCCGATCTCGACGATGAGATCCTCGCTGCGCAACCCGGCCCGATCAGCGGGGCTACCGGGAAGGACCTGGACGATCTCGATTGCGGTTCGCTGCCCCGTCTCCTGCGCGAGTCGCGGCGGGACGGGACGGGGGCCACCGACGATCCCGATGTAGGCGCGCCGCACGCGCCCCTCGGTCATGAGAGCTGCGATGATCCGCCGAGTGGCGGCGTTGATCGGCACCGCGAGCCCGAGGCCTTGACCAAGACCGGGCCCCACCAGCGCGGTATTGATGCCGACCACGCGTCCACCTGAATCCGCAAGCGCGCCGCCTGAGTTGCCCGGGTGAAGTGCCGCGTCGGTCTGGATGACGTTCTCGACCAGCCTGATGACCGCCCCCGCACGGGTTGAAAACGATCGCCCCAACGCGCTCACTACACCGGCCGTAACCGAGCCCGCAAAGCCCAGCGGGTTGCCGATCGCGACCACGAGCTGGCCGACTCGGAGCTGTGCAGCGTCGCCCAGCTGCGCCGCATGCAGCTCAACTCCAAGGCTACGGACGACTGCCAGATCACTGAGCGGGTCGGTGCCGACGATCTCGACCATCGCCTCGCTGCCATCTGCGAACACCGCCTCGCCGCGGTCGGTCCCTGCGACGACGTGCGCGCTGGTGAGTATGAAACCGTCCGGTGTGATGGCGACCCCGCTGCCACCGCCTTCGACCCGGCCCATCCGCCCGACCCTCCGGTAGATACGCAGGTTGGCTACGCAGGGCGCCAACACCTCGGCCACGCGCGTGACGACTTGGGAGTAGGCGTCGAGCGCCTCCGCCTCGCCGGGTGTGTGGGACGTGCCGGAGTGGGGATCCGGGGGCCCCGAGAGAATCGAGTCGATGAACTTGAGCTCACCCATATGAGAGCTAACACGCTCCGGTGCCAGTCATTCCCTCGGCCCGTTCTCTGCGCTTCTGACCCACCAGATATCGGGGGTGGAAGACGCAGAGTCTCGGAAACTGAAGAGGGCGACCATTACCCCGCGCCATCTTGATTCAGCGATCCACGCTGGTAGCTCCAAGCCGCCAGGCGTTGGGGCACCCGGCGGTTCGCTTCATCACCATTAGATCGGTCAAGGAAGCGACCATGATCTCTATTCCCCCGAGGTCCACCTGTGCCGCGTTCCTGGACAGTTGCTCGAAACCATCCACCCCCACCGGTACCGCCAGACAATCGAGTGGCCTGAAGTCCGTCGAGAGTGTGAATTGTTTCGCCAGAATTCGTTAGCGCAGCGCGTCGGCTTCGACGAGCACCCAGGCTTCGCCCCTGAAGGGCCCCTCGGCGACGACCTCGCTCATCGGGACGCCGGCGCTCTCGGCTCTGGATCTAGGCAGGGGGACGTAGTCGGCCTCGAATCCACCCGCCTCGACCGCGTCGCCGTAGCGCTCGGCGAGCTCCTCGTAACGAATTCGCAACTCGTTGCCGGGATAACGGGAGTCCTCGTGGCCGCTGATACGCGCTCCGGAGAACTGAAAGAGCCACAAGCCGAGCACGTTGTCGTTGCCACTCGGGGCCTGCACGATGTCTCCCGGGCCGAGCTCCCCGGCGGCCTCCATCACGAACGAGCCCGACGCGAACTCGTCACGGTTGTAGAGGTAACCGTCCTCGTGATTGCGGATGATCTCGGCGAGGGCCTCGGACGACAGCCACAGAGAGAGCGACCCGAGAGTCGCAACCACGGCGACGGCGAGCGCGGCGACGAGCTCCCAGCGGCGTCTCAGCCACTCGAAGCCGGCCCCCAGCGCGGCCCCCGCGAATCCCGCCCCCAACAAGTGCGCGACCGGCCATACGCGTCCCTGATGGAGCGCCGTGGCGTTGCCGGCGAGTTGCCAGTCGAACGCAGCCCGAGCGCGCGACAACGCGAGCATCACGATCGCGGCGGCGGCGAAACCAAGGAGCACGCGCGCTCCTCGCTCACCCGAGCGCCAGGCCGTCGCAACGCCGATGCAGGCAAGGGGGAACAGCAGGCCCCACGAGACCAGCGCGATCCCAATGGGCCACTCGACCCCGAGGCGCGAGGTGATGTTCACGAACCCGCCGTAACGGATGTAGTTGTAAGCAACGGGACCGGCCCAAAGCAAGAAAACGGCCAGGGCCGGCCCGGCAAGTAAGGCCAGCATCCGCCGGCGTTGACCCCGTCCAGAAAGAGCCGCGCCGACGAACGTCCACACGATCGCGCTGAGAAAGAGCGGGACGCTCAACAGGCCGACGAGACCCGTCGAAACGCCCGCCAGCAGGCCAACGCGCCTGTTCCCGGTAGCAACTGCAAGCGTGATCAGGAGGCCCGCTCCGGCCAGCACGACGAGGCCGACCTCGCGCGGAAAGGCGGGCGGAAACAACTCATAGACGGAGTTGGGCGAGGCCGCAACCATGTCCGCGCCGTAGCGCGCCTCCAGCGGCGAGGCGACGAAGTCCGGCCCCTCGGCAACGATCCAACCGAAGCCGGCGATAAGCGAGGCGCACAGGGCTCCGGCCCAGCCCGAACCGGGTCGCAGCCGGCGCGCTAAGCACGCGCACCCGAGCGGGATTCCCAACAGCAGCAACAGGTGCAGGGCCTCCTGAGCCACCAAGGTGTTCGTGCCGGGCACCAACCGAACCATCGTCGCCATCACCGCATGGAAGCCCCACGGATAGGCGTTGCGGCCGAACTCCGGCGCCGGGCCCGGTGGCACGGACTCGCCCCGGAGAAGTTGCTCGGTCCAACCCATGTGCAACGACGAGTCTCCCGCACGCACGCCGGTACCCTCGAGCAGTACCGGTGTTACGAAGATGGCCACGAGGATCAGCGCGCCGACGGCAATGAGAATCCACGGCGCCGAGAATGGCCACCTCCTCCGCCTCACACCCCAGACGACGATCGCGACGCCGACCGCCGGAACCACGAAGGGATTGGCGAACACGATGCCGCGCCCGAGTGCGTGCACCACCATGGCAACGGCACTCAGCGCAACGAAGGCTGCGGTGGCGAGGAGAACGTGCTCCGGAAGACCGATGCCTTCGAGCGTTCTCCTCGGCTCCTCACCTCGGGCTGAAGCGCCGGCCCACTGCAACAGCGCGCCGACGAGCACCCATCCGACGGCCAGCGCAACGACGACTTGGGCAAGCGCGCCGCCGAACAACGCGCCATCGACGTCTATTCGACCACCGCAAGGACCTCGCCGGCTCCCGCGGTCCCCCCTTGCTCCACGGCGATTCTCGTCACCGTTCCGTCCCTCGGAGCAGCGATGGTCGTTTCCATCTTCATCGCCTCGACGACCATGAGCGGATCCCCGGCCTTGACCTCGTCGCCCTCGGCGACCAGGACCTTCAGGATGGTTCCCTGCATCGGCGCGGTGAGCTCCCCGGACGACTCCGCGCCGACCGCCGCGGCCGCCGACGCAGCCATGCCCCGGTGCCACAGCCTGACGGGTCGGCCGCGCATCAGGAGGACGCCCTGCCCCGGCTGGGTGAGCGGATCCAGAACCGCACCGGCCTCGACGGTGCGCGTCGTGTGCCCACCGGACGCGAACGACTCGTCCTCCAGTAGCAGCATGTGCGCCGCTATCGTTGTGCTGATGCCGTCGACGGTCATGGACTCGAGTGCGTCGGCCATGCGCGCGATCGCGGCTGCACGGTCGGAACCGGTGGTGATTATCTTGGCAACCAGAGAGTCGTAGGCACCCGGAACCTCGTCGCCCTCGCCGTAGCCCGAGTCGACGCGCACTCCTGCGCCGGACGGCTCGGCATAGCGAGTAATCACTCCGGGCGTCGGAGCGAAAGCGCGCGCCGGATCCTCTGCATTGATGCGGCACTCGATGGCATGGCCGCGCGGCTCGAGCTCATCCTGGACCAAGCCGAGCGCGTCACCGGCCGCGATCTCCAACTGACATTCGACGAGGTCGAGACCGAGCACCTCTTCTGTGATCGTGTGCTCGACCTGCAGGCGGGCGTTGACCTCGAGGAAGTAAAAGGAGCCGTTGGCCTCGACGAGAAACTCCGCCGTGCCGGCTCCGACGTACCCGCACGCCTTGGCCAGGGCAATCGCGGCCTCGCCCATGAGAGGAACTATCTCTCTGTGGCGCGGCGGCGGAGTCTCCTCGATCAACTTCTGGTGGCGACGCTGCAGCGAGCAGTCGCGCACGCCGAGCCACAGCGACTCGTTCTCGTTCGGCGACAGAAGTTGGACCTCGAGATGCTTGGGGGCATCGAGGTAGCGCTCGACGAAGACCTCGCTCGAACCGAAGTACGTCTCGGACGCGCGCCGGGCGGCCTCGAACGCGGCCTCCACCTCGCCGGGGCCGCGCGCGACCTCGAGCCCGCGCCCGCCGCCGCCTCCGGCCGCCTTGATCGCGAGCGGATAGCCATACTCCTCTCCAAAGGCTTCGGCGCGGCCGGCATCCTCGAGCGCCTCGGTGAGGCCGGGGAGCACCACAACGCCGGCCTCCTCGGCCAGTCGCCGGGCGCTGATCTTGTCGCCGACCCTGCGCATGGCCTCGGGCGGGGGGCCGATCCAAGCCAGCCCCGCAGCGGCCACCGCCTCGGCGAAGCCGGCGTTCTCCGCGAGGAAGCCGTAGCCGGGATGGATCGCGTCGACTCCAGTGGAGCGCGCGGCCTCGAGTAGCGCGGCCACGTTCAGGTAGGTGTCGCCGGGAAGCACCCCGGGTAGCGCTACGGCTTCGTCGCACGCATCGACGTGCTTCGCGTTCGCGTCGACGTCCGAGTGCACCGCGACCGTCTTGACTCCCAGTCGCCGGCAGGTGCGCGCGATGCGGACCGCGATCTCGGCCCGGTTGGCGATCAAGACGGTGTCAAACACGGCTGTCGAGATCCTGCTTCGTGACCCGTCCCCTCACGTCCGAGCGAGGCCCCGCCCTCAGCATCTTGCTCGGTAAGCGGCCCTCGATGATCGACTGAGCGAAGCGCGCCCCCTCAATCAACTTGCCCAGGTCCACTCCTGTATCAATGTCCATGTCCTCGAGCATGTGCACGAGATCCTCGGTGGCGATGTTTCCCGTCGCTCCCTCGGCGTAAGGGCTTCCGCCCATCCCGCCCACCGATGCGTCGAAATAGTCGACGCCCAACGCGAGTGCAGTCAGCACGTTGGCCAACCCGGTTCCTCTCGTGTCATGGAAGTGCATGTTGAGCTCGAGCTCGGGGAGCTTGGAGCGCAGCGCCTCGATGACGTCTCGCACCCGGCGCGGCGTGCCCATTCCCGTAGTGTCACCGTAGGAGATCGAGCCGACCCCCGCTTCCCTCATCCAGCGGCTGACCTGAACCACTCTTCCGGGCGGCACGTCGCCCTCATAGGGACAGCCGAACGCCGTCGAGATCGTGCCCTGAACAGGGATGTGGGCGGAGCGAGCGACCTCGGCGACCGCCTCAACGTCCGGAATCGACTCCTCGACGGTACGCTGCAGGTTGCGCAGGTTGTAGGAGTCGCTTGCCGCGACGAACACCTGCATCCCGTCCACCCCGGCCTCGGCGGCGATCTCCGCTCCCTTGGCGTTCGGGACAAGCGCCGAGTAGAAGACTCCATCGTGTCTGGTGATGCTCGACCAGACCTCGCGCGCGTCGGCCATGTTGGGAACCGCCTTCGGCGACACGAACGACACCGCCTCTATGAACCTCAAGCCCGTGCCACTCAACGCGTCGATGAGAGCCACTTTGTCGAGCGTCGCCACTTGGGCGCGTTCGCTCTGAATGCCGTCGCGCGGCCCGACCTCGCGTATTCGAACGGCCGCCGGCGTATTCACTTGTTCTTCCACTCTGGATCTCGTTTCGCGTTGAACGCCGCGATCCCCTCGGTCCGGTCCTCACTTGCGATGACGATCTTCCAGGAGTCGTTCTCGAGCTCGACCCCGTCCTCGAGCGCGACGCCGAAGGTGGCGTCCATCGACTTCTTCGCCTCGCGCAGCGCGATCGGCGACGATCCGCAGATGTCCCGCGCCATCGCCAGAGCGCGAGCGTCGAGCTCGTCACGGCCAACGACCTCTGTGACCAGACCCATCGCAAGGCCCTCCTCGGCCGTGAATCGGCGCCCTCGAAAGATCAGCTCCTTGGCGCGCGCCAATCCCACTTTGCGCGTGAGCAATTGAGTGCCTCCACCCGCCGGCAGTAATCCAACGCGCGCCTCGGGAAGGCCCAGCAGCGTGCCTTCCGCGGCAACGACCACGTCGCACGACAACACCAGCTCCATGCCTCCGCCCAGAGCGAAGCCGAAGGGGGCGGCCACGACCGGCTGTGGGATCGCCCGCAGGGCCTCGAACATCCCTCGGATCTGCTTTCTGTTGGCGTGAAAGTCCTCGAGTGTGAACGAGGCGCGCTCCTTGAGGTCCGCGCCGACGCAGAACGCCTTGTCACCGTTGGCGCGCAATACCACGACCCAGGCATCATCGTCGTCGGACACCGTGCGACAGGTCTCGGCAATCTCGTCGGCCATCACCCCGGAGAGCGCGTTGTGCGCTTCGGGCCGATCCAGCGACACGATCGCAAGGTGTCCATCACGATTCAGGCTCACAAACCTCCTCGTCACTCGCTCTCCCCGAACCGAATCACTAGACGGGCGGGACGCCGTGCCGGCGCGTCGAGAAGTGCCGATCCTTGCGCTCGGCGGCATCGAGACGCCTGATCAGCTCGAAACGCAGGTCATCCGGTTGCACAACCGCGTCGATGACGTTTTCCGAGGCGAGGTGCACGAGATCGATGTCTTGTTCGTACTCCTTTCGCTTGACCGCGACGAAGGCGGCGCGCTCCTCGGGATCCTCGATGGCCTGGATCTTGTTGAAGTAGACCGCGTTGATCGCCGGCTCCGGTCCCATGACCGCGATGCGGGCCGTCGGCAGAGCGATGGTGGCGTCGGGCTCAAATCCCGGTCCCGCCATCGCGTACAGCCCCGCCCCATACGCTTTGCGCACGACGACGCAGAACTTTGGCACCGTCGCTTCGGATACCGCGGTGATCATCTTGGCACCGTGACGGATCATCCCCTGTCGTTCGACCGCAGTGCCGATCATGAACCCGGGAACATCGCTGAGGAACACGAGCGGAATGTTGAACGCGTCGCACAACCAGATGAAGCGCGCCGCCTTATCGGAGGAGTCGACGAACAACACGCCGCCCTTTGCCGCGGGCTGGTTTGCCACGATTCCGATCGCGCGTCCGTCGATGCGAGCAAGACCGGTCACCAGTTCCTTGGCGAAGTCCGGCTTGATCTCGAAGAACGACGACTCGTCGACGAGGCCGGCAATCAACGCGTAGATGTCGAAGGCGCGGCTCTCGTCCGCCGGCACAAGTGTGGCCAGCGAGCCCGTGTAGGCCCGGCGCCGACCCTCGACGCGCGGCGGGTGGTCTCGGAAACTCTGTCCGAAGAACTGCAGGTAGGCGCGCGCCGCTTCGATGGCGGCCTTGTCATCGGCGACCAGAAGATCACCGCAGCCCGACACCTCGCAGTGCATCCGGGCGCCGCCCATCTCCTCGAGCGTGACCCGCTCGCCGATGACTTCCTCTGCCATGCGCGGCGAGCCAAGATACATCGAGGCGTTGCCGTCGACCATGAAGACCACGTCGCAGAAGGCCGGGATGTAAGCCCCGCCTGCGGCTGAGGGCCCGAACAGGCAGCACACCTGCGGGATGCGTCCCGACGCCTGCACCTGGTTGTAGAAGATCTTGCCCGCGCCGCGGCGGCCGGGAAAGAGATCGACCTGGTCGGTGATGCGCGCTCCGGCCGAGTCCACGAGATAGACGAGAGGATGTTCGTTGCGCCGCGCCAGCTCGATGATGCGGATGATCTTCTCGACCGTGCGGGCCCCCCACGAGCCCGCCTTTACGGTTGCGTCGTTGGCCATGACCGCCACGCGGCGACCGTCGATCGAGCCGACACCGGTCACGACTCCGTCCGCGGGAAGATCCCCGGCCAGCGCGTTCACGAGAAGGCCGTCCTCGACGAAGGAGTCGGCATCGTCGAGCAGAAGGGCCAGTCGCTCTCGCACGAAGAGCTTTGATTGCTCGGCGAGCCTGTCGTGGTACTTCGGGGCGCCTCCTCCCCGAACCCGCTCGATCACCTCGGCGAGATCTTGTTCGCGCCTTCCGGCTTCGCTCATCGCCAGAGCCTACCTGCGTCGTTCAGTCGAGGGCCGCAACCTTCAGCTCGCCGAAGACCTGGGCGAGATCGTCGATCTGGTAGTGGGCGTTCAAGCCGCTCGGGTTGGGAAGAAGCCACAGCCGCGCCCCGCCGAGCGTCCGCTCCTGCGGTCCCACCTCAGCCGCGCGGTCCCCGAACGCAACCCGGAAGGCGGACAGTCCACAGACGGCGACGAAGGCAGGGTTCCAACGCTCGGCCTTTCGAGCGAGGCGTTCGCCGCCGGCACGGATCTCGTCGTCGTCGAGGTCGCTTGCCTTCGCAGTGGTGCGCTCGACGATGTTCGTGATGCCGAGTCCGCATTCGAGCAGGGCCTGTTGTTCGACGGGCATCAGCAACCGGGGCGTGAAACCCGAGCGATGCAGCGCAGGCCAGAAGCGGTTGCCGGGCCGGGCAAAGTGGAGTCGCGTCGCCCCGGAGTACAACCCGGGGTTGATACCGCAGAACAACACGCGCAGCCCCGGCGCGATGACGTCCGGCACGGTTCGGTCCCGTGCGGTCGCTAGTTCGGTCGCGGTCGGCTTGACCTCCGTCACTGCAGTGTGCCCAGCGCGAGCTTGAGTTCCCCGCGCAGCTCGGGCGGGTCGATGATGTCGACGGCGACCGAGTCCGCCCCCACCCACGACGCCGCCTCGAGCAGCGCCGCCGCCATGTCCGCGACGTGGCGAGGCGCGACAGTTAGTTGGTTCGCCACGAGGATCGAACCGCGCCGTGACGGATCGACGCGCCCGACGAGCTTGCCCTTCGCCAGCAGCGGCATCGCGAAGTAGCCGTGGATCCTCTTCGGGCGCGGCACGTAGGCCTCGAGCCGGTGATGAAAGCCAAAGACCCGAAGCGTCCTGGCGCGGTCCCACACCAGCGAGTCGAAGGGGCTCAGAAGCGTCGTGCGGTGCCGGCCGCGGATGCCCTCGTCCAGCCACGCAAGCGCCTCGGGGTGGGCCCAGGCCTGGTCCTTCCAGCCCCCGACCACGACGCGCACGAGTCCCGCCTCGTCGGCGGCGCCGGCAACATCTACCGCCCTGAGCCTGTAGTAGTCGGCCAGGTCCGCGCGCGTCGCGACCCCGAGGCGTTTCGCCGCAGCCTCGACGAGGTGCATCACGCACTCCCTCTCGTTCGGCATGCGCGCGAGCAACTCCGGGGGAACGGCGCGCTCGGCGAGGTCGTAGACGCGCCTCCATCCCCTGCGCCCAAGGCACACGACCCGGCCCTCGGCGAGCATGATCTCGAGCGCCACCTTGGTGTCGGACCAGTCCCACCAGATGCCCCCCTTTTTGGCCCCGCCGAGATCGGTCGCCGTCAGCGGTCCCTCGCCTTTCAGGCGCGCCAGGACCTCCTTGCCCACCTTCTTGTAGCCATTGTCTGCATACCGCTCCCGCGACCGCATCCTGCGAAACTCGAAGTAGGGCCAGGTCTCGAGCGGCAGGATGCAGGCCGCGTGAGCCCAGTACTCGAAGGCGTCGCCGCGCTGCCAATACGCGCTTTCGATGGCGGGTCGGGGAACGGCTCCGAGGCGCGCGTTGGGAACGAGCTCGTGGCTGCGTGCCAGCACGGAGATCGTGTCGAGCTGCACCGCTCCGAGCGAGCGCAACAGTGCCGGCACCCCACCCCGGCGGTCGGGCGCCCCGATGAAGCCCTGCGCCTTGAGGAAGGAGCGCCGGACGTCCCGTGGTGTGAGCTCGATCAACCTTCCGACACCTGCCGCCGTCGGAAGGAGCGCGTCTTCGACCGGTTGCCGCAGACCCGCATGCTGCACCACCTACCGGAACGGTTCTTCGAGTGGTCGTAGAACGCGAACCGGCAATCGTGGGCCGGACAGACCTTGAGCCGCTCCCAGGTGCCGTCGGCCTGCAACGTCACGACAGCTGCGAAGATGCGCCCCAGAGCTCCGTCGACGCCTGAGCCCTCCGGCTCGAAGCGCGCATCGCCGTCGTCGGTCCACACCACACCTAGGCTTGCCATGCCTCCCGCTCGGTTGAGCTGTTGCACCGAGCGCCGGGGCAGCGTTTCTCCGTTATGCGACGCAAGCACCTCGCGCAGAGCCTCGCGCGCCTGCACCGCTGTGCGCCAACCGGCT
>Ga0136627_1000090_pt1 | contig 26013 bp, 26 predicted proteins | sample AntDrymUQ4892206_2_FD_104652 | JGI IMG/M metagenome (GOLD analysis project Ga0136627, IMG submission 104652) | Polar desert sand microbial communities from Dry Valleys, Antarctica - metaG UQ489 (22.06) | ecosystem: Environmental > Terrestrial > Soil > Desert | place: Antarctica: Dry Valley... | reverse complement strand
TCCGGTGCCTCCGGTTCCGGTGCCTCCGGGGCTCGGAGCGGCGGTGGCAGGCGCGGCGGCCAGCGTGAGGACGTGGACATCAATGAATCTGACTTCGAGGATATCCCCTTCTAGAGGGTTACTTGGCAAAATGTTGCGGGGACCGGGCGGCAGGCGGCCCGGTCCCTTACTTTTTTGGCGGCCCGATCTTCTCACAGTAGCGCATCATCTTGGACGTTACGCCGACGAGCCTGGCGACCTCCCTTTCCTCTATCTACCTCCGATATCAGGGCCAAGTGTGTTTGACCCCGCGTCTTGCAAGGTAAGGACGACGGAAGGCAGGAACCGTCCGCACGGGGCGGTGTAGACTGTCGAGATGGGCCGCAAAGACGGTCCCACTGCGGGCTCCAGAGGAGGCGGAAGTGAACGAGCGTTTGGGGAAGATGCGAGAGCTTGGGCAGGCGCCCTGGGTGGACGAGCTCTCGCGGGATGACACGAGGAACGGCGGCCTGCAGGGTATGATCGAGGACGGCATCGTGGGCGTCACCTCGAACCCGGCCATCTTCCAGAAGGCCGTCGCGGGCTCGGACCTCTACGACGACCAGCTCCAACAGCTCGCCCGGAACACGGACGACCCCAAGGAGATGTTCTGGGGCATCGCCGGCACCGACATTCAGGAGGCCTGCGACGTCCTGGCACCCGTTTACGAGAAGTCCGGCGGCGTTGACGGCTTCGTCTCCCTCGAAGTCCAGCCTGACATCGCCTACGACACCCGGGCCACGATAGACGAGGCCGCAAAGCTCCACGACATGGTCGACAGGCCCAACCTGTTCGTCAAGATACCGGCGACGTTGCCTGGGCTCGTTGCCATCGAGGAGATGATCTCGCGCGGCAAGAGCATAAACGTCACCCTGATCTTCTCCCTCGAACGCTACCGTGAGGTGGCCCGCGCCTACATCCGCGGCATCCAGCGCCTCGTCGAGAACGGCGGCGACCCCTCGGGCGTCCGCTCCGTCGCCAGCTTCTTCGTCTCCCGCATAGACGCCGAGGCCGACGACCGCCTCGGGAAGCTCGGCCGCGACGACCTCAAGGGCAAACTGGCGATAGTCAACGCCAAGCTCGCCTACAGAGTCTACGGCCAGGTCTTCTCCGGCTCCCGCTGGCGCTCCCTCGAAGAGCAGGGCGCCAATCGCCAGCACCTCCTCTGGGCCTCCACCTCCACCAAGAACCCCGACTACCCCGACACCATCTACGTGGACAACCTCGTCGGCCCCGAGACCGTCAACACCATGCCCAAGAAAACCATAGAGGCCGTAAAAGACCACGGAGAAATAGAATCCACCCTCACCGAAGGCATAGAAGACGCCGTCCGCCTCCTCGACACGCTTCGCGAGGCCGGCCTCGACTACGAGGAGGTCACCGACGTCCTGGAGCGGGAGGGCATCCAGAAGTTCGCCGACCCTTTCAACGAGATGCTCGACGAGATAAAGAACAAGGGGAGACAGCTAGTCAGTTAGGCTCGAGGCCTTGAGGTTTAAGGCTTTGAGGTATCAGTAATTACCTTGAGCCTTATGCCTTAAAACCTAGAACCTGGCGATTACCAGAGGGAGGAGCGGCATGGACATCGGTATCTGGGGCATGGGGCGGATGGGGTTCAACATGGCCCGCCGGTTGGTGGACAAGGGGGATCACCGGGTGGTTGCGGGCAACCGTTCGTCTGGGAAGGTGGACGAAGCGGTTGGGGCTGGGGCCGAGGGTGCTTACAGCGTCGAGGAGTTCGTTTCGAAGCAGGAGTCGCCGCGGGTTTTGTGGAGCATGTTGCCGGCGGGGGAGACGACGGACGAGATGATCCAGGAGTTCATGAAGCACGCTGACGAGGGCGACATTATCGTGGATGGCGCGAACTCTTATTTCCGGGACTCCGTGGCGCGGGCCAGGGAAGTTCGGAACGCCGGCTTCCGGTGGCTGGACGCCGGGGTATCGGGTGGCGTCTGGGGCTACGACGTTGGGTACTGCACCATGATCGGGGGCGACGCGGACGCCTTCGAGCACGTCGAACCCGCCTTCGAGACTCTGGCCCCACAGAACGGCTACGCTTACCTCGGCGATGCCGGGGCGGGCCACTTCGCCAAGATGGTCCACAACGGGGTCGAATACGGGATGATGCAGGCTTACGCCGAGGGGTTCGAGATCCTGCAGAAGAGCCGCTACGACTACGACCTGCGCGCCCTCTCCAGCCTCTGGAACCAGGGGAGTGTCGTTCGGAGCTGGCTTCTGGAGCTTGCCGAGAACGCTTTCGCGCAGGACGCGAACCTGGACAGCGTCAGGGGCTACGTCGAGGACTCGGGGGAAGGCCGCTGGACGGTGATGGAGGCGATAGACGAGAGCGTGCCGGCCAACGCCATCGCAGGCTCCCTCTTTGCCCGCTTCGCCTCGCGCCAGGACGACTCCTTCGCCATGAAGGTCATCGCGGCGCTGCGCGGGGAGTTCGGCGGGCACGCTATCCAGGAGGCGAGCACGAAGTACCCCGAGCAGGAGCAGAAGTAGGTCATAAGCTGTCAGCAGTCAGGTCTCAGCGGTCAGCTTCTTGTTCAGGAGTGGGTGCTGAGAGCCGATAGACTCCCTATGAGAAATTTCAGGGAATTGAAGGTATGGGAGAAAGGGCACCGGATGACCCTGGCAGTCTACAAGGCTACGGCAACGTTCCCGCGCGACGAACTGTACGGATTGACCAGCCAGATACGGAGGTCTTGCGTCTCCGTGCCGGCCAATATTGCGGAGGGTTGCGGTAGAGGAAGCGAGGCGGATCTGGCACGCTTCCTACAAATAGCGGCGGGCTCGGCAAGCGAGTTGGAGTACCATATCTTGCTAGCCAACGAGTTAGGATTGCTGGAAGTCCGGCAATACGAACGCCTTACCAGGGAAGTGACGGAGGTCAAGCGCATGCTCACGTCATTCATCCAGAAGCTGAAGGCTGAACGCTGATGGCTGACAGCGTGCAGACCGAAGGTCTGCAAAACGTCCTGCGCGACGAGCAGCGTCTTCCCCGCGTCCCCGAGCCGGGCGTGGTCGTCATCTTCGGGGCCTCGGGGGACCTGACGTCGCGGAAGCTGGTGCCGGCGCTCTACGAGTTGGCGTCGCAGCGGAAGCTGCCGATGGAGTTCGCGATCGTCGGGATCTCGCGCACGGAGATGGGCCACGAGGAGTTCCGCAAGAAGCTGCGTGAGATGCTGGAGGAGCACGTCTCGGGCGGGGTCAGCGACGACGTATGGGAGTCGTTCTCCAGCGGCATCTTCTACCTCGCAGGCGACTCGAAGAAGCCGGAAACCTACGAGGAGTTGAAGGGCTTCTTGAAGGAGATCGACTCCGAACGGGGGACGCGGGGGAACCGGGCCTTCTACCTCTCGGCCTCGCCCTCTCTCTTTCCGACTATCGTGGGGCATCTCGGCGGGGCCGGGATGAACGAGGGGGAGGACGGCGGGTGGTCGCGGCTCGTGGTGGAGAAGCCGTTCGGGCGGGATCTGGGGAGCGCGCGGGAGCTCAACGAGGAGATCCGGCGCCACTTCGACGAGACCCAGATCTACCGCATCGACCACTACCTTGGTAAGGAGACGGTCCAGAACATCCTTGCCTTGCGCTTCGCGAACGGGATCTTCGAGCCGATCTGGAACCAGCACTACGTCGACCACGTCCAGATTACGGTCGCGGAAGACATCGGCGTCGGTACCCGTGGCGCCTTCTACGAAGAAGCCGGCGCCCTCCGCGACATCGTCCAGAACCACGTGATGCAGGTCCTCTGCCTCACCGCGATGGAGCCGCCGGTCTCCTTTGACGCCGAATCGTTGCGCGAGGAGAAGGTGAAGGTCTTGAAGGCGGTGCGCCCCATCCCCGAGGACGAGGTGGACGATTACGCGGTGCGCGGGCAGTACACGTCGGGCTGGGTCTGGGGCGGGGAGGTCGCGGGCTACCGCGAGGAGGAGAAAGTGGACCCCGAGTCCGTCACGGAGACCTACGTCGCCCTGCGGCTCTTCGTGGACAACTGGCGGTGGGCAGGGGTGCCGTTCTTCCTGCGGGCGGGCAAGCGGATGCCGAAGAAGGCGACGGAGGTCGCTATCCAGTTTCACTCCTCGCCGCACACGCCGTTCGCCCGCCACGACACCGAAGGCCTGGAGCCGAACGTGCTCGTCGTCCGCGTCCAGCCCGAGGAGGGCCTCTCCCTGAAGATCGGGGCTAAGGTCCCTGGCGCGGGCTTCGAGGTCAGCTCCGTCAACATGGACCTTCTCTACGGGACGGCCTTCCTGGAGGAGGCCCCCGACGCCTACCAGCGGCTCCTGCTCGACCTCATGCTCGGCGACCCGACGCTCTTTATCCGGGCGGACGAGGCCGAGGGCGCGTGGCGTATTCTGGACCCCGTGATGCGCCGCTGGGCGGAGGAGAAGGACGTCGAGTTCTACCCGGCAGGGGCCTGGGGGCCGGAGGAGGCCGACGAGTTGCTAGAACGGGACGGGCGGGAGTGGAGGAGGCCGTGAGGAGGTTTCAGGTTTCAGGTTTCAGGCTTCAGGAAGGGAAGACGAGCGGCGGTGCTTCGGGGTGCTTGGTGTTCGCGGGTCGGGGCGGCCGATGATCGGGGAGACGAGGAAATCCCCGGGTGGCGGCCCGATGAGCGTCTCGGAGATAGAGCACGAGCTTGGCAAGCTCCGGGCCAACGAGGACGGCACGCTCGCGCTCCGCTCCAGCGTCCTCAACCTGATCGTGGTCACCGACGAAGAGTCCGCCCCGGAAGTAACGCGCTCGGTCTCGAACCTGGCCGGTCGTTACCCTGCCAGGGCCATCGTCCTGATCTCGGACCCCGAAGGCGAGAGGAACGTGGACGCCCAACTCTCCGCCTTCTGCAACGTCAGGGGCGGCGGGGGCGCCCAGGTCTGCGCCGAGCAGGTGACGATCCACGCCGAAGGCCCGCCCGCGAACCACCTCGAAAGCCTGGCCGGCCCGCTCCTGATCCCGGACCTCCCCGTTTTTCTCTGGTACCCTGGCGCCTTCTCGCCCCACTCCCCGGAGTTCGCCGCCATGGCCGACCTGGCCGACCGCGTCATCGTGGACTCCGCCGCCCGCGAGGACCGGGAGGACTCCCTGCGCGAGATGGCGGACCTGATCGGGGGCGAAGGTATGCCGGCCGTTGGGGATCTCCAGTGGGTCGGCCTCTCGCCCTGGCGCTCCCTCCTCGCCGACGCCTTCGCCGCGCCTGAACGTGCCGGCGAGCTCGAAAAGATAGCGTCCGTAGAGATCCTCTACGCCCCCGGCGGCGAATGCCGCGCCCTGCTCCTCGTCGGCTGGCTGGCCTCTACCCTGGGCTGGAGCCCGAAGGACCTCTCCCGCGACGGGAACCACCGCAGGGCACGGTTCGACGGCCCCTCCGGCGAGGTCGCCGCTCATCTCTCCCCGGACTCGCCCGACGCCCGTCTGAGGCGCGTCAGGCTCCGCTCCGCCGACCACAGCTTCCAGGTCTCGCGCCACAGGGAGCGCCGCGAGGTAAAGACCACCGTGATGGTCGGCGGGGACCTCGTCGCCGAACGGACCGTCCACCTCGGCCACTTCGACCTCGGCGTCCTCGTCGGCGAGGAGCTCCAGTTCCGCGGTTGCGACGAAGCCTACGAGGCCGCCCTCCGCGCGGCCGTGGAGGTCCTCGACCTGTGAACGTCCACCTCCACGAGACCCCGGAACAACTCGCCGAAGCCGCAGCCCGCGCCTTCGTGGAAAGGGCCGCGGAAGCGATAGCCGAGCGCGGACGCTTCGCCGTCGCCTTCGCGGGCGGCTCCACCCCCAAGGCCACCTACGAAATCCTCGCCCGCGACCACGCCGAACAGGTGGACTGGCCGAACGTCCACGTCTTCTTCGGGGACGAGCGGACCGTCCCGCCGGACCACGGAGACTCCAACTACCGGATGGCCCGGGGGGCGCTTCTGGACCGCGTCCCCGTCGGCTCCGTCCACCGCATGCGCGGCGAGCTGCCGCCAGACGAGGCCGCCGCCTCCTACGAGGGAGAGCTGAAGGAGTTTTTCGGAGGGGAGCTTCCGGTCCTCGACCTCGTCATGCTCGGCATAGGGGAGGACGGGCACACCGCGAGCCTCTTTCCGGAGACCTCGGCGCTCGAAGTCACCGACCGCCCCGTCGTAGCCAACCCGGTGCCCAAGCTCGACACCACACGCCTCACGCTCACCGTCCCGGTCCTCAACGCCGCGCGGGAGGTCCACTTTCTCGTCGCCGGCGGGGACAAAGCGGAGGCCCTCGAAGAGATCCTGGAGGGCGACGCCGACCCGCGCGCGTACCCCGCGAAGCTCGTCCGGCCCACCGGCGGCCCGATCTGGATGGTGGACCGGGCCGCCGCCGGGTCCCTGCGCGATCCGGCCTAACAATTTTAATAGAACGTTACGGAACGTTTACATCCCAGCTGGCGCGGGTGGAGGTCTGGGGACGTGAAAGCAACCTCCTTGGAGGTACGCAGATGAAGAGCAAGACGAAAGTACGGCTGGCCGCTGGCCTGACCGCGGGTGCGATGATGCTTAGAGCCTTTCGGGTCCCGCTTTCGCGGCCCCGACGCAGATAAATACAGGCAGCCTCGTCTCCGCGCTGAACAACGGCAACGTCGAGATCGACAACGTGCTCAACGACCTGACGATCACCGACGTACGGGTGGTCAACGTCGAGGATGCGGTCAACAACAACCGGGTGCTCAACAACGTACTCAACAACAACCAGACGGACATAGCCGTGCTGCAAGATTTCCTGAACAACAGCCTGAACAACAACAACGTGGAGATCATCAAGAACGCCTTGAATGACAACAACGTGGCGATCAGCGACGTTGTAGCGATAGACGTCCTGAGCGGCGGCGAGGTCGTTATCTTCGTCCAGTAAGCTCTCAGCTCTCGCACCGGGGGTTATACGCGCGGGGTCCTGTCAAAAGACAGGGCCCCGCGTTCCCTTCTCCGGTTGGCCTAGGGCCCCTTTTTTTAACGGTTCCCCTTGATGTAGCGTAACTGTGACGTCGAAGTGGGGGTCTCAAGTGATGCGGGCCGGTGCTTCATTGACGTGAAAGCAGCTGAAGAGCGATAAATATCGCAGCTATGCCGGCCCGCTCTTCTATCATACGCTGTAGTTCTGTGGCCTGGATCACCCATCTGGGCTAGATCCCGAAAAAAATCTGTCTTCCTATAGACCGCGTAGCCTCCGAACGATAACAGTGACCACCCGTTCGAACCACGCGCCCCGTCCCCGGTTGAAAGCCGATGGTCCCGGGGTTCTTCGGATCGAACGAGCCCTGTCTTGGCGAGGCGGCCTCCCACGGCGCATGGGGCTCCCACGGGATCTCCTGATGCCCGAAACCTGAAGCCTGAAGCCTCTAAAAGAACCGCTTGAGCAGCCCGATGGCGCCCTGCTTCCACGGCACCCGGTGCGACACGCCCGAGGCGTTCTCGAAAACCTTGAGGTTGTCCAGGTACCAGCGGAAGTTCCTGAGCAGCGCCTCCTTGTTGGAGAACTTGGGCGCGTAGCCTAGTCGCGCTTGCGCCTTCTCTATGGAGACGAAGGAGTCCTTGGAGGCGGTCTCGTAGACCCATTTGTAGAGGGGGGAGACGCCGAGGCGGTCGAGGACGCGCAGGCCGACGATGGCGGGGGCCGCGGGGAAGCCGACTATCTTTTTGCCGTGCCCGGCCTCGTCGAGGACGGCCTGGTAGTCCTCCTTCATGGTGGTGAACTCCGCCGCGCCGATGTTGAAGGTGTCGTCGACCTGCTCCTCGGGCAGCGTGAGGCAGAGGGCGATGGCGTCGCAGAGATCCTCGACGTCCAGGAGCTGGTAGCGGTTGTCGCCCGAGCCGATCATGGGGAAGTCGTGCCCCGTGTGGGCCCAGTCGTAGAAGAGCGCGAAGACCCCGAGCCGCTCCGGACCTACAAAGGACTTGGGACGAATGATGGGGACCGTCAGGCCCTTCGCGCGGTACTCCAGGCAGACCATCTCGGCCTGGATCTTGGCCTGCCCGTAAGGCCCGACGCCCTCTAGCTTGTCCGTCTCGTAGAGCGGGTGGTGGTCCGGTATCCCGTAGACAGCGGTCGAGGAGACGTGTACGAGACGCTTTACGCCGTGGCGCAAGGAAGCGTCGAGCACGTTGCGGGTGCCCTCGACGTCCGTGGTGTAGATGTCCTCGGCCGAGTAGAGGGGCAGCGCCGCAGCCGTGTGGACGACGAAGTCCGCGCCCGCGACGGCGCGGTCCACGAACGTCCTGTCGCGGATGTCGCCGGTGAGTTCTTCCACCCGTCCGCGTTCGGGGTAGTCGAAGGGTTCGAGGTCGATGGAGGCGACCTCGTAGTCGCGGGAGAGCAGGTGCCTGGCGAGGTTGATGCCGAGGAACCCCGCGCCGCCGGTAATGAGCACTTTTCCGTGTCGTTCCATAAGAGAGATTCTCCTTCGGATAAAAGGCGGAGCGGGCCGCGCCGCCCCAAACGGCGCGCATTGTAGCACGGCGACGTTTCCGTCTTCGGTCCGCGACGCGGGGGAGGGCACGGCCCCGCACGTGGGCGTGGTGTACAAATACGGTTCTGGGATCGGACAAACACGGGCCCCGCAGGGGGACCCGCTCCGGAGGGAGACATCCTGTCAGACACGGGTAGAGACAACGCGGGCTTCGGGCGGCTCTGGCCGCTCTTTGTTGGGGTGCCCTTGATCGCACTCCTGGCGGTCGCCGCCATAGCGCTGTCGGGCGGCGGAAACGGGCCATCGCAACCGGCGCCGGACGACCGGCAGCAGAGCTCGGAAGACGGTGGCGGGGAACGGGACCTGGAGACCCCGTCGATCGGGTCGGCGGACGCGCCGGTGGTGATGACCGAGTACTCGGACTATCAGTGACCGTTCTGCGGCAAGTTCGCCCGTGAGGTGGAACCAGAGCTCTACGAAAAGTACGTGAAGGACGGGACACTGAGGCTGGAGTGGAAAGACTTCCCCTACCAGGGCCAGGAGTCCCTCGACGCCGCGCTGGCCGCCAGGGCCGCCCAGGGGCAGGGGGCGTTCTGGGAGTACCACGACCTCGTTTACGAGAACCAGTCCTCAGGCAACAGCGGCGGCTACAACGAGGAGAGCCTCACAGCGCTCGCCGAGGAGGCCGGACTAGACGTGGACAGGTTCGAGGGGGACCTGAGGAGCGCCCGCTACGAGGAGGTGGTGCAGGCGGACTTCCGGGAGGGGCAGGACCTCGGCATAAGCGGCACGCCGACGTTCTACATAAACGGCCGGGTGCTCGTCGGCCTGCAGCCGCTCGAGACCTTCGAGCAGGCCATAGAGGAGGCCGAACGGGAGGCTGAGGGTGGTTGAGGTCTCCTTTCTGGCCTCTTTTCTGGGCGGGCTGCTCTCGTTGTTGAGCCCGTGCAGCGCGCTCCTGTTGCCGGCGTTCTTCGCCTACGCCTTCCAGTCGCGCTTCGAGCTAGCGTGGAGGACCGCCATTTTCTACCTGGGGCTCACGGCGACGCTCGTGCCGTTGGGGATGGGGCTCGCGGCCGTCAGCCGGCTCGTCTACGGCTACCGGGGGACCCTGATCCTGGTCTCCGGGCTCCTCATCATCGGCCTGGGCATACTCCAGATCTCGGGCCGCGGCTTCTCCTTCGTCCCCGCCCGCTTCGGCGGCGCCCGGGGCGACTCCCTGGTCTCGACCTTCGCCCTCGGCGCCGTCTACGGCTTCGCCGGCTTCTGCTCGGGGCCGATCCTCGGCGCCGTCCTCACCGTCGCCGCCTCCTCGGGCTCGCCCCTCTACGGCGCCGGACTGCTCGCCATCTACGCCGCCGGCATGGCCGTCCCGCTCTTCGCGATGGCCCTCCTCTGGGACCGCTTCGACCTGGGCCGCCGCCGCTGGCTGAGGGGCAGGGAGATCTCCCTTCCGGGCGGGGTCTCGGTCCACTCCACGAACCTCGTCTCCGGCGTCATGTTCATCCTGCTCGGCACGGTCTTTATAGTGTTCCAGGGGACCTCGGCCCTCGAGGGCTTCTACGCCGCCAACGGCGCCACCGACCTCGCCTTCGCCGCCGAACGCTGGGTGAACGGCCTCGCCGAGAGCGTCCCCCTCGCGTTGATGCTGGCGGTCGTGGCCGTCCTGTTCGTGGGCTTCGTCCTCTACAAGCTCTCGCGCCGCTTGCCCCGCCGGGGCAAGAAGCGCCCGGCGGACCACAAGGGTTAGAGGGGCGCTTTGGACCTCCTTCTGCCCACCCGGTTCGAGGACGCGGTGGCGGCCTACGGCTACGTCAGGACGATCTTCGACCAGGTCGCATCGGGAGAGAGGCCCGCAACCGTCTCCATCACGCCCTCCACCCGCCACGTCGGCGTAACCCGCCGAGACACCTTCCGCCCCGGCTTCGCGGACGCCGTTCGGGCCGCCAACGACGAGGGCTACCCCGTCCTCGTCCGGTCCTCCGGCGGAGGCGCCACCGCCGCGGACGCGGGCACCTTCGGCTTCGCCATCATCCGCCCGGCCGGAGAGGAGATCGGGCGCGGCATCCCCGAACGCTACGACGAGGCGGCGGCGCTGGTGCTGGGCGCGTTCTCCCGCCTGGGCCTCGCGGCGGAGGTGGGGGAGGTCAGGGACGAGTTCTGCCCCGGCGACCACAGCGTCCGCGTCGGCGGGTGGGCGGGCGGCATGAAGCTCTGCGGCATCGCCCAAAGAGTAACGAACCGGGCGACGAGCGTCGGCGGCATCGTGCTGGTAGAAGGGGAGAAAGAACTCGCGCGGGTGCTGGAGAAAGTCTACGGAGCCCTGCAACTTCCCTTTCGTCCCGGCAGCGTCGGCAGCGCCCGAACCGCCGGAAGCGGCGCGTCCGTCGAAGCGTTCCTCGAAGCCTTCGCCGCCGAAGCGGAGGTCCGCTACGGAGCCAGACGCGTCCCGATCGACGACGAGACGATCGCGCTGGCCCGAAAAAACGGAGTGGCGCACCTGATCCACGGCGACCCGAGAGAGACAGGCCCTCCAGCTCTCCCGGACCGCCTGCCGGCACCGGGACTCTCCACCAACCAAACCTGAAGCCTGAAACCTGATGCCGGATGCCTCTCTTTGCGTAGAATGGGGGTGTGAACGCGTACCGGGGGAGCCGGCAAGGATGAAGCAGAACTGGTTGCTCGCGGCGTGGCGGAAGGCCCTGAGGCGCAGCGCGAGGTCCGGCGGGGAGGACAGCGCGGCCGGGAGGCAGCCGACCCCGATCTACGTCTCCGCGCGGGTGCTGGCCGGCATCGTCGCGCTGGCCGTCGCGGTGCTCGCGCTGTTCCTGTACGCCGCGCCGACCGTGCCCGTCGTCGCGGTCGGCGGGATGGCGCTCGCGATCGTGCTCTCTTTTCCGGTGCGGGCGCTCTCCCACGTCATGCCCAGGCCGCTCGCCATCCTGGTGACCGTGCTCGGCCTGCTCGGCCTCATCACGCTCGCCCTGTTCTACCTGGTGCCGTTGCTCATACAGCAGCTCAGGGACCTCGTGGTGCAGGTGCCGATTATCGCCAACGGGGTCAACAGGCTGCTGCTGGACCTGATCGACTTCCTCAACGAACGCCAGTTGCTCCCGAGCTCGGACCCGGAGGAGTTCGGACGCAGCCTAATCAACGACCTGTTCGACCGCGCCCAGAGCCTCACGGAGAACGTGCTGCGGGGTCTTGTCGGCTTTATCCCGCGGGCCTTCGGGTTCGGGGTGGCCCTCTTCGGGGTGCTCTTCGTGGGGGTCTACCTGCTGGCCGACGTGCGCATGGTCAAGGCCGCCTACCTGCGGACCGCTCCCAGGGCCTACCGGCGTGACGCCCGCGATCTCTGGAACGCCTTCGGCGAGTCGCTCTCGCGCTACCTCGGCGGGCTGGCGGCGGTCGTCGTGATCCAGGGCGCCCTCGCCGCGTCAGCCCTCTACCTGCTCGACGTGCCCTACGCCATCCTGCTCGGCGCGTGGGTCTCGGCCACCGCGATCATCCCTTACCTGGGCGCGTTTATCGGGGGGATACCGGCCGTCATCGTGGCCGCCTTCTTTGACGACGGGGCGCCCACCATAGAGTCGACGACGACGCGCGTGATCCTGGTGATCGTGGCCTACACCCTGATCCAGCAATTCGAAGGCAACTTCCTGACCCCCCGCATCCAGGGCAACGCCCTCCACGTCCACCCCATCCTCGTCCTCCTCGCCGTGATAGGCGGCGGCGAGCTGGCAGGCCTCGCCGGCGTCGTCTTCGCCGTCCCCGCCGTGGCCGTCCTCCGCGTCTTCTTCGACTTTATTAGAGTCAGATTGAGGACTGAGTAGGTTTTGAGGCATAAGGCTTTGAGGTTCTAGGCTTCAGGTTCTCTTTGCGAGGTGCGTCGTTGGAGCGGGTGCCCGTCTCATCATAATGCCGGCCTTTACGGGATCTCCCTCGACAGGGTCGCGTCTTGCTGCGCGGGCCGCCTCGGTTATTTTTGCTGATGCCTTAAAACCTTGAACCTCAAAGCCTTGAACCTAACCCGCTGCCTCCTCTCCCTGTTTGACGAGGCTCGACATCTCCTCCTGGAGCGTGGCGACGGCGTCCTCGGGGGACATCTCGCCGGAGAGGGAGGCGCTGAACTTCTCCGCCATCTCGAGCGAGATGTCCGAGTAGACGGGGGAGACGGGCCTGGGGCGGGAGTTCTGGATGATGACGTCCTTGCCGAGCCTGGCGACGGGGACGTTGTCCAGGATCTCCTGGTCCTCGTAGAGCTCGCGCCGGACGGGGAGCCTGGACCCTTCGAGCGCGTTCTTCTTCAGTTGCTCCGGCTCCGTCATCCACCGGATGAATTCCCAGGCCTGGTCCTGCTTCTCGGAGGCGGCGTTGACGAGGAAGTTCCAGCCGCCGAGGGCACTGGCGCTATTCCCGCCGCTTACGGGGAGCGAGGCGACGCCGACCTGGTCGGGTTTGATCTTGGACTCATCCGGGTCGGAGAGGAGGGCGTAGACGTAGGGCCAGTTGCGCAGGAATATGGAGTCCCCGCGCACGAAAGCGCCGTGGGACTCGTCCTCCTGGTACTGGAGCACGGCGCGGGTGGTGACGCCGTCTTCGATCATGGCCCGCTGGGTAGTGAGGCCCGCCACGGACTCGGGGCTCTCCACCACGACCTTGCCCGGGTCGTTCGGGTCGAGCACGTCACCGCCGTGGGTCCAGATGTACTCGAGCCCGTTGCACACGCCGCCCTCGTACTCCGCCCCCTGGAAGACGAACCCGAACGGCACGTCCTCGTCCTGCTGTGTCCTCGTCGCCTGCTCGATGAGCTCGTCCCAGGTCTTCGGCGGCTCGGAGAAGCCGGCCTTCTCCAGCAGGTCCTTGCGGTAGTAGAGGAGGCCCGCGTCGGTGTACCAGGGGACCCCGAAGATCCCGTCCTCGAACCTCATGGCCTCCATCGGGCCCGGCAGGAACTGGTCGCTGTCCGTGAAACGGTCGGAGAGGTCGGCGATGTAGCCGTTGCCGGCGAACTGGGCCGGCCAGATGACGTCACCCCCGATCACGTCTATGTCGCTGGCCCCCGCCTGGAACTGCGTCCTGAGCTGGTCGAAGTACTCCCCCGTGTCGGAAGGCATCTCCCTGTAATTGACCTTGAAGCCGTCGCTCTGCTTGTTGAAGGCTTTGATCAGCTTCGGCAAGACCCCCGTGTCGTCGGGACCCCAGGAGAAGACGATGTCGTCACCCTCGGCGCCCCCGCCGCCGCAACCTGCCAGCGCCCCGCTTCCCAGCAACGCCGTCCCCGCAAGCCCCGCACCGCCCGCCTTCAGGAATTCCCTGCGGCTGAACCTCGCACGTCGCATGCATCCTCCTTGCTATTGCTTTCCCCCGCCGGACAAGCCGGTAAAAGGGATTATAGAGGGTTTAGGCATTAGGTTTTGAGGTTCTACAGCGACTTGCGGAAGAGTTGACTCTTGTAGGGACGAGGTTTTAAGGCACTGAGGTTTTGAGGCATTAGGTCTGCGGTACGCGACTTGGAGCCCGACATCGTCACCATGACCAGCCCGAAAGAGCGGCATGCCCGCGGCATCCTCGCTCTACAACCCCTCAAAACCTAGAACCTAGAACCTCAAAACCTCATCCCTAACCAAGCGTCTCGAACCCACCGACGGCCGCCGTGCCGATCCGGTGGCTCAAGAGTCGTGAAAGCCGCTGTAGGTTCTGGTCTCATCGGTCGTGGCTCGGAGAGCAACGAGAACCGCCCCGGTATACGCGGGGCACGATGCGATCTCAGAGCGGAGCCTACGATCACCAGCCTCGCCGGCAGAAACTTCAAAACCTCGAACCTCACCGCTCTAACCCATAAAGTTTTCCAGCCGCCCGTAGCAGTTTTCGAGCAACGGCAGCTCGGCGTGCTCGGCGTCCTGGTGGGCCTGGGAGGGCGAGCCGGGGCCGAAGTTGACGGCTGGCACGCCGCGCTCGGCGAAGCGGGCGACGTCCGTCCAGGCTTGCTTGGGGCGGACCTCCAGGCCCGTGGCGATGAGCTCTTGTAGCAGCGGGTTGTCCAGGTCAACCGAGCCGCTCGGGGCGAAGTCCGGGATCTCGTAGGCGGCCTCGTCGCCCAACAACTCGTCGAAGAGGCGTTTTACGTCCTCTATATCCTTGCCGGGGGCGAAGCGGTGGTTGACGTTGATCCAGAACGAGTCCGGGACGACGTTCTTGGCCCGACCACCCCGCGCCGTCGTCGGCGTCAGGACCTCGTAGAAGGAGAGGCCGTCCACGACCACTTCGTTGGCCGGCCGTTCGTGCAGCGCCGCAAGGAACCTGCCGGCCTTCGTGATGGCGTTCTCCCCCTGCCAGGGGCGGGCGGCGTGGGACGACTTTCCCCTGAACGTTACCTCGATCTGGGCTGTACCCACGCAACCGACCTCAAGCGCCCCGGCCGTCGGCTCCGGCACGATGGCGAGGTCTGCCTCCAGCACCCACGGACTCCCGGCGAAGACGGCCTCCAGCCCGTTCTCGGCGTAAGGCCCCTCCTCCCGCTCGTAGAAGACGAACGTGGGCTCGAAGCGGCCCCCGTCCCAGGCGAAGTCCTCCAGGAGCGCGAGCATCACCGCGTCCCCGGCCTTCATGTCCGAAGCGCCCCGGCCGTAGACGCGGTCGCCCTCGACGCGGACCGCGATCTCCCTCTCCGGCTGCGGCACGGTGTCCAGGTGCCCGGCGAAGACGACCTTCTGCCGGGATGGGTCCGGCTCCCGGCGGCGCACCATGAGGTTGTTGGAGATGCGTTGGATCTCCCACCCGGAAACGCCGCCTATCCGCGCTTCCAGGTCGTCGCACAGACCTTTCTCTTCTCCGGTGACGCTCGGGCGTTCCAGGAAGAAGAGGAGGGATTCGAGAAGCTGCTCCCTCACGCGCCGACCCCGAACTCGCGCAGGGCCTCGTTCAGTGACGTCTTGCGGTCGGTGGACTCGCGGCGCCCGCCGACGATGAGGGCCGTCTGGACCCCGTAGGAGCCCGCGGGAAACTCGCGGGTGCGGGTGCCGGCGATGACGACCGAGCGGGCGGGGACCCGGCCCCTGTAGACGACCTCCTCATCGCCGGTTACGTCGATGATCCTGGTAGATCCCGTCAGCACCACGTTCGCCCCGAGCACCGCGCCCTCCTCGACGCGCACGCCCTCGACCACCACGCAGCGGGAACCAATAAACGCGTCGTCCTCGATCACCACGGGCATAGCACCCGGCGGCTCCAGCACGCCGCCGATGCCGACCCCGCCGGCGAGGTGGACGTTTTTGCCGATCTGGGCGCCGGAGCCGACCGTCGCCCAGGTATCCACCATCGTGCCGCTACCGACGTAGGAGCCAATGTTCACGTAGCCGGGCATCACGACGACGCCGGGCTCGACGAAGGCCCCGTAGCGGACCGTCCCCGGCGGGACGACGCGGACGCCCGCCTCTTTTAGGTTCTTTTTGGTCGGGATCTTGTCGTGGTACTCGAACGGGCCGGCCTCTATGGTCTCCATCCCGGCGACGGTGAAGTAGAGGTTGATCGCCTTCATCACCCACGCGTTGGATTCCCACTGGTCACCGTGCTTCTCGGCGACCCGCAACTCCCCCCGGTCCAGCGCGTCCACCGTGTCGAAGACGGCTTCGCGGTGCTCTTCTTGCTCCAGTAGGCTTCTATTCTCGAACGCGGCTTCTATCTTCTCTCTCATAGCCCGGCAGTGTAGCAAGGGGTGGGCGTTTTATGGACGCGGCGGCCAAGGCGTCCCGTTCTTCACCGCGCGGCGTATGCCGATCCGGGATCTAGCGCCCCGTGCGCGAGGCCCCGCCCTCCAACTCGAACTCGACGGGGTCTCTCCGGACCTCGTGATCTTCGGACACGGCCTCGCCGGGGTCAGCTAAAGAGCCCCGCCGCGGCGCGGCCGAACCCGGGCAAGGCTTCGAACCCTTCAAGCGAGTCACCATCGCCGTAGGTCCGCGCCAGGCCGTCCGGCGTGAATACAACGACCTCACGTGTCCGGGGGTAGACTAACCACACGAGTCTCGTGCCGGCGGCCAGGTAATCGCGCACCTTCTCGCGCACGTCGTCGGCCCTCTCATCGGGCGAGACAATCTCGACTGCGAGGTCCGGGGCAACGTTCCAGAAGGCCTCGGGAACACCTGTGTCCGGCACCCGTTCGGGGCCGACGTAGAAGACGTCCGGCCCGCGTACCGTATCCGGGTTACGGTTGAGAAAGAACCCCGACTCGACCCCGACGGAGCCTCCGGGACCGTTTGTGGCCCACTCGTGCAATCGGATGCTCACCTCTAGCGCCAGCACTCCATGTCTGCCTCCGGGCGGCATCGTCTCGACGACCTCACCCCTGACCAGGGACCGCCGCTTGACGCTCCCCGGCAAGCGCCAGAACTCCTCGGCTGTCATCGGCTTCGACCTTACGGCACCCAAAGCGTCTTCTCCTCGAAGAGGTCCTCGCCCGACGAATCCATGCTAGCACACCCCAAATACTCGGCAGAACAAGGGGCCGGGTTTAGTTGGAGAGGCGCTCCCATCGTTCTATCGCCCGCCCGCACTCCTCCAGCCCCGGCACGAGCGCGACCCGCACGTAGCCCTCGCCGCCCGCCCCGAACGACCGGCCCGGCGCGACGACGATGCCCTCTTCCAGGAGGCGCATCGCGTACGCTTCGTCGTCACCGGCGAACGCCCCCGGCACGGCCGCCCACAGGTAGAAGCTCGCGTCCGTGGGGAGGTACTTCAGGCCGATCCTGTCGAAGAACCGCGTGAAGAGGGCGCGCTTCTCGCCGAAGATCCGGCGCCGCTTCTCCGCGTGGACGTCGTCGTTCCAGGCCGCGATGGCGGCGTCCTGCACGAAGGACTGGGTGGCGACGCCGACGGAGGGGCGGAGTTTCTTGAGGGCCGAGATGAGCTCCGGGTCGCCCGCCATCATCGCGGAGCGGTAGCCGGTCATGCCGCTGCGCTTGGAGAGGGAGCAGAACGCCAGGGTCCGTTCTTTCGTCACCTCGAGTATGGAGGGCGGCGGTTCGCCGGAGTAGAGGTCGTTGTAGCACTCGTCGGAGAAGAGCAGGAGGTCGTGCTCGCGGCAGTAGGCGGCGACCTCTTCCAGGTACCCGTAAGTTGCCGTAGCACCTGTGGGGTTGTGGGGGTAGTTGATCCAGAGTACCCGGGTCTCTTCGGGGTCCACCGACCCGGTCGGCAGCAGGAACCTGTCCCCCTCTTTCAACTCTACCGGCCGCGCCTCGCCGCCGGCGAAGAGGGTCCCGCGCTCGTAGACCGGGTAGCCGGGCGTGCCGTAGGCGACGCCGCGCCTCTCGTGCGAGGGGTGCAAGAAGGCGAGCGGGGCGTGGAAGATGGCCTCCTTGGAGCCGGTCGCGGGCAGGACCTCCGTCTCAGGGTCGAGCGTTACGCCGTGGCGGCGCCCCATCCAGCCGACAAAGGCCTCTCGCAACTCCGTCTTGCCGGTCGTTGAGGGGTACCGGCTGGTCTCGGGGACGCCTTCTTTCAGGGCGCGACGGATAAGCCCGTCGGTCGGTTCGCGGGGGTCGCCGGTGCCGAAGTCGAAGGTCTCGGCGCCCTTCTCCTCCAGCTCCTTGCGGCGTTCGTCGAGGCGGAGGAGCGGGTAGGCGCCCTGGTCTTCGAGGACCGGGTTCAGCAGCAGGGGAGGCGTTTCTGCGGGGGGGTGGATCTCTTCTGTGGGGCGTGTCGCGCGGGGCTTCGGCACGGGGTATATTCTCCCCTACGGTTCCGGTAACAGGAGCGAAAATATAGCACTTCCACTGCGGAGCGAGGAGGAAGGTCTTGGACGACTTCTACTACGAGGGGGGCGGCCTCCGCTGCGAGGGGGTCGCGCTCGACGAGATCGCCCGTGAATCCGGGACGCCGACCTACGTCTACAGCCACGCCGCCATACAGAGGGCCTACGGGGAGCTCGACGAGGCCTTCTCGGGCCTGGATCACCTGGTCTGCTACGCGGTCAAGGCCAACGGGAACCTCGCCGTGCTGCGGGCGCTGGCGTCCCTCGGGGCCGGTGCGGACATAGTCTCCGGCGGGGAGCTCTACCGGGCGATGCGGGCCGGGTTCGATCCCAAGAAGGTCGTCTTCGCGGGCGTCGGGAAGACCGAACCGGAGCTCATGGCCGGGCTCGGGGAGCGCATCCTGCTCTTCAACGTCGAGTCGGCCTCCGAGCTGGAGCGACTCGAACAGATCGCCGCCCGGTTCGGAAAGCGGGCCCGCGTCTCGTTGCGGGTCAACCCGGACGTGGACGCCGGGAGCCACGACCACATCACCACGGGCAGGGAGCGGGACAAGTTCGGCATCCCGGTGGACCAGGCGCTGGCGCTCGCCGAGCGGGCCGGGCAGTACCGATGCGTGGACATCATCGGGGTGCACCAGCACATAGGGTCCCAGATCACCAAGCTTCAGCCCTTCAGAGACTCCGTCGAAAGATCCGCCGGCCTCGTCGAGGAGCTGCAGGAGCGTGGCTTCGACATCCAATACTTCAACATCGGGGGCGGCCTCGGCATCCGCTACAAGGACGAGGAGACCCCGACGCCGAAGGAGCTGGTGGAGGAGATCCGGCCCATCCTTCAACGCCTGCAGAATAAGCCCGTCAAGATCCTGTGCGAGATGGGCCGCTATATCTCCGGCGCCGCCGGCGTCCTCCTGACCGGCGTCGTCTACCGCAAAAAGAGCGGCGAGAAGGACTTTATCGTCGCGGACGCCGGGATGAACGACCTCCTGCGCCCGAGCCTCTACGACGCCCACCACGAGATCCGGGCCGTAGAACAGAACGGCTCTGTTACGGACGCCGACCTCGTCGGACCCGTCTGCGAGTCCGGCGACTACCTGGCCCGCGACCGCGAGCTCCCCGACGCGCAAGAGGGCGACCTGCTCGCCGTCATGGACGCCGGCGCCTACGGCTTCTCGATGGCCTCCAACTACAACTCTCGCCCCCGCCCGGCCGAGGTCATGGTCAGCGGCGACCGCTGGGCCGTGGTGAGAGAACGCGAGCACTACGCGGATCTGATCAAAGGTGAGTTGGTGCCGGCGTTCTTATAGGTTTCAGGCTACAGGCGTCAGGTTTCAGGGTTTCGTTGTGGGAGGATAGTTGCTCCACGGAGAGAAGGTGCTGCTCCGGGCCGTCACGCGGGAGGACCTGGGCCGGCTGGCGAGGTTCGCGAACGACCTGGAGGTGGAACTCGCCGGTGGGGGAGATTCACCGCTTCCCCGGCCTTTCGAGCGGATAGAGAAGGACTTCGAGCGGGAGGTCTCGGAGCCGCCGCGCGACAGGACCAACTTCGCCATAGAGGCGGACGGCGAGTGTATCGGGACCTGCGGGCTCTTCAACATCGACTGGACCGCCCGGCACGCCGAGCTCGGCATTGGGATCGGGGACAAGGAGTACTGGGGACGCGGCTACGGGCGGGAGACCGTTGGCCTGCTGCTGGATTACGCCTTCCGACTCAGGAACCTGCGCCGCGTGTGGCTGGAGGTCCATTCGGCGAACGAGAGGGCGATGCGGGCTTACCGTTCGTGCGGTTTCGTGGAGGAGGGCCGGATGCGGGAGCACGTCTGGCTCGGCGGTCGCTACGTGGACAACGTCATCATGGGCGTGATGCAGAAGGAGTGGGAAGCGTGGCAAGACGGGACGGCCCGGTAACCTTTCTGGTGCCCCTGCGTAACGTCTGGATAACCGTCCCGTAAAGCTACCACCCGCGCGGCGTGGGTTAGAATCGACGGACGATGAAGGTCAAAGTAGATTTTCCCCTAGCTTCCGAAGGCCACCTCGGGCGGGCAGCCGCCGCGGCGGCTGGCCATGCCTCTTACGGGGTCTCGGGGACGAACGGCCGGGCGCGGGTCTCCGTGGAGCTGGACCTGCCCGCCGACTGGCGGCTTTTGGACGACTTCTCGGGCCTCTTGCGCGGCGAGAAGGAGGCCGGGTACGCGGCGGACGGGACGCCCGTCTCGGGTGAGGAGCTCTTCGCGGGGACGCGGTGTTTTCTGCGCAAGCAGCGGTCCGGGGCGGCGGCCAGGGAATGGTGCACGCCCAAGCACCTGGCGGACAAGCAGCTCTTCCCGTGCCGTCAGATCCACCTCTACGACAACGACCACTTGACCAATAATTCCTGGTACGCCCACGGGCGGATAGAGGAGGACGCGGCCTTCCGGGTGGACAAGGACGCCATAACGGAGCGCGTCCTCTCCGACCTCGGCCCGTGCGTCCACTGCCCCATCCTCGATCTCGACGCGACCGCCGAGCTCGTCGCCCGTCTCCCGGAGAAGATAGAACCAGGCAAGGACGACGCCTGGGCCTACCGCGAGAAGGGCCCCCTCCAGACGTGGAAGGTCGTGAAGACCCGTGACGGCCGCGAGCCGGCGACGCCCATCCCGGAGGATAGGGAAGGACTCTTCGAGCGGCTGGCGCGGGGCGTGAGGAGCGGGGGGGCGAACGTGGCGGCGGCGAGCGGGACGGCGCCGGGCACCCGCAACGTGCCTGCTACCCGCTACGAGGACGTTGGCGGGATGCGCGAGACCATAGAGATGGTCCGGGAGGCCGTCGAGCTGCCCATAACGCACCCGGAGATCTTCAAGAAGATGGGCATCCGGCCGCACAAGGGCATCCTGTTCTATGGCCCGCCCGGCACAGGCAAGACGCTACTGGCCCGCGCGGTCGCCAACGAGAGCGGGGCGCACTTCATAGCCGTTTCGGGGCCGGAGATCCTGAACAAGTTCTGGGGCCAGAGCGAGGCGAAGCTGCGCTCCATCTTCAGCGAGGCTAAGGCCAAGGCGCCGGCGATAGTCCTCTTCGACGAGATCGACTCCTTCGCCTCATCCCGCGACGCGATGAGCGAGAGCTTCGAGGCCACCCTCGTCTCCCAGCTCCTCTCCCTGATGGACGGCCTCAACGACCTCGGACAGGTCTGCGTCATCGCCACGACCAACCGCCCCTCCGCCCTCGACTCGGCCCTCCGCCGCCCGGGCCGCTTCGACCACGAAATAAAAGTCGGCCTGCCCGACACCGAGGCGCGGCTGCACATCCTGGGCATCCACGCCAAAGGCATGCCCACGGACCCCGACCTCGACCTCGAGCAGATCGCGCGCGCCACCGGCGGATACTCTGGCGCGGACCTCGAAGCCCTCTGCCGCGAGGCGGCCCTCGTCTGCATGCGCCGCACCATAAACCTCCGCGACTTCCAGAAGCGCATAGCCCCCCACCAGCTCTCCGCCCTCTCCGTCACCACCTACGACTTCCGCACCGCCACCAAACGCGTCGGCGCTTCTATCCGGCGCTGACGCCGGCCGACCTATGGCTCAGGCCGGCACTCGCTCCCGGGGTGCTACCGCGAGGCCGAGTTCTCTGCCGGCGCGGAGGGCCTCAGGGACCAGGGAGAAGCCCTCGGGGGAGAGCTCCACGCAGCACGAGGGTCGTTCGGGGAAATCCATTCGCCGGAACAGGTCTTCCAGCGGGATGGTGCCCCTGCCGGGTGGAAGGTGCAGGTCTCCCAGCCCGTAGACGGTGTGCTCGGAGACCTGCGGCTCTCCGGTGAGGTTGGTCCTCTGCAGGTTGTCGTGAAGGTGCACGTGTCGGACGAGGGGCGCCATAGCGGCGCACTCCTCGATAAAGTCGAAGCCGAAGAAGCCCGCCGCGAGGGCTGCGTGTCCCACGTCTAGGCAGATGCCGACCGCGGGATGGTCGACCGCTGAGATCTGCTCGGCCAGCTGGGAAGGCCAGACCGAGTAGTCGTAGACCGCGCCGCGCAGGATCGGCCGCTCCGGGTAGTAGTTCTCGACGGCGATGGTCACGCCGAGCTCCCCCGCCAGATCTCCCGCCTCCCGCAGGGCGCACCGCTCGGCGGAGAGCTGGTCCCCCATGCTGTGCCTGGCGTCGCGCGTCCCGACGCGCTGGCCGGCGTGGCAGACCACCACCTCGGCGCCGATGCCCTTCGCGAACCGGAGGCTGGCGTCGAGGATGTCGCGCTGCAGGCCGTGGGAGGTGAGATCCATGAGGTTGACCTCGAGCGGGGCGTGGACCGTGTACGCCAGCTCCGCCTCCAGCAGCAGCTCCCCAACCGCCCGCAGCCTGTTCGTATCCAGGCTACCGCCGAGGATGACCCCGAGGTTCTGGGGCCAGACCTCTACGAAATCCGCTCCGGATCTCTTTAGCGCCCCGAGGTCCTCCGCGAGCCCACCGGCGCCGTCGAGATACAGCCGGGACAGGTTGGTGCCCACGCTCCGAAAGGCCATACGGTTCCTCTCTCCTTTGGGGCCGCACAAAATCGGGCGCAGTATAGGCTCGCCGATCCTCCGTTAGGTGAAATATAGGTTAATGATGAGTAAAACTTGGGTGTAACCGGCTCTGTAAAATGGGCTCATTCACTCCTGTAAGAGAAAGACGAATCGAGGGGAGAAAGGCCGAATTGAGCAGCTACGAGGACTACACGCGCACATCAGGCAACTACGACAAGACCCGGGAGCCGGTGGGGACCGAGATCCTCGTCGGTTGTTTCGCCCACGCGCCCGTGCCGTTGGACCGGACGGTGGTGCTGGATGCCGGGTGCGGCACCGGCAGCTACTCCGACGCGCTGCTCGGTTACGTGGGCCGGATCGAGGCGGTGGACATGAACCCCGGCATGCTGGAGGTCGCCGCGCACAAGCTGGAGTGGGCCGGGGACCGCATCTCTTTTCACTCATCGAAGATCGACGAGTTACCCTTCGAGGACGCGACCCTGGACGGGGTCATGATCAACCAGGTGCTCCACCACCTGCCGGAGGATGCCGCCGAAGGTTTCCCCGCCCATCGCCGGGTCTTCCAAGAGTTCGCCCGGGTTCTGAAGCCCGGCGGAATCCTCACGGTCAGCACCTGCTCGCAAGAGCAACTGCGCCACGGCTACTGGCACTACCACCTGATACCGGAGGCCGCCGACGCCCTCCGAAACCGCTACGTCCCCCTCGACGAGCTGCTCGAGATCCTCGACGATTGCGGCCTCGCCCACAGGGGAACCTTCGCGCCCATCGACGCCACGGTCCAGGGCGACTCTTACTTCGACCCCCGCGGCCCCCTGAGCAAGGAGTGGCGCGACGGGGACTCGGTCTGGTCACTGGTCGCCGAAGACCGCCTGAACCATACCCTCTCCCGCCTCCAGAAGCTTGACGAGAGGGGAGAGCTGGAGACCTACGTGGCGCGCAACGACGCCCCGCGCACCCACATCGGCCAGGTAACCGTCGTCTTCGCGTCCCGCAGATAAACCGACGCCAACCCCGAACCTTCGAAAGTTTGCGCACAATTAACACAGAGTTTACAATCTCTCGACTGCACCACGGGCGTTGGGGAGCGCCCGCCCACAGCAGATAGAGAGAGGAATACGATTGAACGATGTGTATGCCGCGCTGGCCCGCGTGCCTTTTTTCAGAAACCTCCGGCAGGAAGTTATCAAGCTAGATCGTCTCGGCGGCGCTCTTACTAACGTCTGTTATAAGGTGACGGTTGGTGGCGCGTCTTACGTGCTGCGGCTTGCCGGGGAGGGCACCTCGGACTACATAGATCGGTCTGCCGAGAAGCACAACGCGCGGATCGCGGCTGCGGCCGGGGTCAACGCGGAGGTGGTCTACTTCGACGCGAGAGACGGCACGATGGTGACCCGGTTCGTCGAAGGGGTCTCCATGAGCGCCGGGGAGGGTTTTGGCCGGGACCCGGGGGCGCCGGTTAGGGCCGCGCGGGCGCTCAAGCGGGTCCACCGTCTGGGAAGCGTCTTCAGGTCCCGCTTCGACGTTTTCGCCGCGATCGACGGTTACCTGGCCCTCATGCGCGAGGGGCGCGAGCCGTTACCCGACAGTTACTACGAGGTGTGGCGGAAGGCGAGGGCGGTGCGCCGGTCGTTGGAGGCCTCTCCCGCTCCCCTCGTGCCCTGCCACAACGACCCGTGGCCTGGAAACCTCCTCGATGCGGAAGGACGCATCTACCTCATCGACTGGGAGTACTCCGGCATGAACGATCCGATGTGGGACCTTGCCGACCTCTCGGTCGAGGCCGGGTTCGGGCCCGAGCAAGACTGCACCATGATGGAGGCCTACCATGGGGCCAGGCCTTCTCCGGCGCTGTACTCGCGGCTGGAGGTCTACAAGGCGATGAGCGACCTTCACTGGTCCCTCTGGGGTTTCGTCCAGCACGCGAAAGGCAACCCCGCGCAGGACTTCTGGGACTACGGGCTGGACAGGCTCGAACGGTCCAGGGCGCGGATGAGCAGCGCCGACTTCAGCCGGCACGTGGGCGTGGTGCGCGCCGGCGGCCGTCCGCGCGCCCCGAAGCGCGCCTACAGGGTAGACCAGGAGAGAAGAAAGCCCATCCGCACGGTCCCGGAGAACGGATAGCCTCCCACCGGCTCTCCGTTCTCTCGGCCACCAACAACGACTCCCGCACCGCCTCCGTCCGGCGCCAGGGCTCTTTGCGGTCTACCCGGTTCTAACCTTTCAGGACCGCCAACCCGGCGAACTCGACGACGTTGTTGGTCACGGACGTCAGGCCCGGGGCAAATACGCGAGGTGGGCAGTGTCGAGAAGGGCTCTGGGCCCGACGGGCGATCCGTGGGAACCGTCTCGCACGAATAGCTACGTCAGATTGCTGAGGCAAAGATGCCGGATCTGAACGCCGCCTCCGTCAAAGGGGCGGTGAAGACCGTCGAGGGCACCGCGAGGAGCATGGGCATAAAGGTTGTCGGGTAGTCCGTCCCTACTCCGGCGAGGGTACCGCCGGCTCGTTCTCCCCGCGCATGAGGCGCCGGCGGGCGGTCTCCCTGCCGCCAACGGCCCTGACGTGCTCGGTGGCCTTGGCGAGGCCGAAGACGGGCATGTTGCCGTAGACGGCCTCGTAGGCACCGCGCTCCACTATAAAGGTCTCATGGAAGATGCCGACGCTGCCGTCCGAGCCCACGGTGCGGTTGAAGCGCTGCCAGGACGGCAGGTGGGGGTCGTCGGGGTTGCGGGCGAATTTCTCCAGATCCTCGAAGGAGCGCCAGTACTGGACGAGGGCCGGGCCGCGCCAGTACAGGAAGAACTCGCCGCCGAGAAAGCCCTTCTCGGGGTGCTGGTAGAGTTCCCGGAGCATCGGGCCCATCGCGCGTACCGTCGGGAGCCACTTCCTCACGGCAAGGAGGTTGTTTATACGCATCCCTATGATGAAGACGACGAACGGCTCATCCGTCCGCGCCGTGTACCTGCCGTTGACTACCGACACGTTCTATACCTCCTGCTTGTGTTCCTGCTCGACGATCAACTCCCGGACCCGCAGACGTCCCACCTCCAGCTCTTCGATGGAGAGGCGTCCTATCTTGCCCCTCTTCACGGCGAGCGACCGGATCGCCAGCGCCCCTACGGCAACGGCCCCGAACGCCGCCGCGCCGGTCGCCATCGCCCCGAGGCTGCTCCACCCGAGGGCCGTCCCGGCCCGCGGAGGTATCGTCAAGAGTTGTGGATCGGCTTCTCCGGTCACGCGGCTACCTTCGCTTCGGTTCCCTCAACCAGTTCCCCGTTTCTGAACTCGGCTCCGGCTCTTACCAACGCCACCAGGTGAG
>Ga0136627_1000089_pt1 | contig 26040 bp, 30 predicted proteins | sample AntDrymUQ4892206_2_FD_104652 | JGI IMG/M metagenome (GOLD analysis project Ga0136627, IMG submission 104652) | Polar desert sand microbial communities from Dry Valleys, Antarctica - metaG UQ489 (22.06) | ecosystem: Environmental > Terrestrial > Soil > Desert | place: Antarctica: Dry Valley... | reverse complement strand
GGGATGCCGCAGGCGAGCATCGGGGTCGAGGATGAGTGGGACGAGGTTTATCCGGGGCATCGTTTCCAATACGTGATGCACCGGATAGTCGTGGCGGCGAGGTCTGCGGGATTGCGGGCTTTCGACGGCCCCGTCGCGGATTATGGCGATGAGGAAGGTTTGCGGAGGAGTTCCCGGATCGCCCGCTCGCTCGGCTTCGACGGGAAATGGTGCATACATCCCGCGCAAATAGACATCGTGAACGAAATATTCTCGCCGACGGAAGGGGAGATCGAGTGGGCGAGGAAGGTCATTGCGGCTTACGGGGAGGCGAACGAGGCGGGGTCGGGGGCGATCACGGTGGACGGGCAAATGGTGGATGCGGCGTCCATCCGGATGGCGGAGGTCTCGCTCGAAAAGGCGCGGTCGGCGGGGCTTTTGTGAGATAGTTTTGGGAGATGGGCAAACCCACTTTCTCCAACGACGCTTCGACGAACATGGACGCTCGGACGGCGTGGCGCGTCCGGGCCGCGCTCTTCGTTTCGGCGGCATTGTTTTTCGGCCTCCTCTATTTCGCATGGGGCGGCTTCCGGGCCGAGGTGAACGCCGCCGCCGGAATTCTCAGCCGCGGAGACATCGAAGGTTTGCGCGACTATATATTGTCATTCGGGATACTCGCGCCCATTGCCTCGCTCTTTCTCATGGTATTTCAGGCGATCGCCGCTCCACTCCCGTCGTTCCTCATCACGTTCGCCAACGGCCTCGCTTTCGGCGTATTTTGGGGATGGATGCTCTCTCTCGCCGGACACACGCTCGCGGCTGCCGTATGCTTCAGTATCTCGCGCGCTCTCGGACGCGCCCCGGTCGAAATACTCGTCGGGAAGGCGGGCCTCGAATCGGCGGACCGGTGGTTCGCGAGGTGGGGGATGTACGCGGTGTTCGCGGGGAGGCTCGTTCCGGGCATTTCCTTCGATGTCATCTCATACGCCGCCGGACTTACGAAGATGAGGTTCCGGAGCTTTATCTTCGCCACGACGCTCGGCGTTATGCCGCAGACTTTCCTTTATTCGTTCCTCGGGCGGCAAGCGCCGGAGTACGTCGGGCTTTTCTTTGTGACGACGGGAATCGTCATCGTCGGGTTCGTCGGGTACGTTGTTTATCGGCGGAGGAAACGGAGTCGTCCGAAGCGGAATTTACGGTGAGGCGTCGTCCTTCATCGTTTCGACTTCGCCGCTTTGACGGCGGCCTCGAATTCGGTCTTCGCGTCGCCGCGGTATGGTTCGATGCCGGACAGGTCGTAGTTCGAGGCTCCGGACATGATCTCGATGAAGTCAATGGTTCCGGCTTCGTCCACCCAGATCAAAGTCGATCCATCGTTGAGTTCGATGTATCGTTTCTCACCGACTATCGTTCGTGGCTCGAAGTCCACGATCATCGAGTCGGTGTCGTCGAAATATTCTATCTTCATGCTCTCATCTCCTTCCGATCGGCTTGTCCGCGTTGAATGCGTTGTGAAGGTTCTTCCCATCCTCCGTCATGATAACCCGTACCGTATAGCCAAGCTCCGGCGCATAGACATTGAACTGCCAGTAATTGTCTTTCGTTTGCTGGAAGAACTCCCCATCGAAGCGGTTGTCGAGGATCCACTGGCATTCGTCGTCGGTGATCTCCCACCGCTCCGGCTCCCGCGCGATCATGCGCCAATAATAATCCGTATGCCCCATTATCTCGAAGCGCCCCATACTCCGCATTGTACGCCCGCCGGAAATCCCGCCCCCGAAACTTATAAAATCCCACCATGCCCATACGCGCCCCCGAAACCCTCTTCGACATCGCCGGACTCGTCCACGGCTCGCTCACCGTCATAACCGGCTCGATGTTCTCCGGCAAAACCGAGGAACTCATCCGCCTCGTCCGCCGATCTTTATACGCTCGTAGAAAAGTACAAGTTTTCAAACACGCCCTCGACACCCGCTCCGAGACGGGCGAGGTGAAGTCCCACAACGGCCTTCTTTACGAGGCCGCCGCCGTCTCTTCGAGCGAAGAACTCTTCGAGCGGATACACCACACGACGGATGTCATCGCCATCGAGGAGGTTCAGTTTTTCGACGAGAGGGTCGTGGAGGTTTGCCGACGCCTCGCCGACGGCGGATACGATGTGATCGCCGCCGGACTCGACATGGATTTCCGCGGACAACCCTTCGGTCCGATGCCCCGCCTCCTCGCCGAAGCCGACGACGTTTTGAAGCTCCACGCCATATGCGCCCGGTGTGGCCGCGACGCATCACGCTCGCAACGCCTCATAGACGGCGAATCGGCCCCCGCCTCCGCCCCGACCATTCTCGTCGCAGCCGAGGAGAAGTACGAGGCGCGGTGCCGCCATTGCCACGAAGTGCGGTGAGCGAGTCGCTTCACTCCTCCCTCAAACCGAGCTCCCAATTTTTCTGACGAGGCTGCGGATTCGCTAACTTCGATCCTTCTCGGGGAAGAGGGAGGAGATGAGGAGCATGCCGACCCCGACGACGATGGCGGCGTCGGCGGCGTTGAAGATGTACCAGAAAGAGAAGTGGACATAGTCCGTCACCTCGCCGGAAGTGATCCGGTCATGGAGGTTTCCGGCGGCTCCGCCGAGGATGAGGCCGCATCCGACGGTCGTGAGTTTCGAGGGGGGGCCGGCGAGGAGCATCCACAAAACTACGACGACGGCGACCGCGCTCCCGGCCATGAGGATTATCTGGCTCCCGCCGAAAATACCGAACGCGCCGCCGTCGTTGAGGATATATGTGAGGCTGAAGAAGTCGCCGACGAGCGGGATGCTCTCCCCGACAGACATCGTGTTCTCGATGAGGATCTTTATTATTTGATCCACGACGTACACGAGGACGGCGAGGGCGAGGGCGGGCAACACGACCGACGTTCCTTTGGCGCGTCGCCGTCTTTTCGGGGGGGTGTATACGGGATCGGTCATCGGAGGAGTGATCGTAGCATACCGAGCATCGCGTCGTGTCTGTGGTTCGAGGGGCGCATCGAAACTCATCCCTCCGACCGATGCGAGAGCCTGAGCGGACGGCTATATTCTCCCCATACACCGGCCCGGCGCTTTTTATCTCCCCCTCCAAAAGCGTCGGTCCGGTGGTTTTTGTCGCCGCGGCTTCGCCGCCTCATCCCAAAGGCGCATCGTCTTTGGTTCCACAGTTCGATGCCGGGGAAACGGCGCGAAGATAACCTTTTCCCAGACAAAGCCACCGACGAAGGAGAGAAGATGGACACGGAGAGCGTGCGGAGTTATGGAGCGGTGATGAGCGGGCGGGACGAGAGGATGTGGTCGGGGCTGGCGCATCTCAGCGTCTTCCTCAATTTGTTCACGGGTTTCCTCGGGCCGGTGGCGGCGTTCGTCATATGGCTCGTGTACCGCGACCGCTCGGAGACGATCGCTTTCCATGCTTTGCAAAGCACGTGGTACCAGATTCCGTGGCTCGTCATTTTGTGGGTCGGATGGACGCTCACGTGGCTCCTCACCGCCGTCCTCATCGGCTTCCTCATGATGCCCGTCATGCTCGTCATCACGGCGATACCGTTCATCCACTCAGCGTACGGAGCGTACCGCATAAGCGAGGGCGACGACTTCCGGTACCCGCTCGTCGCCGACGTGATCTCCCGCCGAACCGAATAAAGAACTTCGAGAAAGCCCGGACTATTTGGTTCGGGCTTTCTTTCACGGACGTTTTGCGGGGCGCGGCGGATACTCCCCCGGACGTGCCGTGATTCAACCTTTCGACCGATGCGCCGCCACCGCCTCGCCCATAGAGTTTCGCCGTGAACCAGAGAAACGAGAAGGAGAGCGTCTTGTCCGAGAAGGGTGTGTCCGGGAGCGACGGAGCGAAGAGAATACCCGCCATCATCGAGGCTTCGGGGGTTCGGAAATCATACGACTCCGGCGACGTGAAAGTGAACGCCCTCAAAGGACTCGACCTCGACATCGCGAAGGGCGAGATGGTCGCCGTCATGGGGCCGTCGGGATGCGGGAAGACGACGCTCCTTAATTGCCTCTCCGGCCTCGACGAAGCGGACGACGGCGAAATCGCCATCGAAGGCGAGTCCATCGTCGGGATGTCCGACCGGAAAAGAACCCGCTTCCGAGCCGAGCGGATGGGCTTCATTTTCCAGTCGTACAATTTGATGCCCGTGCTTTCGGCGACGGAGAACGTCGAGCTTCCGCTCCTCGTGGCGGGGGTGAAGCCGAAGAAGGCGCACAAGCTCGCCCTCGCCGCTTTGGAGATGGTCGGACTCGCGGATCAAGCCCGGAAGCGGCCCGCGCAAATGAGCGGCGGCCAGCAACAAAGGGTCACCGTAGCCCGCTCGCTCGTCAACGAACCCGCCATCGTATGGGCCGACGAGCCGACCGGCGCCCTCGATTCCGAGACCTCGAAGGAAATCATGGACCTCCTCGTCCGCCTGAACCGCACGCAAAAACAAACCTTCGTCCTCGTCACCCACGACCCGGCGGTCGCGAAGCGCGGACACCGCATAATCCGAATGAGAGACGGCGAAGTCGAGAGTGAAGAGAAAAACGCCGGGACGGAAGACCTCTCGAACGTCGGAGCGAGGATCGAGACGAACGCCGAAGCGTACGGCTCTTCGAACGCCGGGAAGAATTAAATGGACACTCTCTTCGGGGTCGAAACCACACAACTCATGTGGACGCTCCTCGCGGTCTTCGGTTTCGGTGCGGCGGTTCTCCTTCTTTCCGCGCTCCGGAACCGGGTCGCGTTCAAAATGGCGGTGAGAAATATCCCCCGTCGCCCCTCGCAAACCGCTCTCATCGTCCTCGGACTCATGCTCGCCACGCTTCTTTTCTCGGCCTCTTTCACGACGGGCGACACGCTCACGAGCTCGCTCCGGGCGGAGTCCCTCCAGCAAATCGGCGAGGTGGATGTCGTCCTCTCCGCCGAAACCCCCTCGAACCCGAACCAGTTCACCGGCCCCGCCGTCTCACGCGACGACTATTTCGACGACGGCGTCGTGGAAGAAGTCCGAAACGAACTTTCGGGCGACGAGGAAGTCGCGGGAGTCGCTCCCTTCGCCACGGAGACCGTCTCGGTCGTCTCCGAGGAGAACGATGAGAGCGAGCCTCGCGTGGACATCCTCGGCTTCGACGAGGCTTCGATGGGCGGCTTCGACGAAATAGTGGACGCTTCGGGGAACGCGCTTTCCCTCGGCGACTTCGGCGGGAACGAGGTGTATATGAGCGCGACCGCCGCCGAGGAACTCGGGGGTCTCGGCGAGGGCGACGAGGTCGAGGCGTTCTTCGGGAACGGCCCGTCGAGCTTCGAGGTCGCCGGAATATATGAGAGCGGGGCGAATCCGGGTTCGGAGACTTCGCTCGCGATGGGACTCGCGGATTTGCAAAGCCTCGTCGGGGTGGAAGGGGAGATAAACAACGTCCTCATCTCCCACGCCGGAGACTCGCTCGAAGGCGGAGAGCGGACGGATGAGACGGTCGCCGCCGTCGAACCCGTCCTCGAATCGAACGAACTCGCCGCCGCCGAGGTGAAGCGGGACGCCATCGAGCGTTCGGACGAGGCGGGGGCGCAAGTTTCGAGCATCTTCCTTCTCTTCGGGCAGTTTTCCATCGCGGCGGGTATTCTTCTCATCTTCCTCATTTTCGTGATGCTCGCCGCCGAGAGGAAGCGGGAACTCGGAATTGCCCGCGGGGTGGGGATGCAAAGGAAGCACGTCGTGCGGATGTTCGCCTTCGAGGGGGCGGTGTATGCTTTCCTCGCTTCGGTGGTCGGGAGTTTGCTCGGTGTCGGTGTCGGGTGGGTGATGGTGAGGATCGTCGGCGCGGCTTTCGCGGAGTCGGGCTTCGACATGGTTTTCTCGGCGAGGCCGGAGAACGTCGTCATCGCCTTCGCGCTCGGGATGGTTTTGACGTTCGCCGTCGTCCTCATTTCTTCGTGGCGGGTGAGTCGTTTGAACATCGTTCGCGCGATACGCGACATCCCCGAGCCGGACAAAAAGGGGCGCACGGTGAAGGGTGTTCTTCTCGCGCTTCTCACGCCCGTGTTCGGCGCTTTGGCTGTGTGGGGCGGTTTCGAGGTCGGGCAAATGGGGCTTCTCCTTCTCGGGGTGTCGCTCCTCATCATCGGGGTCGCGCTCGTGGCGAGGGTCGCCGGGGTGCCGGATCGGGCGTCGTTCACGTTCGCGGGGGTGGGGCTTTTGACTTTGTGGCTTTTGCCCGTGGATTATCTCCCGACGGGGCTTTCGCAAGGAATTGACCTTTTCTTTTTGTCGGGCATCATGATCGTGGTCGGGGCGGTGTGGGTCGTTATTTACAATTCGGACATCCTCCTCGGCGCGATCGTAAAGGCGTTCGGATGGATACGGGGGCTTCCCCCGGTTCTGAAAACGGCGGTCTCGTATCCGATGCAAGCCCGGTTCCGGACGGGGATGACGCTCGCGATGTTCTCGCTCGTCGTCTTCACGCTCGTCACGATGAGCTTCATAAACAAATCCTTCGCGACGATCTTCGACGACACCGAGCGTCTCGCCGGAGGATACGACATCCGGGCCGATGCCGGATACGCCGCCCCGATCCCGGACATCGAAGCCGCTCTCGCCGAAGCCGAAGGCGTGGACGAAGAAAAAATAACCGACATCGGGAGCGTGAACGGAATCCCCACCGAGGCGAAGCAGCGCGGGTCGGAGGGGGAAGCGGAGAGCCTTTACGTTCAAGGCGTGGACGAGGGGTATTCGGAGAGCGTGGGGTACGGTTTCAACATAGTCGCCGAGGAATATGGGACGGATCGGGAAGTGTGGGAGGCTCTTCAAACGGAAGAAAACGTCGCGGTCGTGTCGTCGAGGCTCGCCCCGACGAGGAACGATTTCGACATCGGCGCGCCGCCTCCGCCCGTCGAATTGTCCGGCTTTTTTCAGGAGGACGAGTATTTGCCGGGCGATCTCTTCATAACCGTCGAGGAGCCGGAGTCCGGGGAGAGCCGGGATCTCCGCGTCATCGGGGTGGTCGAGGACTCGGCTTTTTACGCGGGGGAAGTCACGACCTCGCAGAGTACCCTCGCGGAGCTTGTCGGGTTCCCGATCCCCGCACAAAGTTATATGTTCGGCCTCAACGACGGGGCGGAGGCCGGGGCGGTCGCAAGCTCGCTCGAAAACGGGTTCCGGGAGAACGGTTTGGAGGCGAATCCGCTCGCGCAGGAAATCGAGGACGGGGCGGCGGCGAACGACATTTTGAGCAATTTGCTCGTCGGGTTCATGGGGCTGGGATTGCTTGTCGGGATCGCCGCTTTGGGAGTGATCGCCGCTCGCTCGGTGGTCGAACGTCGGCAGCAAATCGGGATGATGCGGGCGATGGGCTTTCAGCGCGGACAGGTTCGGCTCGCGTTCCTCATCGAGTCGTCGTTCATCGCGCTCGTCGGCATCGCGCTCGGAGTCGCGCTCGGCGGGGCGTTGTCCGGGACGATCATCGGCTCCATCGAGCAGGATTTCGCGGGGATCACATATCAGGTTCCGTGGCTGACCGTCGGACTCATCGTGGGTGTCGCATACGTCGCCTCGCTCCTCACGACTTTCCTCCCGGCGAGGAGCGCGTCGAAGGTGTATCCGGCGGAGGCGTTGCGGTACGAGTGAGGGAAGCGGCGGGGTTCGTTCCGGCCTCACCGGTATAATTCCGGGTACTTCGTTCGGATGAGGAGGTGTGTCGGGAATGGATATAAACTCGGTCGTTTCACGAGACCCCGAAGTGGTCGGAGGAGAACTCGTTTTCTCGGGGACGCGGGTTCCGGCGAGGGCGCTCGTGGATTATCTCAAAGCGGATCACACGCTCGAAGCCTTCCTCGACGATTTCCCTTCGGTGAGCCGCGAGAAGGCAGAAAGGTATCTCGAAATCTCCCTCGAAGCCGCAGATCTTGCGCGTACTTCTTGACGAGAATGTTCCGAAGCGTCTCAAGCGAACCTTCGCTTCGGATATCGAAGTGATGACCGTCGTGGAGCGCGGATGGTCTGGAAAGAAAAATGGGGAATTGCTCCGCCTCGCCGAAAAGGATTTCGACGCTCTCGTAACCACGGATCGAAGCATTTCATATCAGCAAAATGTGCCGGGATTCGATCTCGCGATCCTCATACTCGAAGGCATGAGCAACGACTACGGGGATCTCGAACCTCTCATGCCGGAGGTGAACGACGTGCTCCGGGAAATGCCGCCCGGAACGTCCCGGCGCGTCCCGGAAAACTAAACCCAACGCCGAACCGTCGCTTTGTACCGCCTATATTCCTCGCCGAACTTCCCTTCGAGATAACGTTCCTCCCTCTCGATGACTCCCCGCCTCATGACGGCGAGGATGAAGGGAAGAAGGATTATGGATGGGAGTGAGTTTTTTATGGAGGCAGTTCCAGCGAAGATCATGGTCATCGCGAGGTACGCCGGATTCCTCGTATACCCGAACGGCCCATCGGTGGCGATGCGGTTGACGGATCGGCGCGGATCAACGGGGGTGTCGACCCGCTTCATCGTGAGAAAGAACCACGCCCCGAGGGAAATCCCACCGACAACGAGCGGCCATCCGAAGAGACGGTTTATCTCTCTCGGGAGAAATGGGAGCTTCGCCTTCCGGTTCAAAAGGAGGCTCAAAATTAGCGGGACGCCGAAGATGAGCGGCGGCGGGGCGATGACTCCGGGGTTGTCGTTTTCGTCCGGCATTTCTTTCTCCTTTCCCGTGGGTGGCGTGATTTTATACGCGATGAGGGTGGAGGATTCCGTCGTGCGTGGCGTTGTGAGCCGCGACGCTTCGTGAGCGGGCGAGGCCGATCTTCCCGGCTCATACGGTGGTTCCGGGGAGCCGGACTCCGACCCCTTCGTGAAGAAGACGCGCCCCCGGCTCGTTTCCAGCTGGCGCGTACATGCGCCGGAGAGCCGCCGTCCCGAAAGAAGACCGCCGAGCCGTCTCCACGGCGACGGGGATGTGGACGCCGCAATGCCGAGAAGCGACCGCCCGGCACTCCGTATCGCGACTCCATGGACGAAAGGAGCCGCGAACCATCCACCCGGTTCCCGCACTCCCTCGCTTTTCATTCTCCGGGCCGATGCGGAGGATCCGGTGGCGGGGGTAGAATTTACGCCGATGGTGAAGCTCATGAAACGCGGCATTTCTTCTTTGCGTCGGCTTCAATGGAAGCTGACGCTCAGTTATACGCTCGTCACCGTAGCCGCGCTCCTCATTTTGGAACTCATTTTGATCGGGGTCGTGCTTGTTTTTTTGAACTCCGGAACCGTCCCTCTCCTCGCCGCCCAGAGTTTCCGCGACGACGTCGCGCCCCGCCTCGAACCATACTTCGCCGGGGATTCCCCCGACGAAGAGGGACTCCGCGACGAGCTTTATTTCTTCGCCGGGGAGTCGGGCGTCCGTGGCGGCGAGGGGGATTTACGGGTCGGAGAGGAGAACGCGAACGTGAGCTTCACCCCCGACGAAGGATACCTCTTCGTCATTGACGCCGAAAGAAACCTCCTCGCCTCCGCCCCCGACCTCGATGAATATCCGGTGGGAGAGACGTTCGAGGCGGGGGATTTGCCGGGCGCCGCGCCGCTCATCGAGGCCGCTCTCGATGGCGAGGAGAGTGCCTCGGAACTCTCCGTGAGGACGGGGGAGGGGCGGTATGTTTCCGTCGCCCCGATCGAGAGCGGGGGCGACGAAGTAGTCGGGGTTCTCGCGGGGACGTTTCGGATGCCGAACCTCACGGTTCCGGTGCTCACGGTCGTCGGGGTGAGTGCGGTGGTGCTCCTCGTTCCGGCGGGGATCATCGGCGCCATCTTCGGCCTCGTGACCGCCCGAGGCTCGGCGCGGCGACTCCAAAATCTCGCGGAGGCGTCCGAGGCGTGGAGCAAAGGCGACTTCTCCGTCGTCGTCAAAGACAAGTCGCGTGATGAGATCGGGCAGCTTTCGCGCGACCTCAACCACATGGCCGCCGAACTCGCGAACCTCATCGAAACCCGCCAGGAACTCGCCGCCCTCGAAACCCGGAACCGCTTCGCCCGCGACCTCCACGACTCCGTGAAACAACAAGTTTTCGCAACCTCATTGCAAGTCGCCGCCGCGAAGGCGCTCATCGCCCGCGATACGGAGGCCGCTGAAACGCATCTCGGCCAAGCCGAGGAACTCGTGCATGGGGCGCAAAAAGAACTCAACCTCCTCATCCATGAGATGCGCCCCGCCGCCCTCGAAGACCGCGGCCTCGCGCCCGCGCTCCGCGACTATGTGAAAAGCTGGTCGGAGCGCGGCGAAATGAAAGCGGGCGTCCATGTGCGCGGCGAGCGAGAAGTTTCCCTCGAAGTCGAGCAAGCCGTCTTCCGGGTCGCGCAGGAAGCGCTCGCGAACGTCGCCCGCCACAGCGGAGCCTCGTGGGCCGAGGTCGAGCTTCTTTACGAGCCGGACTCCGTCACCCTCCGCGTCTCCGACGACGGGCGCGGCTTCGACCCCGGAAGCCCACCGAAAAGTGGCTTCGGCCTCGAAAGCATGGACGAGCGAGCCGAACGTCTCGGCGGAACGTTCGACATCGAGAGCGAGGCGGGCGAGGGAACCCGCGCCGTCCTCACACTTCCGACTCACAAAACGAACCCGAACGGAGACGGAAAATGACCGAGCCGGAGAAGATCACCGTCCTCCTCGTAGACGACCACGCGATGGTGAGGCAAGGTGTGCGAGCTTTTCTCGACACGCAGCCGGACATCTCCGTCGTCGCCGAGGCCGCGAGTGGGGAGGAGGCGATAAAAATGGCCGCCGAGCACGCCCCGGACGTCGCACTCATGGATCTCATAATGCCCGGTATGGACGGCGTGGAGGCGACGCGATTATTAACCGCGAAGTCGCCGCGCACGAGCGTCATCGTCCTCACTTCGTACCACGACGACGAGCATGTTTTCCCCGCGATACGCGCCGGGGCATTGTCGTATGTTTTGAAAGAGATCGGCCCTTCCGAACTCGCCGAGGCCGTCCGAAAAGCCGCGAACGGCGAGGCGACGCTCCATCCCCGCGTCGCTTCGCGCGTCGTTCGCGAGCTTCATGGGGCGCGGCGTGGGGAGCCGAATGTTTTCCACGATCTCTCGAACCGGGAACTCGAAGTCCTCAAGCTCGTCGCCGAAGGACTCTCGAACAAAGAAATATCCGGGCGGCTCTTCATCTCCGAGAAGACTACGAAGAGCCACGTGTCGAACATCCTCGGGAAACTCCATCTCGCGGATCGCACACAGGCGGCGGTGTATGCGTGGCGCGAGGGTGTGATGCGGCGGGAGTGAGCGATTCGCGTTTTATTTGTGCGGTATATTGTTCATGATGCCGTACAAATACTTTTCCCAAGAAAGAGGCGGGTATGATCGCGAGATTGCCGAAGGTATTTGGCGTTGGCGAGGCGAGGAATTCGATGACGGAGATGCTCGACGAGGTGAGTCGGGGTCGCGTCTTCATAATAAAGGGGACGAAGAACCGGGAGGCATTGGTCATTGACGCGGAGACCTTCCGCAAATTCCAAGAATCGTACATGGAGCTTGTCGGGATCGTTGAGACGCGGAAAATCCTCGAAGACGACGACGCGGTCGGCGCTTTGCGAAGGGTCGAGGAGGGGGAAAGTTCCGGGGTTTCGCTCTCCGAAGTCGAGAGAATGGTCGAAAAAGATTGACGAGCCGGACGACTTTCCATCGGGTCGGGGTGGAAAGTTTGCTCGCGTTGCCGAAGAAGGTTCAAAAACAGTCTCTCAAAAAGGTTCGTGAGGTCATAGACTCGGCTCCCGCGGAGGCCGGGTATCCGCTTCACGGTTCGCTCAAAGATTATCGAGGGATCCACACGGGGCGGTACCGGATCATATGGCGCATCCTCGAGCTTCGGGACGGGGAAGAAATCGCGGAAATTTGCTACGTCGGAAAGAGAGCCGAAGGGGATCGGGAAGACGCATACGAAGAGTTTGCACGAGCCTTCGATATACCCGAGTGACCGAAGCGAGGCTTTCGCTCACGGCTTCTCGAAAACATACTCCTCGACGGCGTGTTTGTGAGGCTCTCCGCCGGAGTCGTCATCAAAGACGAGGGAATGCGAGTGGAGACATTTCCATTCGGCGTAATATTCTCGAAGCTCGCCGGGCGCGTATAAAAACTCGCCCTCGCTCCAGTCCGGGGCGGGTGGTATATCGGGGTGATCCACGAACGTGAGGATCGCGTGGACGCCGCCGGAGTTCGTGTGTTTCTGGAAATATGCGAATCGTCTCTCGCGGTTCTCGGGATGCAAATATTGAATGGTTCCGGCGGAATATACGAGGTCGAAAGAGCCATCGAGTTCGAGGGAGTTCACGTCGCCTTCTCGTACTCGGACTTCGACACCGCGTTCTTGGGCGAGGCGCATCGCTTTTGCGAGTCCGTTCGCCGCCGTGTCCACGGCGAGGATGTCGAAGCCATGCTCGGCGAGGAAGACGGCGTCGCGGCCTTCCCCGGCTCCGATGTCAATGGCGGAGGTTCCATGTGCGAAGTCGAGGGCGCGGCGGGCGAAGTCGTTCGGTTCTCTTCCCCAGTAAAAATCTTCCGTGGCGTAAAGATTTTGGTGATGGTCTTCGCTCATTGCGAAGTGAGTCCCGTCATTTCCGCGATCATTTCCTTCGATCCCTCGGGGCCGCGGACTCGGAGCGTGACCGGGCCGGAGTTTGGTGCGAAGGAAAGATCGAATCTCAAAAATGGACAACATTCGCGCTCGAAGAGTATGAGTTCGACGAGACTCTCGATCCGCGCCCTTTCTCCGGCGAATGTGATCTCGTGCCCGTCTTCGAGTTCCGAGTGGCCGAGGGCGTCGTCGAATGTTCGCGCCAGTTCGGCTTCGCGCTTTGCCTGGCCGGAGCCGGAGAGTTCGCACGCTATGGGTGTCTCTTTATTCATGGTCGTGGCCTTCGTGGTTCATGTCCATCGGCTCGGATTCGGAGGCTTCTCCGCCCATGTCTTCGAGCATGTCCTCCATTAGCCGGATCTCGGATTCCTGTGAGAGGGCGATGGCTTCGGCGAGTTGGCGGACTTCGGGGTGGTTCGTGTCGTATATCGCCTCGGACATCGGGACGGCGGATTCGTGGTGCGGGATCATGAGCCGGAGGAACATTTCGTCGGCCTCCTCGGGCGGGGCTTCGGTGAGTTCCCCTATCTCTCCGGGGGTCGCCATGCCGGGCATTCTTTCGTTTTGTTCGAGGTCGTGTCCCATCCACGCCATGTACGGCTCGGTGCCGGTGATGGGTATGCCCCACACGCCCATCCATCCTTGCATTTGGCCGATTTGTCCTTGTTGTGTGATCGCCATGTCCGAGGCGATGGTTCGCATCCTCTCGTCCTCGGTTTTGTCGCGGACGATCTCGGCCATTTGGACGGCCTGCGCGTGGTGGATCATCATGTCTCGTGCGAACCCGGCCTCGTCGGAGCCGTCGGCGGGCGGGCGGTTCGAGAGGTACCCGAAGAACGCCGCCCCGACCGCCGCGACCGCGACGACGGAGAGGAGGATCGAGGCCGTGTCGCGGTACCCGAGCTTTTCGAAGAACTCCCTCACGAGGGGCTTCCGACTCCTCCGGTGCATGCGGCTCCCGGCTCGGGGGTTTGCGGCCCCTGGCGGAAGGCCCGGATGAACTGGTCGAGTTCTTCGGAGTCGGCGGCGGATTCGAGTTCGAGCTGGTTTCCCCACGCGCTCGCGACCACGGGGGAGGGGAGATCCTCATATGGCGAGGCGAGGATGTACGTTTGACCGTTGGCTATCTCCCGGATCGCATCCACTTCCCCCTCGCCGAGGTCGGGGGAGTATGTGATCCAAATGGCTCCGTGTTCGAGCGAGTGGACGGCGTTCTCGTTCCTCACCGGCTCCTCGTAAAATCCGCAATTCTGCCACGGGTCGTTGTGTTCGCCGCCGACGGGGGGAGTTTCGGCGTAGTCAATGGAGCCTTCCACGTGGTCGCGGGCGAGGTTGTCGAAAGTCGCGACCCCCGCCGGGGCGCCGCCCGGCCCTTGCTGGCTGTCGAAGTACACGAGCGCGCCGAAGCCGATCAGAAACACAGCCGCCACGCCGCCGATGATCAAATACAGTTTCTTCCCGCCGCCCCGATTCTCCGACGCCCGATGTATCCGCCCTCGCTGTCTGCCAGATCCCAAAGAAAACCCCTTCATAGTTTGAAACGCCGCGAACGGCGTCCGCTCATTTTCCTACGAAAATCGTAGCATACGAGATCGAGGATACTTCCATTATTCGACTCTTCGAGACTCCCCGGTACGCCGCTTTCTTCGTCGGAACGCGACCCATGCGAAGGCGACCGCCGCGAGGAAGGTGAGGCTCATTACCCAAAACGACGTCCCGAAGCTCCCGTCCGCCTCCCCGAAACGGCTCCCGGCGAACGTGAGAAGCACGCCGAGCGGCAATATTCCGACGGCGGTCGTCCACACATACGTCCATAGCGGGGCGCGCACGGCTCCGGCGGCGAGGCATATCGCGTTGAACGGGACGAGCGGTATGAGCCGGAGCGCGAGGAGCGGGAACGCCCCCTCTCTTTCGAGAAGCCGGTCGAGCTTTCCGCAGCGCCTCTCGGCGACGACCCGCTCAAAAAGCGGCGTCCCCCACAAATAGCCCGCCCCATAAACCGCGAGCGCGGAGAGGACGCACCCGAGCCACGTCAAAAACAGCCCGCCGACAAACCCGAACGCGAGGCCGTTGGCGAGCGCGAGTATCTCCATCGGGAACGGGACGACGGCATGGAGAAGCCCGACGCCGACCGAGACGAGCGGCGCGAGAACGCCGAAGCCCCGTATCTCGTCGCGTATCGCCGCCCCGTCGCCACGAGCCGCCGCCTCGAAAAGAGCCGCGACGATCCCCCGCACTCCGGGAACTAAAAACAACGAGCCGCACAAAACGGCGACGGCGACGAGGAGCGCCCATCGCCCACTCGGAAAAGCGGGGAAGCCCCCGGCGCGCCTCGAGCCTCTCACACGGAGTCCGCCGACCGGGTTCCGCGGATTCCACCTTCGGCGTGTCCGCGAGTCGGGAAGCACGTCGGTTCGCATCCCGCCTCGTGGCGCTTCGCGGGTTCGAAAGCCATATTTCCCGATCTCACCATCTCATGCGGAATATGGGTGAGTGGGATGAATGGTTCCGTCACCCGTTTCGGGGGGTGAGGTTCATCCTTCCCGTGAGGCGAGCCGGAGCGTCGAGCCTCGTGGAGACGGCGGGCGAATTTCAGTCCTTCCGATATTGCCGCGTCGCGAGCCACACCCCGAAAGCAATCTGCGAAAGTCCGAGAAGCCGCATATAGTTCGGATTCTCCGCGAAGAAGCGGGCGACTCCTTTCCCCGGCCCGACCCGCCAGAGAAGGGAGTGTTCGCGCGGGGCGAGAACCTCGATCACACCGTCGCCGATGGTGATGATGGCGAACGTCTCCCAAAACCGCCTTTTCCACATTGTGGCTCCCTTCGGTCGCGCTTGTCAGCTTTTCGTGGCGGGGCGGCATGCGCTCGCGCCGCTTTTCTCGGGCGCGCGAAGGTCCCCCCGGCGCGACCTTCGCGGAGCATCCCTTCTCGCCGATGGAGGGCGTGGGAGGTCGCTTCCGGCTCCTCGAATCATATCTTCGTGGGGGCGTCGGAGCGTTTCGCCCGCCCGAAGGGATTTGCGAAAGCGCGAAGCCCCACATTTTGAAACGCGGGCGAGAGAAGCTCGCCCCTCACGACTGTTCGCCGAGCGTCACCTCGAAGGTCTCTTCGCTTCCGTCGCGGATGACGGTGAGTTCGACTTCGTCTCCGGGGTCGTAGTTCCGGAGCGCGGCGAAGAGGTCGCCGGAGCTTTCTATCGGCTCGCCGTCAATGGCGGTTATGATGTCCTCGACTTCGAGGCCCGCTTCGTCGGCGGGGCTTCCCGGCTCGACCTCGGCGACCCCCGCGCCGCCGCTCTCGACGCCCGAAATGCCGAATTGCTCGGCGTCGGCGGTGCTTATGTCTATCGGGATGACCCCGATGAGCGGCCTCGACACGTCTCCGGTTTCTATAAGCTGGTCGGCGATGATGGTCGCCGTCGTCGCCGGGATGGCGAACCCGATCCCCTCGGCTCTCGTCTCCGGCGGCAGGTACGCGACGTTTATGCCGATGATGTCGCCTTCGCGGCCCGCGAGGGCGCCGCCCGAGGAGCCGGGGGAAATCGCCGCGTCGGTCTGGATGAGATCCACGAGAGACGCCGCCTGCGTCCCGCCCGTGAGCTCCGGCGGAACCTCCCGATTCAACCCGCTCACGACCCCATACGTCACCGTTGACTCGAACCCGGCCGGACTGCCGAGCGCGATGGCGAACTGCCCGACGTCCGGCGTCTCCTCGGTGAAGCTCGCCGCCGGAAGCCCTTCGCGGTCAACGCGGACGACGGCGATGTCCGTCCTCGGGTCGCCGCCGACGACCTCGCCGACCTCGGTGGTTCCGTCGGCGAACGCGACGTTCACCTCGCCCGCTCCCTGGACGACGTGGTTGTTCGTGATGATGTATCCATCTTGTCTATAAATGACGCCGCTCCCGAGACCTTCCTGCTCCTGTGTCCCGAACGGCGTCTCCTGAACCGCCTCGACATTGACCTGAACCACGCTCGGGCTGACCTGCGACGCGACTTGCGCGACCGGCTCCTCCTCCGGAATGTCCGACGACACGCTCGGCGGAGCCTCCGCCACATTCCCACCCTTCGGCGCGGCTTCATCCCCCGAAGAACACCCGGCGACGAAAAAGAGAGCCGCCGCCGCGACCAAAACGAATTTGAAACTCAAAAACCTCGGCTTCGCAGACAAACCAGTGAATACCTCCAGTCGGCGCCTCGATGTCTCGAAAGAAAGAGAGCGCGTTTTTCTTGCCGGGAGTTCTTACGCATGCGACCCGCCCCGGTTTCCGAACCACCCCGGAAGACGGCTCGGCGAAACTCAGCCGGAGAGGTTCTTTATACCCGCTTTCACCTTCTCCTCCTCGGAGCGGAGGTGCGAAAAAACATCCTGCGCGAAGCGGAGCGCATGCTCCTCCGGCAAATTCACCCGCCTGTTCTGAAGCACCGAGTCGAGTTCCCGAACCGCCGCGTCCGCCATCCCGACCATCATCTCCGCCTCTTTGAGGGTGTCGCGCCGCTCATCCTCCGAGAGGGAAGCGACATTCCCCAATCGCTCTCGATGCACATTCAAATACTCGATGAAGTCTCTGATTCCCATATGCCGGGAATTATAACGGCTGTGAAACAGCCGTCTAAAAAGCTGATGCCGGATCCGGGCGACAGCTTCACGTCTTTGCTTGTGCGGGAGTCGGGGTGGACGAATATCGTCCCACGCAGTCGCGGCGACGGAACCATTCACCCGGACTCCGTATGACGGGCTGACAAACGAAGCGTGCGCGGCGCAGCCGGAGGCGAGCCGCCGTCACAGGCGTGAATCGAGAAAAACTTCCCGCGTAACTTCCGGCTCATCGAGGTCTTTCGCCCGATCCTCGGCGAGCCGCTTCGCCCGGCCACGGAGGAAAGTGGGTATGCCTTCGAGTTCTTCCATCGCCTCCTCCGACCACGGCATCTCCGGCTCCTCGGGCGGGCCGGACCTCTCCTCGAAGCGCCGGAGCGAGTTCTCGAGCGCGTCGGCGAGGAAGCTCGAGCCCGCGTACCCCATGAGCGGCTGCTCGACGAAGGCATGCTCCACCGCCGGCGGGCAAAACTGGAGGAACGGAATCCCGAGCGAATCCGCCACATCCTCTTCGAGGTGCGTCCCGATCACGAGGTCCGGACGCGAACTCTCGATGCGCGAGGCGACTTCATCCGGGTCGTCCGACACGAACGCGTCGTCGGTGAAGGTGTCGGCGTGGAAAAGGAAATCCCGCCCGAGGTGCCTCATATACGTCCCGCACGCCGAGATCGAAAGCCCGACCTCGCGGGAGATCGTATGCCCGAGTCCGAGCGAATACGTGAAGTCGCCGAAGATGAACGCCCTTCGCCCCTCGAATGCCTCCGGCGGGGCGAGGCGGGCGTACCACGGGAGCTTCGCGTTCCGGGAGAGTTCGCTCCACACGGCTCTTTGAACATCCTTCCGGTCGAGGCCGCACAGGCTGCTTATGCTCTTTATCGCCGCGCCCGTGCCGATGGTTCCGATCATGGGCGTCGTTATTCGCGGCATCCCGAATTTATCCTGCAAAAACAGCGTCGCGGACTCCCCGATCTCCCGATACAAAAGCACGTTCACCCACCCTCGGGTCAAAGTCGAGAGATCCCCGACCCCCCCGCCGAGCGGGACGCGAGCGTTCACCTCGACCCCGATGAGGCCGAGAAGACGCTCGACCTCGTCGTACTCGGCCTCCGCCCCCGGCCCGAAGACCGGAGGCCCGAAGAGGTTCACCGAAGGATTCCGGCTCCGCTCCGACATCTCGACGTTCTCCACGTTCGCCCGGACGAGGTCTTCGAGGGCGAGCTCCGCCGCCTCGGTCTCGATGATGTCCGGAGCCTCCCACTCGCAAAGCACGATCTTCGGTGGGTTCTCGGACTCCGGGAGTATGATCTCCGGCACTTCTTCCCCGGAAAGCAGCGCGGCCTCCGAGCGGGTGAGGACGATGGTCCGCGCCTCGGGGTTCCGCCGGATCGCTCCCGCGACGTCCCGAGGGAGATCGCCCGGCGAATTCGTGTCCTCGGGGCGCTTCCAAACCGGACTGAGCGTGACGGGCGGCGGATACCCGTCGCGCTCCCATCTCCCGTACAAAGCGGGAAAGTATCCTTCTCCGGGAAGCGCGCGAAGCACGGCATGCACATCGTCCATGCTCGCCGCGACGCGAAGGACACCGTAGCTTCCCGGCCCTTCATAAACACCGCGAAGCACCCTCACAACGAGTCCGTCCGGCGGCGGGCGGTCGCGCCCACCCCAAGCCCGGTCGAAGGAGTTCGCCCTCCCGCCCACCCTCGGCGGCGCTTTTCTCCGTTGGCGCATCTTTCCGGCGTATCGCCTCGATGGCACATCTTCCCGGCGGCGCGCCTTCCCGTTGACACCGCTCCTCGATGGCGAGTCTTCGCGGCGCGCCTTCCCGGCGTCGCTCCTCCCCGGCGTCGCGTCTCTCCGATGCCGCGTCTCTGCGGCGCGTCTTTCCGGAGGCGCGTCTTTCCGATAGCGCGATTTTGCGTCGGCGCGCCTTCCCGGCGGCGCGCCTTCCCGGCGGCGAGTCTTCGCGGCTTGTCTCCCCGATGGCGCGTCTCCTTCGCCGGACATTCTCCGTTCGCCGCGTCGTATGCGGCTCGGTGGGGGGGCGGGCCGCGGAGAATGCGCGTGTGATTATTCGGGCTTGGCGGCATCCCTCATATCCCGATCGAATGGTCGAGCCTCTCGGCCCGCTCGAAGGATCTCTCGAACGATTCGAGGATGCGCCTCGCCCCGTCGTACCCGTGCGGCCCCATCCGGGAGAAGTCGCTCGCGGGTCGGCAAAGATGCCCCCGCGCGACGAGCGGCGCGAAAAGGCCCGCGCTGACGATGACGCAATCGGGCCCCGTGTCTTCGATCCTCTTCATTTGCCCCCGCCAATCCGGGGATTCGACGATGTCCACATCCGGGCCGAGGGCTTGTATCTCCTCGGCGAGAAGCCCCCGGTCGAGTCTCGGTACCCCGACTTCGAGGACGACCGCACCCGCGTCGGCGAGAAAACGGGCGAGCGGAAGCTCCATCCCCGTGTCCCCGGCGAAGAAAAGCCTCTTCCCCCGGACCCGGTTCCGGAGATTCTGGAAACCCTCCCACACCGACCGCGCCTTCGACAACTCGCTCGCGCTCCCCCCGGCGGCCTCGGCGACATCTTGAATGAAGCGGGCCGTCCCGTCCACGCCGACGGGCATGAGGGAATTCGCCACCTTCGCGCCGCGCTCCTCCGCCGCCTTCACCGTCTCGGAGAGGTTCGCATCCATGAGCGCGACGACCGTGTTCTCGCCCATGTCCGGGAGGTCGCGCATCCGGGTGGATGGCACGACCCCCGCGATTTTGAGTCCGGCCCGCCGCATCTCCGAGGCGACCTCCCGGCCGGAAATGTCCGAGCCGAAACCCCCGGCGAGAACGATGGGGGAAAGCTCGCCGTCGCCATCGTCGTCGTCCCGGCTTCGTCCGAGGAGGCCGCCGAGGAGGGAGCGGCTTTGCTTCTCCGATCCGGATCTTTCCACAAGCTCCGAGGAATCCTGCTCCGGACACATCGCCAGGAGGGCCGCCGTCGTCCGGTCTTCGAGGTCGGTGGCGAGGACACCGGGGGATTCGTGCGGCGCGTCCGGGTTGATCGCCTCGACGGGGAGCTCGAGCCTCCGCTCCGCGAGGCGCGCCTCGAACTCCGCGTCCACACCGAGCTTCCCAGCCGAAAGCCCGGCGACTATGAACACCGCCTCGAGCCTCCGGAACCCCGCCGCCGCCTCGACGACGCGCGACGCGACGTATCCTTGCTCGGGGATCCCGCCCTCGCCGAGAACCATGAAAACAACCCTCGGGCTGCGAGGCGGCGAGGCGTGGCCGGGGGCGGGCGGGGCCGGGAGAGTTTGAACCACGAACGCCTCCGAGCGGGTTCCGAGGACGACGACGAGGGCCGACGGGAGTTTCTCGGCAAGGCTGTTCGCGGCATGCAGCGGCGGAAGAACGTCCGGTATCCCCGATTCGTTGAGGATCGTCAAAAGTCGGCCCCTCCTCGGCCTCGGGAGCGTCTCCGCCGCGCTCCACGATATATTGGCTCGAACTTTAGTTCAACGAGTCGAGGGTGTCCAGCGCGAGTTCCATCATGTTGTCCACCCCGCGCTTGAGTTCATCGTCCGAGATGCGGACGACCTCCTCCTTCCCGATCGTGTCCGAGACCGTGAGGAGGCACCCCGCCTTCACGCCTTTCATCGCCGCTATGGTGAATATGGACGCCGCCTCCATCTCGACCGCGAGAACCCCGAGGTCGCCCCACAATTTCGCCGGATCGCTCGTCGGGTCATAGAAAAGGTCGGAACTCACGATCGGCCCGAGGAAGGAGCGCCTTCCGACCGCCTCCGCCGCGTGGTACGCCGCGTGGACGAGGTCGAAGTTCGCCGCCGGAGCGTATGGCACGCCTTGCGTGATCGAGGCGACCGTCCCATCCTGCGCGGTCGCCGCCGTCGCGATGACGAGGTCGCCGAGGTTCATGTCGTGGTTATATCCGCCGCACGTCCCGACCCGAAGGAGGTTCTTCGCCCCGAGTTGGACGAGCTCCTCGGTGATGATGGACGCGCTCGGACACCCCATCCCGGTGGTTTGGACGGAGACGGGCTTCCCTTTGTACGTTCCGGTGAAGCCGAGCATCCCACGCTCCTCGGAGACGAGCTTCGGCTCGTCGAAAAAATTTTCGGCGATATATTTCGCCCGCATCGGGTCTCCGGGCAAAAGCACGTTCTCGGCGAAATCACCTTCGTCGGCTCGAATATGTACGGGCATGTGGTTGCTCCCTTCGGTCGCAGCTTGTCAGCAAAAGCAAAAAGCTGACTGGCTGAAATGCTTTCTTCACAAGCTGCCCAGAATAGCAGGGGGAACGTCCGTCGGCTCGTCCGAAACTTCGAGCGAATCCTCCGTGAGCTTCTTCGCCCGCTCGATGTTCCGCGAGCCATAAAGCACCGCCACCGTTTCCCCGGCCTCGACTTTTTCGCCGACTGCCGCGAACACTTCGATGCCCGCCCCGAAGTCGAGCGGATCACCTTTTTTCTCGCGGCCCGCACCGAGCGCGAGGGTCGCCCGTCCGAGGCCGAGCGCGTCGAAGCGGGATACGTGGCCGGACGCCGGAGCCTTTATTTCATGCGTCTCGCCCGACACTTCGAGGGCGGGGAGTTTCTTCACGTCGCCCCCTTGCGCGGAGACGAATCCTTCGAGTTTTTCGTATGCCGCCCCGGAGGAGATGGCTCGTTCGACGAGCTTTTCCGGATCGGATATTCCTTTCAGTTCGAGGAGGCGGACGGCGACTCGGCGGGCCATGTGCGCGAGGTCATCGGGAACGTTCTCGCCCTTCAAAAACTCGACGCCTTCTCGGACTTCGAGGGCGTTTCCGATGGCTCGTCCGAGTGGGTTGTCCATGTCGGTGATGAAGGCGGACGATCTCACGCCGAGGTCTTCGCTGAGGCGGACGAGGAGGTCGGCGAGTTTTCTCGCGTCCTCCGGGGTTTTCATGAACGCGCCCGAGCCGCATTTCACGTCGTAGAGGAGGTGGCCCGCTCCGGTCGCCGCCTTTTTCGAGACGATGGACGAGCCGATGAGGGGGAGGGAATCCACGGTTCCGGTCGTGTCCCGGAGGGCGTAAATCGCTTTGTCGGCGGGGGCGAGTTCCCCGGCTTCGGTGATCGCCATCCCGACCGCCTCGACTTGTTTCCTGAAACGCTCCTCCGAGAGATCCACCGAAAAGCCCGGTATCGCTTCGAGCTTGTCTATCGTGCCGCCCGTTATCCCGAGGCCGCGCCCGGAGAGCTTCGCCACGGGCGCGCCGCACGCCGCGACAATGGGGAGCGAGGTGAGAGATATCTTGTCCCCGACGCCGCCCGTCGAATGCTTGTCCACCGAGTCGGGGAACGAGTACGAATCGCCGGATTCGGCCATCGTCTTCGTGAGTGCGAGAGTTTCGCCGTATGACATTCCCTGAATAAAGATCGCCATGAGGAGCGCGGCCATTTGATAGTCGGGAATGTCGCCGGAGGTATATCCTGCGACGGAGGCGTGGATCTCATCGTCGGAAAGACTTCCGCCGAACTTCTTTTTTTCTATGACATCGAGCATCGGGTGCGGCATGGAGTTTCCCTCCTCTCGCTCGCCGTCCATATTAGCGGCTGGCGGGGGTCGCTGCGCGACCGACAATTGGTTTGTGGTTATTGGCAAAAACAGAAACCAACAACCAAAAACCAAAAACCGGAGCGAAGCGACCTTTTTTCAGCGGCGTTCGTTTCGTTCGTCGAGCTTGTCGGAGACGTTTCGGACGGCTTTCACGAGGTCGCTCATGTTTGCCTGGCGGGTATTGTGGCTTTCTTCGTAGAGGAGGGGGTCGAAGGTCCATCGGTCGGCGAATGGCCTTCCGTCGAGATCGTTGTAGTGCGCGGTGACGGTGACGCCGTCCTCGAAGCCTTTTTCTTTGAGCATCTTTATGACGTTGTCGAGGGTGTCCCAGTATATTCGGACTTCGGAGTCCGGGGCGAGGAAGCCGAGGCCGCGCTTGAAATACGGGAGTTCGGTGAGGGCGAAGCCTTCGGAGTCCTCGACTTCGGAGGAGAATTCGAAGGAGATGTTCTTCGCGGCTCCATGTCCGATGCTCCGAATTACGAGATCCACGCTCGGAAGGCGGCTGTAGTCGGCCTCGACAAGGATTTGCGGCCTTTCCTGCGCTCGTCGGCCCGCCCGAGTCTCATCGAGCATCTCACGGTAAAGCCGCACGAGGAGGTAATAAAGTATGCCGAAGACGACGAGGTACGCCAGCGTTCCGGCGGCGGAGGCGATCTGGGCGATGGTAGCGATGTCCATGGCGCGTTACGTACCCCCGCGAGGGGATGTCCACACCGCTTCGCGCGTTCGCATGAGTATCCCGGCGGGGTGTCGGGTAAAGCGATTGGATGGATCCGGCATGCTCCGGCAATGAAAAGTCAGGTGGTGGGGAAAACGGGGTGAGCGTCGTGATAGATATGGATCTCCCCCCCGAACCCTCGTCCGCTCGAAAGGCCCGCGAATCACTCGAAAGGCTCGCGGGGGGCGTACCGTATCATAAGCTCGAAGACGCCCGCCTCGCTGTCAGCGAGATCGTCACGAATTCCCTCCGCCACGCGAACCTCTCCCCCGAGGACGGGAGGGTGTCTCTCTATGTCGAAGTCGCCGACGGGCTTCTCGGAGGGAAAGTATGCGACACGGGGCGGGGCTTCGAGGTCCGGGACGCGCCGTCGCCGGGGGGATTCCTCGGCGGCGGATGGGGTCTTTACCTCGTGGACGCCGTGAGCGTGAGATGGGGCGTGGAGCGGAACGGGATGTTTTGCGTGTGGTTCGAGATCGAGGTGTGAAGCGGCTTCGCTCGCCATCCCGCTTCACTCGAGTCGCTTATGTCCTCGACGAGGGTGAGGCGGAAGATGAGGTCTATGCGCGGGAAGGGAGAGCGCCGCGCGAGGTCGTGCTCGCCGAAGACGACCATTGCCCGTGTCCGCCCGTCCCTCGACGGAAATCCAGCACGGATGAAAACCTCGCGGGCTTTCGGGTTTCAGGAGCCTCGAAATGAAGCCGAATCCCGATGCGACGATGAAGAGGCATGTTCGAGTTTTTAGCTTTCCCTCGTCAGGTCGTGGGTGGAGATCCAGCCTTCCGAAAGCGCTTTCCTCGACGCCTCGCTCCGGCTTCCGACGCCGAGCTTGGCGTATATGTTCGCGAGGTGGCGTTTTATGGTCGCCTCGGCGAGGTGGAGATTCGCCGCCGCCTGCCGGTTCGAGAGTCCGCGCGCCGCGAGGAGGAGTATCTCGAGTTCCCTCTCGGAGAGGTCGCCTTTTTCGCTGGCTCCGTTCGTTTCTTCGAGGGAGCCTCGGGACGCCGCGGGCGTTATTTGGTCCGCCGGAGTCTCATAGGCGGTGTGGACGGCGGACACGAGTTCTTTGAGTGACGCGCTCTTTGAGAGGTACCCGCTCGCGCCGAGGTCGAAGAATTCCCGGACGAGCTTCGCGTTCTCGAACATCGTCACGATGACGACCTTCGGCGGCGAGAGGTTGTCTCGGAGGTTTTCCATGACACCGTATGCGTCCATGACGGGCATTTCGATGTCGAGGAGGAGCACGTCGGGGCGGAGGCGGCTCGCGAGAGAGAGCGCCTCCTCGCCGTTTTTGGCCTCCCCGATTACTTCGATGTCTTCGTCGGTGGTGAGCATCTCCCCGAGACCTTGCCGGAACATGGTGTGGTCGTCGGCGATGACGACTTTTATGCGTCGCGTCGCGGGTGTTCGTCCGGGGGTTTGCAAAGTCCTCACTTCCTTTTTCTGAGCGGGACTTGGACTTCGGCGCGGGTCCCGTCTCCGGGGTGCGAGGTGATGTCGAACGAGCCTCGCATGAGTCGCGCCCGCTCGCGCATCGAGCGGAGGCCGACGCCGTCCGCCGAGTCCGACGACGTGTCGAAGCCGTCGCCCCAGTCCTCGACGGCGGCCATGACCTCCCCGTCGGAGATCTCGACCTCCATCCGTATGCTCTCGCCGCCGGAGTGCGAGACGGCGTTTCTCAGTCCCTCGCGCATCACCATATAAAGCTGGTCGCGCACCCGGTCCGGCACGCTGCCCTCGTCCCCGGACACCGAGATCTCGACCTCGACGTCCGGAGGCGCGCTCGCCCGGACGAGGTTGTCGAGCGCGAGCCGGAGGGGGTCCCCGGTTTCGGACAGGCGAAGATCCATGGACATGTCCCTCGCCATTTGGATCGCCTTCCCGGAGGTTTCGAGGGCGTTCTCGAGCTTCGCCTCGGCGGCGGCCTCGTCCTTGCCGCGCATCGCACGGAAGAGTTCGAGGTTTTGCTTCACGAGCGCCATCGAGTGTGCGATGTGGTCGTGGAGGTCGCGCGAGAAGTGGCGCCGCTCCTCGACCTGTATCTCCCCGATCTTCATGAGGAGGTAATCCACATACGAAGCCATCACGACCCTCGCGACGTGATCCATGACGCTTTTGTGGACCGTGAGGGATATGCCAACGACGGCCTCCGGCGCCTCCTCCGAGAGGCCCGCCTTTTCGAGGACCACCTCCATCGCGGCGGCGCACAGCGCGCTCCCGGCCCGGAACGACTCGTCGGGATGCTCCATGAAGGGCATCCGGGCCGCCTCGGTATTTTGGTGGATCTCCTCCTCGAGGGACGACGTTCCACCCTCCTCCTCGCCCCTGAGCGCGCTCGCGGCCCGCTCCACGAGCGTGAAAGCCTGCCCGCGCAAAAGCTCGCGAGCGCCTCCGTCGCCCGTTATGAGGAGGTTTTGCTCGTCCATGAGCTTCTTCTCGTAAATCTCGAATATTCCATCGAAGTTTCCGTCGAGCGCGTCGGCGGCCGCTTTCTTGCCTTGTTC
>Ga0136627_1000088_pt1 | contig 26334 bp, 30 predicted proteins | sample AntDrymUQ4892206_2_FD_104652 | JGI IMG/M metagenome (GOLD analysis project Ga0136627, IMG submission 104652) | Polar desert sand microbial communities from Dry Valleys, Antarctica - metaG UQ489 (22.06) | ecosystem: Environmental > Terrestrial > Soil > Desert | place: Antarctica: Dry Valley... | reverse complement strand
TGTGGCACCGAATCGCATTCTCGCGCGCTCCTCCTAGCAACGACGGCGACGGTGCCCGAGCGGCGTCAGCAGCGGCGGTGGGCCGCCCGGCAGGCCGAGGCCGCCGAGCGTGCCGCGCACCTCGCGGGGGTCTTCGCGCCCGGCGAGGCACAGCAGCGCGCCGATCGCGGCGTCGGCGAGCAGCAGCGCCGGCAGCGCCACACGCTGCGGCGGCGGCCAGTGGCGGGCGGCGTAGCGGCGCAGCGAGGCCACCCACTCGGCGCGCATCCGCGCCGGATCGGCCTGCTGTGCGCGCTGGACGCTCGTCCCGTAGCCGTGCACGGCCGTCGCGGCGGGCACGATCTCCACGCCCCGGCCCGCCGCGTGCAGCCGCGCGCAGAGATCGCCATCGTTGAAGAACAGCGGGAAGCGCTCGTCGAATGGCGCGGGGGAGAGGTCGCGCCGCGCGGCCATCAAGCACGCCGCCGCCGGGCAGAAGACGGCGACCGGCTCGCGGGGCGGGCCGCCGGCCCACAGGTCCTCGTAGCGGCGCGCCGCGATGGCCTGTCCGCCGCGCAGGCGCGCGTCAATGCGCCGGCCGGTGGCGGTGAACGCCCACAGCGCACCGCCGAGGCCGGCATCGCGCCGCGCATGCAGTTGGGGCGCGCCGTCGGAGTCGCGCAGCAGCGCAGCCGCGAGCGCGACGTTCGCATGCGCACGTAGATGGTCGCACAGGGCGCCGGCGCATCCAGCGTCCATCACGCAGTCGGGATTGAGGATCAGGACATGCTCGCCCGACGAGGCCGCGAACGCGGCGTTGACCGCGGCCGCGAACCCCCGGTTGGATCCCATCGCCAGCAGGCGCACGCCGTCGGCAGCGCGCGCGGCGACGCGCGCCGCCGTGTCGTCGCTGGAGGCGTTGTCGGCGACGACGACCTCGACATCGAGGTCGATGCCCGCCTGGGAGAGCGCGCCGTCCAGGCACGCGTCGATCTCGTCGCCGTGGTCGTAGGTGACGATCAGGACCGACAGCGCCGGCATCGTCAGACCGGGGCTTTCTCGGGCTCCGGCTCGGTCTTGGGGTCTCGCACCTGGTTCGCCTTGCCCGGCATCGGTCGCAGCCCGGGCGCCCACGGCAGCCGCCGCTGCATGCAGGGCTCCTCGACGAACTTCCACGACAGGCCGGCGAGCGCACACGAGACCGGGAACCCGACGACGAAGATGATCATCCCGAGGACGAAGGGCTCGAGGTTGGTCCCCGCGACGTTGATGACCTCGAGGATCACCCAGACGTGGAACAGGTAGAAGGCGTAGGAGCGCACGCCCAGCCAGGTCGCCCAGCGGCTGTCCAGCCAGCGCGGCACCGTGCGGGTGCCGAGCTGCACGACGATCATCGCGGCGACCAGCGCGAAGCCGAAGATCGCCTGCAGCAGCGAGCGCCGGCCGAGAGCGTGGTGGATCTGCGTCGTTCCGGCCTCGTAGTCCCACCTCATGTAGAGAAACCAGCACAGGACGCAGACCGCGACGGCACCCCAGATGAAGCGCTGCGCGCGCCGCGGCTGATCGCGGAAGTAGGGCACGACGAACGGCTCGATGACCGCGAGCGCGATGCCCGGCAGGAACACGTAGACGATCAGCGGCGGGCTCGTCAGCAGGGCGAACGAGTTGTCGGCGAGCTGGCGCAGCGTGATGCTGAACAGCAACAGGAAGGCGATGAAGCACAGCGCCGCGATCGCGCGCGTGCGCGGGGTCTTCAGGGGCCGGCCGAGCCGGTAGGCGATCGTCGCCGCGACGGGGATGGACAGGTAGAACGCGACCTCGACGTCCAGCGTCCAGCCCTGGCCGATCGGCAGCGTCACCGAACCGCCGGTGTAGCTCTGGGTGAACGTGAAGACCGACACGATCTGCCACCAGCTCGACTCCACGCCCGTGCCCGACGGGTTGTCCGGCGTCGGGCTGATGGAGCCGTCGAGGCCGAAGCGCAACATCACGATTGCGGCGATCAGGTAGAAGGCCGGCAAGATCCGCAGCGCGCGGTTGCGCAGGTAGCGCCGCACCGACGGCCGCCTGGTGTTCAGGATGAACGAGCGCAGGAACGGGCGCGCGATGAAGTAGCCCGAGAGCGCGAAGAACGTCGACAGGGCGAGGTCGATGCGCGCGATCGGCTGCCTGGCCCAGCCGTAGCTCTCGAGTGTCGTCGCCGGGTCGGCGTTGGCGAACACGTGCGCGATGAAGATCAGCAGCATCCCGATGCCGCGAAACCCGTCGCCGGCGAGCAGGTTGCCGACGCCGACATCGCTGGCGGCGTGGTCCTGCCTCTGCTCTCGGACGCGCGGTGCTCGGGCCATGTGCCCGCAGAAGGGTGCCAGACGCCGCGCGGGACGGCGGCGGAACGGTCCGCCGCCCATGTTCTCGCGGGCGCGTCGCCCGCGGCGCGACGGCGCTACGGTGGTTCGCGCGGTCCCGGCATCGCGCAGGCCCGCCCCGCCCGCCTAGCTCAATTGGCAGAGCACTTCACTTGTAATGAAGAGGTTTTCGGTTCGAATCCGAAGGCGGGCTTGCATGCTCAGCCCGGTGGCCGCGTCAGGACGCGCAGCCGTGACAGGACATCGAGTCGGTACGACTACCTGCGCCAACGATCGGTCACCTGACGGTCGCGGCTACCCGCCGGCCTCCACGTGCTCGAGCTTGCCGTGCCCGTTGCTGGACACGACATGCTCAAACGCCATGAGCTCGGGATCCGGCGGGGCGTTCAGCCGCCGTTCCAGCTCGCCCATGACCACGCCGAAGAGCAGGTGGCGCCACGTCGCCTGCGCGAAGGCGCGCCCGCTGCCCGCGAGGCGCGGCATGTCGCCGCGGGCGGGGTGGACGCGGTCGACGACGAGGGTCAGCGGCCACGTCGCGAGGTGCTCTGCGAGCCCGACGATCGGGCCGCGCGCCCATGAGGGCACCGGCATCCGCGGGGCGACGCCCGCGTAGGCGGCGCCGAGCAGCGCGCCGTTGCCGAGATGCAGCGCCAGGCCGACGACGTGCCACGCGCGCCCGCGCGTGATCGCCTTGCCGAGCAGCTCCGCGTCGTCGTAATCGACGCCGAACAGCGGCTTGTCCAGCGGCTGTTGCGCCGCCCACACGCCGGCGGCCACGGCGCCCGCCAGCGCTCCGCGGACGGTTTTGTCGCGATCGATGACCATGCGGCGCTCGACTGTAACGGTCGTCAGCAGGCCGGGTATCCGATGGCATGGATCGCAATCGCTTTCTGGCGCGCGCCCGCGGGCGCGGCGTCAATCCACTGGTCTACTGGCTGTCGCGCGCGGTCCTGGAGCCGTTCTTCCTCGTGTACTTCCGCATGAGCCGCCTCGGCCGTGAGCACATTCCGCGCGCGGGCGGCGTCATCATCGCGGCCAACCACCGGTCCTTCTTGGATCCGTTCGTGATCGGCACGCTGGTCAGGCGGCCCGTCTACTTTGTCGCCAAGCGCGAGCTGTTCACTCACCCGCTGGTCGCCTGGTGGCTGAGCTCGCTCGGCGCGTTCCCCGTCGATCGCGGCAATGGCGACCGCGACGCGATGGAGACCGCCCGCCGGATCCTCGAGCGCGGCGACTGCGTCGTCGTCTTCCCCGAGGGCACGCGCACGCGGCCCGGCGGTTTGGGCAATCCCAAGCGCGGCGTCGGCCGTCTCGCCCTGGAGACCGGCGCCCCGATCGTCCCGGTGGCGATCATCGGCAGCGAGTCCGTGCGCCGCGGCTGGCGAATCCGCCCGCACAAGGTGCGCATGCGCTGCGGGCGGCCGATGCGCTTTCCGCGCGTCGACGAGCCGTCGCCCCAGCTCGCCCGCGCGGTGATGGAGCGCGTCTGGCCGAACATCGAGTTGCAGTGGGAGTGGCTGGGCGGCACCGCGCCGTTGCGCCGCGTGGCGATCGTCGGCGCGGGCGCCTGGGGCACCGGCCTGGCGGTGGCGCTGGCCCGCGCCGGGGTCGAGGTCCAGCTGGGCTGTCGCACCGACGCCCAAGCGCACCGGCTCGGCGAGCAGCGCGTCAACGAGCACTACCTGCCCGGCGTCCGGCTGCCCGACGCGGTCAGCGTCACGACGGCCGCCGGGCTGTCGTTCAGCCGCGCGGACATCGTCTGCTTCGCCGTCCCCGCCAACGGACTGCCGGATGCCGTCGAGGCGCATGGCCCGGCGATCCCGGAGCGCTGCAACGTGCTCGTGCTCTCCAAGGGTCTTGTCGGTCCGTTCGGAACGCTGCCCAGCGCCTACGTCTCCGAGCGCGTGAGCGCGCGCGCCGTGGCCTGCATCGGCGGTCCCGGGCATGCGGCCGACGCGCTGGAGCACGGCGCGTCGCTCGTCGTCGGCTCGCTCGACGGCGTGTTCGCCACGCAACTCGAGTGCCTGTTGCGACGTGCCGGCTTGGACGCCTCCAGCACGCGCGACGTCGTCGGCGTGGAGCTCGCGGGAACGGCCAAGAACGCGGCCGCGCTTGCTGCCGCCGTCGCCGGGCTCAGCGGTCCGAACGCCGCCGGCGCCGCCGCCGGCAAGGTCGTCGCCGAGATCGACGCGCTCGCCCGCGCGCGCGGGGCGGATCCGCAGACGTTCGCCGGTCTGGCCGGCGCGGGCGACCTCGTCGCGACGGTCGTCGCCGAGGGCAGCCGCAACCGCAGGGCCGGCGAGCTGTTGGGAAAGGGCATGACCGCGTCGAGCATCCCCACCGAGCTCGGCCAGTCCAGCGAGGCACTGGACGGTGTCGCGCTGCTGGCCGAGACACTGCATCGCGAGGGACTGCCGTCGGCGACGCTCGACCGTCTCGCCGCCCTCGTCGACGGGCGCATCGATTCGCAGGCGTTCACCGCCCACGTGACGTCGCCCGCCGGGCAGCACCCTCAGGAAGCCGGGAGAGCGAGGGCCCCGCTCGGCGAGCCGGTCATCGTCTCACCGCCCGCGGCAGCCGCGACGCGCCGACAAAACGGCGCTGCGCGGCCGGCGATCGCGCCGCTGGCGGCCGTCGCGGGCGAGCGCGGCGACCCCGATCCAGACCCCCCGCCGCAGTAGGCTCCGATGCGTGGATCCACCGGACAAGTCGAGGTTAAATGCGGACTTCTCCGACCTCTACCGGGCGCATCTGCGCGACGTCTACTCCTACGCGTACTACCGGGTCGGCAATCATCACGACGCCGAGGACCTGACCGAGCAGACCTTCCTGCAGGCCTACCGGCACTTCGAGCGCGCGCAGGCCGAGTCGGAGGGGCGTCCGCTGCGGCCCTGGCTGATCCGCATCGCCCACAACCTCGCCGCGAACCTCTATCGCGACCGCTCGCGCCGGCCGCAGACGCCGATCGACGACACGACCGACCTGCGCACGATGCACACGACCGAGGATCTCGTCGAGGGTCGCGACGAGCTGTCGCGCATCATCGCCGCGATCAAGGACCTGCCGGAGGAGCGTCGTGAGGCGCTCATCATGCGCTTCGCGCTGGGCATGGACAACCGCGAGATCGCACGCGCGATGGGCAAGACCGATGGCGCGACAAAGGTGCTGCTGCACCGCGCGATCAAGCAGCTGGAGGGTCTGGTGACGGCGCAATGAACCATCCCGCACACGCAGATTTCGAGTCGATGCTGCGCCTCGCCCTGCATCCCGTCGACCCGCCCGAGTCGCTGAAGACGCGCGTCGAGTCGACGCTGGTCGAGCTGACCGACGCGGCCGTCGACGAGCTGGAGGCATGGGAGATCGGCGCGATGAGCGATCCACGCAACTGGGTGCGTCCGGTGATCGCCGGCGCGGTCGGTGTCAGCGCCGGCACGGCGCTCGTCGTGCTGCGCGTGCGCACCGAGCGCAAGAAGCGCGCCCAGGCCTCGCGCAACCCGCTTGACCTGCTGGGACGCACGGTTCGCGCCGCCGCCGGCGAGGCGCGCAAGATCGCCCGGCGCGGCTGACGCATACGGCTGATCCGAACGCATCCAGCCGTCGTAGGTTCCCGGTACATGGCTCTCCTGCGCAAACATGCCGATCCCGGTCCGAGCGAGCTTCGCGACCTCGCCGACGAGGACCTCATGCAGCTCGTGCGCCGCGGCGAGGCCCCGGCCTTCGAGGTCGTCTACGAGCGCCACTCCGGCGCCGCGTTCTCGCTCGCCTACCGCATGTGCGGTGCGCGCTCGGCCGCCGAGGACGTCGTGCAGGAGGCCTTCCTGTCGCTGTGGCGCAGCGGAGCGCGCTATGACCGTGCCCGCGGCTCGGTGCGCACGTGGGTGCTGGGCATCGTCCACAACCGCGCGATCGACTCGCTGCGCCGCTCCGTCGTCCACGATCGCCGCCGCGCCAGCGACGAGGGCATCGAGGAGCGCTTCGAGGCCCGCGACCGCACCGACGTCGAGGTCGCACGCCTGGACGAGGCAGCGGAGATCCGCACCGCGCTTCAGACCCTGCCCGCCGAGCAGTGCCGGGTCATCGAGCTCGCGTACTTCGGCGGCTTCACCCAGACCGAGATCGCGTCGATGCTCGACACGCCGATCGGCACCGTGAAGGGACGCATGCGCCTCGGCCTGGAGAAGATGCGCGCCCAGCTCGGCAGCCTGCGCGAGGCGACGTTATGAGCGGTATCGAGTGTGCGCAGATCGAGAATGCCGCCGGCTATGTCCTCGGCGCGATGCCCGAGGGCGAGTGGGAGGCCTACCGCTACCACCTCGCCGAATGCCAGGACTGCGCGGCGAAGGTGCAGGAGCTCGATTGCGTCTCCCACGCGCTGCTCTGCGCGGTGCCCCAGCTCAGTGCCCCGCCCGACATCCGCGGCCGCATCATGTCCGTCGTGGAGGCCGAGGCCGAGCTGCTCAACGCCTCCGGCGCCGCGGCCGACCGGCCGGCGCCGAAGCCGTCGCGGCGCTTCGGCTTCGCCCGCCTGCGACCACTGACCGCCGGGGCGCTGGCCGCATCGCTGCTCGCCGTCGGCCTCGGGGCCGGCGCGCTGCTGCGCAGCGAGCAGGCAGCGTCATGCACCACGCGCGCCGCCGAGGTCGACAGCGAGGCGGCCCCGCTGGCCTCGGCCGAGCTCGAGGTCTGCGACGGCAGTGCGCGACTCGCGCTCACCGGGATGGAGACACCGCCTGACGGGCGCATCTACGAGCTATGGCTGGACGACCCCAGCGATCGCCAGGCTCCCAAGGCCGCGGGACTGTTCTCCGTGAGAAACGGCAATGCGTCGGTCGACGTCGGCAAAGTGCGCCGCGGGCAGACGGTGCTCGTCACGCACGAGTCGCTGCCCGACGGCAGCGAGGTTCCGACGACGACGACGCCGATCGTCAAGGTCATGACCTGAGCCGGAGCGGGGCCCGATCGGCCTGCCGCCCGGTCAGCTGCGGCTGCTAGCGTCATTGCCGTGGCCAGCAAGACGAGCGACGTAGCGACGACCTGCTACCGCCACCCCAGCCGCGAGACCGGCGTGTCCTGCTCCTCCTGCGGCCGGCCGATCTGCACGGACTGCATGACGTCGACCTCGGTGGGGATGCGCTGCCCGGAGTGCGCCAAGCAGAAGACGAAGGTGCGCACGGTCGCGACGCTGACCGGTACGCCGCAGCTGACGTACGCGCTGATCGCGATCAACGTCGCGGTGTTCATAGCCACGGCCGCGGCCGGTGGCGGCACGAGCGGCACCTCCGGAAGCGTCTACCAGAACGGTGCGCTCTTCGGGCCACTGGTCGCCGACGGCGAATGGTGGCGCATCATCACCGCCGGCTTCCTGCACGCCGGCCTGCTGCACATCGCCTTCAACATGTACTTCCTGTACTTCCTCGGGACGCTGCTGGAGCCGGCGATCGGCAAGCTGCGCTTCGGAATCATCTACTTCGTCTCGATGATCGGCGGATCCTTCGGGGCGCTGCTGCTGTCGCCCGACGCGGTCACGGTCGGCGCCTCGGGCGCGGTCTTCGGATCGATGGGTGCGGCGATCCTGGCGCTGCGGGCACGCGGCATCGACCCGATGCAGTCCGGCCTGGGCATCACCCTGCTGCTGAACCTCGGCATCACCTTCGTCATCCCGGGCATCTCGATCGGCGGCCACCTCGGCGGGCTCTTCGCGGGCGGTCTGATCGGCTATCTCATGTTCGAAGTCGCCGAGCGCCGCGGCCTGCCGAACCGCGTGGTGGTAGGCGCATCGGTCGGCTTCGGCGTGGCGCTGGCGATCGTCTGCGTGCTCATCGCGCAGTCCGCGGCGCCGCAGTTCTAGACGGCTACGGCCCGCCGCATCGCCGTCACCGGCCCGCCAGCACGTCGTCGTAGAGGGCCTGGGTGTGCTCCAGCAGTCGCTGGGGCGCGAAGCGCTCGCGGACGTCGTGCGCCGTCGCCGCGCCGAGGCGCCCGCGCAGCGCCGGATCGGCGTGCAGCCCGGCCAGCGCGCCCGCCAGCGCCGCCGGATCGCCGGGGGTCACGAGCAGGCCCGTCTCGCCGTCGCGGAGGATCTCGGGCAGCCCGCCGTGATCGGCGGCCACGACGCAGCAGCCGGCCGCGGCGGCCTCCAGCGCGGCGTTGGGCAGCGGATCGGGCTGGGTCGAGGGGACGCAGACCACGTCGGCGGCGCCATAGACGTTCTCGACGTCGGAGCGGAACCCGCAGAACTGCACGCGATCGGCGACCCCGATTTGCGCCGCCAGCGCTCGCAGCTCTTCCAGTCGCTGCTCTTCACCCTGCCACGGGTCGCCGGCAACGAGCGCGATCGCCCCGCTCGTCATCAGCGCGGGGTCGGCAAGTGCGCGGATGAGCACGTCCTGGCCCTTCCACGCCGAGATCCGCCCGAGGATCGCGCAGACGAAGGCGTCCGGCGGTAGGTCCAGCGCGGCGCGGGCGGTGTCGCTCCGCGCGCGCGCCGGGGGAATCGCGAGGCCGTCGTGCACGACGACCGCACGCGGATCGCCGCCGAGTTGCGCGCAGGTCGCCCGCGAGACGCACGGCAGGGCATCGGCGCTCAGCAGCATCCGGCGGTAGGCCGGCCAGAAGCGCTCGAAGCCGGTGAAGATCTCACGCAGGTGCCAGACGTGCGGGATCCGGGCGAGGCGCGACGCGGCGGCTCCGCCAAGCGTCACCGACGTGTTCGTGTGCACGAGCGCGACATCGCGGCGGCGTGCAAGCCGCGCGAGGCCGCCGCCGTCTCGCGCGAGTGCCGCCGCGATGCCCGCCAGGCCGGCGGGGGACATCGCGGCGCGCCGCAGCACCGCCAGCGGCCGCACGAGCACCTCGACGCCGGCCGCCTGCAGGTCGTGGCGCAGCTCACCGTCCATCGCGAGCACGACGAGCGGGCGGTAGCGCTGGGGATCCAGCCCTCCGGCGAGCAGCGCGAGCTGGCGGTCGGCGCCGTAGCGGCCCGCCGAGGAGTGCAGGAACAGGATCGTCCGCGGCGCCGTCAGAGCGCCACCGACAGCGCCTCCGCCGGTGCGCTGGGCACGCGGTCGGGGTGCAGGATGTGGGCCAGCAGCTCGAGGCCGTCGATCAGGCGCGGCCCCGGTCGCGAGAAGTACGACGAGGCATCGACCGCGACCACGCGCTGGGCGCCGACCGCGCGCAGGCGCTCGGCGTGCTCTTCGGCCTCGACGACGCCGCGCGCGGCGTCATAGCCGCAGGGCATGACGACGACGGTGTCGGGCCGTGCCGCGGCGACCAGCTCCCACGTCGACTGCTCCGACGGCTCGCCGGCAAGGCCCAGCATGTCCTCGCCGCCGGCCATCTCGATGAGCTGCGGCGTCCAGTGCCCGGCGACGAACACCGGATCCAGCCACTCCAGCGCCGCGACGCGCGGCCGCTGCACGTCGCGGACCGCCAGGCGGACGATGTCCGCGCGCCGCGCGGTGCGGGCGATCAGGTCAAGCGCTGCGTCCCGGCAGTCCGTCGCCTGGGCGATCGTGCGAACGTCCGCGAGCGTCTCGCCGTAGGTCCTCGGATCCAGCGAGATCACGCGCGGCGGACCGGGGAGCGTCGCCGCCAGCGCCTGGACCTCGTCGTGGGAGACCGCGCAGACGTGGCACAGCGCCTGGGTGACGATGAGGTCGGGCTCGAGCTCGCGCACGAGCTCCTCGTCGAGCTCGTAGATCGACTCACCTCGCTCGGAGCGCTCGCGAACCGCGGCGTCGATCTCGGCGGCGGACAGGTTCGCGGGCAGCACATCATGGGTCACCGGCTGAATCTCGCGCGCGAGCTCCGGGTAGTCGCATTCGTGGGTGACGCCCACGACGTCCTCGCCCAGGCCGAGCGCGAACAGCAGCTCGGTAGCGTGTGGGACGAGGGAGACGATCCGCACGATCGAGAGGGTATGGCACGACCGACATGGCACGACTGAGCGACAGCGAGATCGAGCAGCGGCTCTCCGGCGGAGACTGGCGGCGCGAGGGCGACGCGATCGTCCGCGACGTCGAGCTTGGGGGCTTCAAGGCGGCGATGGCGCTGGCAAACGGCGTGGCGGATGCCGCCAACGCGGCCAACCACCATCCGGACATCCTCGTCCACGACTACAAGCACGTGCGGCTGACGCTCTCCACGCATTCGGCCGGCGGGATCACGGAGAACGACATCGCGCTCGCCCAGACGATCGACGGACTCGTCGCCGGCGGCTGATGCTGGCCTGACGGCCGTCGAGCGTGCTGCTACGGTGTGGCGGCAGCGTCAATGAACGACGACCTTCCTCGAAGTCGCGGCCGACACCCTAGGCCCGTCCCAGTCCGAGCCAGTTGATCGCGCTCCTTCTCAGCGCGATCGTCGTGCTGATCTTCGCCAACGGCTTCTTCGTCGCGGCGGAGTTCGCGCTCGTGCGCGCGCGGCGCGCGACGCTCGAGGAGCTGGCCGCGGGCGGCGACCGCCGCGCCGCCCTCGTCGTCAAGCAGCTGCAGAACCTCAGCGAGTACCTGTCGGCGTGCCAGTTCGGGATCACGCTCGCATCGCTGGGCATCGGCTTCCTCGGCGAGCCGGCGATCGCCGACCTCGTCGAGCCGGCCTTCGGCGATCTGTCGCATGCGATCGCGGCGCCGATCTCGATCGCCATCGCCTACATCCTCGTGACCGCCGGCCACATCACCGTCGGCGAGCAGGTGCCGAAGATCTACGCGATCGTCAACGCCGAGCGCGTCGCGAAGTTCGTCGCGCCGCCGCTGAACCTCTTCAACAAGATCATGCGGCCGTTCATCCACCTGCTCAACAGCGCCTCCAACGCGATGCTGCGCCCGCTGGGGATCAAGGCCGACGCGGGCTTCGAGGAGGGATCGAGCCCGGAGGAGGTCCGCGCGATCATCGCCTCGGCGCACGCGGGCGGGCACCTGGATCCCGGCGAGGCGGGGATGCTGACCGGCGTCTTCCATCTCCACGAGCAGCAGGCTCGGCAGGTCATGACGCCGATCCCGGCGGTCGTGACCGTCGACCTCTCCGAGGACGTCGGCACCGCCCTGCGGCGCGCGATCTCCACCGGCCACACGCGCCTGGTCGTCACCGAGGAGCACAACGCCGACCGCGTCAAGGGTGTCGTGCACTCCAACTCCATGGCGCGGATCCTCATGGCCGACGGCCCTGAGGCCTCGATCGAGGGGGCCGTGCGCGAGGTCCCGATCGTGCCCGAGACCAAGCCGCTGGACGACCTGCTCGCCGACCTGCAGCGCAACCGCTCGACGATGTCGGTCGTCGTCGACGAGTACGGGCGCGTCGCGGGCATCGTGACCGTCGAGGACATCGTCGAGGAGGTCGTCGGCGAGATCGACGACGAGACCGATCCGGCCGGCGGCGAGATCCGGCGGCTGGCAAACGGCGACTGGTTCGTCCGCGGCCACGTCGCGATCAACGACCTTGCCGACCACGGTCTCAAGCTTCCCGTCGACAGCGACGCCTACAACTCGATCGGCGGCTTCGTCTTCTCGGAGATCGGGCGGCTGCCCAGGCGCGGAGACACCATCGACTACAACGGCTATCAGCTGCGCGTGGACTCCGTGCGCGAGAACCGCATCGAAGCGGTGCGCATCCGCGAGCGGCGGCCCGATGCCCCGACGGCCGACGCTTAGGGTTCGACGGGCCCTTAGCGCAAGTTCGAGCTTCTCCGAACGTTTACATCCTCACCCCGCCCGTGGGACGGCGGAGGCAGGCACGGTGAACTGGGGTGGTTCCGCCTGCCAACACCACGATGGGCCCGCGCAATGCGCGGGCCCATCGTGTGCTTCTGGGAGGGAGTGCGAACGTGTCGCAGGCGACAGCTTCCTGCGCGGACGTGAAGAACGCCTCAAGACCTACGCGCTCAGCGCGCGTAGGTCTCCGGCGGGTAGAGCCCGCGGCCGGCCTTTCGCCCGAGCGCTCCCTCGGCGCACAGCTCGCGCAGGCGCTCGGGCACATCCGCCTCGATCGCTTCGCCGATCGCGACGGAGACGTCGAGCCCGATGTAGTCCAGCAGCGCGATCGGTCCCATCGGGTGCGCCGCGCCGAGCTGCATGCAGGTGTCGACCGCCTGGGGCTCCAGGCCCGTGCGGTCCATGAAGTCCACCGCGCTGAAGAGGTAGGGAAACAGCAGCCGGTTGACGACGAATCCGGCGATGTCCGGCACCTGCACCGCCTCCTTGCCCAGCGCCTCGCACAGCGCGATCGCGCGATCGCGCGTGGCGGCGCTGGCCTGCTCTGCAAAGGCGAGCTCGACGAGCTTCATCTTCGCCACCGGGTTGAAGACGTGCAGCCCGGCGAACAGCTCGGGCCGGCCGGACGCGGCGGCCAGCTCGGAGACCGACAGCGAGGACGTCGTCGTGCTGATGATCGCGTGCTGGCCGGCGAGGCCGTCCAGCCGCGCGAGCAGGGTGCTCTTGGCGGCCGTGTCCTCGGCGATCGCCTCGACGAGGAAGCTCGCCTCAGACAGCGCGTCGATGTCCGTCACGACCTGCACCCGATCGGGGTCGCGACCGTCGTCCAGGCGCTGGCAGGCCTTGGCGATCTGCTTGCGGGCACGCTGCGCCGAGGCATCCGAGCGCGCCCACAGGATCGGCTCGCCGACGGCCACCGCGCAGACCGCCAGGCCCGTCGCGATCGCTCCGCTTCCGGCGATCCCCAGTTGCTCGTCCACTCCCGCTCCCTTGCGTCGATCGACAGGCCGATCGGTACCTTAGGGCCCGTGACCCTTAGTCACGACTCTCACGGCGCGAGGCAGCGAGGATCGGATGCGAGGATGAGCGGACAGCAGGGACGGGAGGTCGTGATCGTCGAGGCGGTCCGCACCCCGATCGGGCGCGGGCACCCCGGCAAGGGCTACTACAAGGACATGCATGCCAACGAGCTGCTCGGCGCCTGCTTCGGCGAGGTCATCGCGCGCGCCGGCATCGACGCCGCCGATGTCGAGGACGTGCTGGCGGGCTGCGTGCAGCAGTTCGGCGAGCAGAGCTCCAACGTGGCTCGCAACGCGTGGCTGCAGGCCGGCCTGCCGATCCAGACGCCGGCGACGACGATCGACCGCCAGTGCGGCTCGGCTCAGCAGGCCGTGAACTTCGGCGCCGCGCTGATCGCCGCCGGCATCCACGACATCGTGATCGGCGGCGGCGTCGAGCACATGGGGCACATCCCGCTCGGCGTCGGCTCCAAGTGGGCCGACGAGGTCGGGGCGCCGTTCCCTCCGGCCCTGCTTGAGAAGCATGCGCTGATTCCGCAGGGCCTCAGCGCCGAGATGATCGCCGAGCGCTGGGAGATCCCGCGCTCGGAGCTCGACGAGCTCGCGGTGCGCTCGCACCGCCTCGCCGACCAGGCCACCTGCGAGGGGCGTTTTGAACGCGAGATCGTCCCGATCTCCAGCAACGGCACGACGTTTGCGACCGATCAGGGCATCCGCCCGGACACGACGCTCGAGTCGGTCGCGCGCCTGCGGCCGGCATTCAAGCCCGGCGGGCGCGTGACGGCCGCCAACGCGTCGCAGATCTCCGACGGCGCGGCGGCGCTGCTGCTGATGTCGCGCGAGAGGGCGCAGCAGCTCGGGTGCACGCCGCGCGCGCGAATCGTCGACCAGACGACCGTCGGCGTGGATCCGGTGATGATGCTGACCGGGCCGATCCCCGCCACGCGTCGGCTGCTGGAGCGCAACGCGATGGCGATCGACGACATCGACCTCTTCGAGGTCAACGAGGCGTTCGCGCCGGTCGTGGCGGCGTGGCGGCGCGAGCTTGAGCCCGACATGGATCGCGTCAACGTCAACGGCGGCGCGATGGCGCTCGGCCATCCGCTGGGATCGACCGGCGGGCGCCTGCTGACGACGCTGCTGCACGAGCTCGAACGCTCCGGCGGGGAGGTCGGCATGGTCGTGATGTGCTGTGGCGGCGGGCTGGGGACGGGCACGCTGATCCAGCGGCTGTAGCCCGCGGGGTGGACGAATGTTGGCTTGGCGGGGGTTTTTCCCGGGTAAACGCTCGCCACGTCGTCAACCCCTCCAGGAGGAATGCTCACATGATCGGAATTCTCATCGCCGTCATCCTTGCCGCGATCGTCTACGCGTTGTGCCTGTTTCTCGGGCTGCCGGTGATCGTCGGCATCATCGCCGCCGTGCTCGTGCTCGTCGGCGGGATCGGGTCCGGCGGCTTCGGCTACGGCAGGCGCGGCATCTAGTAGTTCAGCCCCAGCGGAACCCCGTCGCCGACGGCGACGGGGGCAGGGGGCTGGCCGGCAGCCCGGGCGGTGGGTCGGCCACGTGAAAGCCCGACGGCGACGTGTCGTTGGGCGTGTCGGGATGAAACAGCGAGGCCAGGTACTGGATCTGCTCGCGTCCCGGTCCGAGTTCGAACTGCCCGCCGCCGTATGCGCCGATCCCGTGCGCGTCGGCGTAGTCGTAGGCGTCGAACAGCGGCTTGATCCCGCCGAGGCGCGATGGCTTGAGGTTGACCATCCGCGGCGCGAACGGCAGTGCCTGGATGTCGGCGATCGCGTGGATGTTCGCGTCCCAGGTGATGCGCCCGCGGTGGGGCTTGAGCAGCTCGTCGATCTCCGGCGTGAGATGCGGATCCTCAAGCCACGCGCCGGGGAACGCCTCCACGACGCGGCGGTAGAGGACCGGGTCGGCGGGCTGGTCGACGACCGAGCCGACGTAGAGGCCCTTGAAGTCGACGGAGTCCACGGAGCCGGTCGCGACGAGGCCGGCGATCAGATCCTCATCCCAGGACGACGTCGGGTCGAGCTTGAAGCGCAGCGAGGGATAGCGCTCCAGACGCCCTGTCACGCCGTCCAGGGAGGGCGGCTCGCCGAGGCGCAGCGAGACGACGAAGGTCACCGGCCGCGGCTCGCGGCCCAGCACGGCGTGCAGCGGCTCGCCGGCCTGGCGCAGCGCGAGGTCCAGTGCCGCCGACTCATACGCCCAGGTGCGATACAGCGGCGAGACATCGCGCTGCGCGGGCTCGGGGAAGAGCTCGAGCGTCGCGAGGTGCTCGGCGAACGAGCGGATCGTCCAGTCGCCCGAGAGCGCGAGCGTCGCGCCTTGCCGCTGGGCGATCTCGTGGTCGACGGGCTCATAGACCACGTCCTCGCCGACGCCCTCCTCGCCGCCGCCGCGCAAGTGGATGACGGTGGACTTGCGCGTGAAGTCGCTCGAGACGTCGCGTACGAGCCCCTCGAGCTCGTAGTCCTCGATCTGGACGGGCAGCTCGGCGACCAGCTCGTAGGTGCTCATGGTTGCGGACCCTATCGCCGGGTAGCTTGGTGTCATGACCCCTAGGCACCCGAGCAGACTCACGCTTGCCCTCGTCGTCGCCGCCGCGGCGCTGGGCGCCTGTGGGAGCGACTCCTCGGTGCAAGCCGGCAAGCAAGCCGGCGAGCAATCCGGCAAGCAATCCGGCAAGCAATCCGGCGAGCAATCCGGCAAGCAATCCGGCAAGCAATCCGGCAAGCAAGCCGGCAAGCAATCCAGCAAGCAATCCAGCATCCGCGACGGCCTCGTCGTCGGCATCGGTGAGCAGCAGGCCGCAATGTTCGCGCTCCCGGCCTTCAAGGCACTGGACATCGAGGACGCGCGCCTTGTCGTGGCCTACGACGCCGCTCGCGTCGACTTCGAGCGCGACCTCGTCACCACGTGGCTGAGCGAGGCCAAGCGGGCGGGCGTGCGCCCGTTCATCACCTTCGGGCACTCGCGCGTGAAGCCGAAGAGGCTGCCGTCGGTGTCGGAGTTCCGCAAGGCCTTCCGGGCGTTTCGCAAGCTCTTCCCCGAGGTGCGCACCTACGCCGCGTGGAACGAGATCAACCACGACAGCCAGCCGACCTCGAAGGCGCCCAAGCGGGCGGCCGAGTACTACAACGTCGTCAAGTCCGAATGCGGCGGCTGCACGGTGCTCGCCGGCGACGTGCTCGACCAGGCCGGCATGACGAAGTACCTCACGACATACAAGCGCCACCTCGACGGCGAGCCGGAGGTCTGGGGCCTGCACAACTACTCGGACTCCAACCGCTTTCGTCGCAGCGGCCTCGCGGAGATGCTCCGCGCGGTCTCCGGCGACATCTGGCTGACGGAGACCGGCGGCATCGTGAAGTTCGGGAGCAACTTCCCGCGCGACGAGCAGCGCGCCGCCCGCGCCGTGACGTACGCCCTGAAGCTCGCGACGGATACGCCCCGCGTCAAGCGCATCTACCTCTACAACTGGACGGGATCAAAGCCCGACGACCGCTTCGACGCCGGCTTGGTGGGGCCTGACGGGACGCCCCGGCCGGGCTATGAGGCGCTCGCGTCGGCGCTCTAGCCTGCCCCGGCCTGAAGCCGCGCCACGAGCTCGTTCAGCCGCAGCTCCTCCAGGCCCTGGCCGACGGCCTCCAGCTCGGCCGCGCACAGCTCGACCAGCCCCCGGCCCTCCCTGCAGAGGTCGAGCGTCTCGCGCAGGCCGGCCTCGCCGGAGTCCAGGCGCTTGATGATCGCCTCGAGGCGGGCGGTGGCCTCCTCGTAGGTGAGCTCGGGATCGGTCATCGGTCGGGTGTGATCGTCGCATCCACGGGGCCGTCGCCGAAGCGCAGCGTGATGTCGCCGGCCGCGCGTGCGGCGGTGCCGGTAGTCACCACGTCACCCGCCCGGTCGCTGACGAGCGCGTAGCCGCGGCGCACGGTGCGATCGGGGTCGTGGGCGGCGAGCGCCATCGCGATCGCCTGTAGCCCGGTCGCGCGTCGCGCGTCCAGCGCCGCGGCGCGTGCCCTGCGTTCCAGCACGAGCGCGCGCCGGGCCAGCCGCGCCTGCTCGCCGCTCGCCCGCCGCCGGCCCGAGGCACGCATCTCGCGCAGCCCCTGGTGCAGGCGAGCACGCTCGCGCGCCACGTGCTCGCCCGGCGCCCTGGACAGGCGGACGAGCGTCTGGGCGCGGTGCAGCACCGCGCGCGAGCTGTGCACGCCGAGCCGGCGGGCCACGGCGACCGCCTCCGCGCGGGCCTGCGCGCAGTGCACCGGCACGGCGGACTCGGCGGCATGCGTCGGCGTCGAGCAGCTCAGCGCCGCGACGTCGTCGATCAGCGTGCGGTCGGTGTGATGGCCGACCGACGCGATCACGGGCACGCCGAGCAGCGCGATCGTCCGGCACAGCGTCTCGTCGCAGAAGCAGAACAGGTCGGCCAGCGAGCCGCCGCCGCGCGCGACGACGATGACGTCGACCGCCCCCGTCGCGGCGAGATCCTGGACCGCGCGCGTGATCCGCGGCGCCGCATGGCGATCCTGCACCGGCGCGAACGCCCACACGATGCGCCCCGCCCAGCCGCGCCGCGCCAGCCCGGCGAGCACGTCGTCGCGCGCCTTGCCGCCCTCGCCGGTCACGACGCCGATCGTGCGCGGCAGCGCCGGCCTTCGCAAGAGCTTCTGCGGCGCGAACAGGCCCTCGGCATCGAGGGTCCTGCGCAGACGGTCAAGCTGCGCGAGCAGGTCGCCCTCGCCGGCGACGCGCAGCGCGCTGATCGCGAACGAGAACGCCGGCGAGGAGGTGCGGCTGCCGACGTAATAGTCCAGCCCACCGCCGACGACGACCTGCGAGCCGTCGGCCAGCGCGCCGTCGCCGAGCACCAGCGCGTCGAAGTCCCCGCGCCACATCGAGCAGGGCAGCGCGCCGGCGGCGTCTCGCAGCTCGAAGTAGACCTTCGCGCGGCTGACGCGCAGGTTCCAGACCTCGCCGAAGAGCTGCACGTGCGTGCGCGCCCGCAGGTACTCGCGCATCCTCGCCGCGTAGTGTCCGACGGCGAACGGCCCGGGCAGGAGGCTGCCGTCGATGCCTGCCGGGGCCGCGGAGCCGGGTTGCGCCATGCGCCGCAGTCTCGCGCATCGCCCGGCGCCGGCCGCCGGGCGAACCCTCAGTGCGGCGCGGGTCCCGCGCCGGCGGGGTCCGCGGTCACCGACGCCAGCGTGGCCATCCCCGGCTCGGCCTCGTGCCCGCGCACCTCGCCGCTTGATCCCAGCGCCGTCAGGCGGGCGACCTCGCGCTCGCCCTCGATGCGGGCGGGATGGCCGTCCGGCATGCCGCGGATGAGCTTGGCGATGCGGTTGCGCAGCTGCAGCGCGAAATGCGGCGTTGACGCGCCCATCAGCTGGCGCACGTCATCGAGCGTGACCTCGTGGTCGACGGTCTGGCGGTCGGGATGCTCGGCTTGGCTCACGGGGTCGGCGTCGTCGGTGGGGCGTCGGGCGTGCGGACCAGGACGGCCTCCAGCAGGGCGTCGATGCGCACCTGCTCGGCGACCGAGATCGCCTTCGTGTTGCCGATGATCCAGCCGTGATTGTACGTCGCGGCGACGGGATTGGAGTTGTAGCCGGGCAGGATGTCCAGCAGGTACTGCTGCGTGGACTCGGGCAGCGCTCTCGGATCGTCGAGCAGCAGCGGCGGGCCGTAGGAGCCGGCGCCCGACAGCGGCGACGCGGCGGCGGCGTCCAGCGGGCGGCCGGCGCGGACGAAGACCAAGCCGTGCCCGGCCGTTCCGACGCCCCAGCCGAACGTGCCGTTGCGATAGCGCGCGGCCATGATCGAGTTCGTCACGGGCTCCCGGCCGCCAAAGCGCTCGACCGTGCCCAGCCGGCGCAGCTCGCGCGTGACCTTCGGCGAGATCACGCTGGAGGGGCCGAGCACGTAGAGCTTGGGCTTGCTCAGGCCACCGAGCCCCGACAGCGCCGCGCGGGTCTCCGACGGGACGGTGTCCTTCGTGACGAACAGGACCGGCTCGCCGGACTTGGCCGCGTAGCCGGCGGCGGGGGCGGCGAAGGACGGGTCGTCGGCGCTCGCGATCAGGACGTTGAGGTTCTTGCCGGGCCTGGCGTTGCGAATCAGCGCGGCGATCGCGCGGGTCAGGCCGAGCGCGCCGTCGCCGGTGATGTCGCTGCTCTTGAAGCCCGCGGGCTTGGCGACGTTGCCGATGCGGATGACCTGCGCCTTGCCGGCGGCATCCGAGCCCTTCGGCGACAGCGCCTTCAATGCGTCGGACGTCGGCCCCGGCAGGTCGGTCCCGTCGGAGAACAGCAGCGGCGCGTTGAATGGCGGGGCCATCAGCGCGGACGCCGCGATCGCCACGCGCCAGTCGCTCGTGTCGACGAGCGTTACGGCATCGGGCCGGCGCTGGGGCTCGGGGAAGACCGCACGCGCGACCGCCGCGGCGAGCTGGGCCGGATTGTCGCCCGGCACCCTCGTCGTGTTCTTCGTCGCGCGCTCGGGGAAGCCGAGGTTGGCCGGCTCGGGGCGCTGTGGCGCCACGAACGCGGGGCGCTGGGCATCGGTCGCGGGCGCATCGCGCCCGCAGCCGGCCACTGCGACCACGGCAAGGAGTAGGACTGCGAGAAGCCTCGGGCGCGACATCGCGCGGCACATTAGCGCCAGACCCGGCACACGAACCCCACCCCAATGCGACCGGTCGCGTTCGCGCGCCTGCTAGAAATGGCGTCAGGACCAACTTTTTCCCCGAGGAGGCGCAATGGCCGGAATGGCCGGGCGGATGTCGACCGTCATCAAATCGAAGGTCTCAAAGCTGCTCGATCGGGCGGAGGATCCCGGCGAGACGCTCGACTACAGCTATCAGAAGCAGCTCGAGTCGCTGCAGGACGTCAAGAAGGGCATCGCCGACGTCGTCACGGCGAAGAAGCGCCTCGGCATGCAGGCCTCCAAGCTCGAGCAGTCGGTGGTCAAGCTCGACACGCAGGCTCGCCAGGCGCTCGCCGCCGGCAACGAGGAGCTGGCCCGTACCGCGCTGGAGCGCAAGGGCCTCGCGCAGACCGAGCTGCAGGGCCTCGATCAGCAGGTCACCGAGCTGCAGGCCCAGCAGGAGAAGCTGGTCGAGTCCGAGAAGCGCCTGCGCACGAAGATCGAGTCCTTCCGCACGAAGAAGGAGGTCATCAAGGCCCAGTACTCCGCTGCCGAGGCGCAGGTGCGCATCTCCGAGGCCGCGACCGGCGTCGGCGAGGAGATGGCCGACGTGGGCCTGGCGATGCAGCGCGCCACCGACAAGACCGAGGACATGCGCGCGCGGGCGTCCGCCGTCGAGGAGCTCGAGGCGGCCGGGACGTTCGAGGACCTCACGCAGCTGGGCTCAGGCCAGGACGACATCGACCGCCAGCTCGCCGAGCTGGGATCGGGCGGCATGGTCGACGACGAGCTTTCGAAGATGAAGGCCGAGCTGGGGATGGGATCCTCCGAGCCGGCTCCGGGTGAGCTTGAGTCCGGCGAGACCGGCGAGGAGAAGGCATGATCATCCGCATCATGGGGGAGGGGCAGTTCCGCCTCGACGAGGCGACGCTGCAGCGCGTCAACGCGCTCGACAACGCCGGCGTCGCCGCGGTCGAGTCCGACGACGAGGACGCCTTTCACGTCGCCTTCGAGGAGATGCTCGACATCATCCGCAACGAGGGTAAGCACTTGGGCGATGAAGAGCTTGAGACCTCCGACGTCATCGTCCCGCCGGCCGACACCTCGTTCGCGGAGGCCGCCGCGGAGTTCACCGGCGACGGTCTGATCCCCGACTGACGGGGATGGTCATCTCGGTCAGATCGGGGTTCCCCAGAGCGGAAACCAGCGCTCCATTTCGGGCTCGATCGGCAGATCGTCGGAGATGATCGCCTTGATCTGCAGCTCGCGCTCGCCGTCGCGGACGTTCTTGCCGGCGGGCACGAACGGGTACCAGTGGCCGCGCTTGTAGTTGTAGATGAAGTAGACGGGACGGCTCTTGGAGTCCGAGAAGGCGAAGACGGCGGCCAGCACGCGGTCGCCGTAGCCGCCGACCGCCAGCGCGTCTGAGACGGCGTTGACGCCGACGACGAGATCCTCGATCTCGTCGTCGCTCAGTACCATCCAGCGGTAGCCGTGCTCGTCGTCTGAGGTCTTGATCGTCGTGCCGGTGTCCTCGCCGGTGCTGCCGAGGATCTCCTCCATCTCGGTGACGATCGACTCGAAGTCCGAGGTCGCCAGCGGCTGGAAGACGATGCCCGCTGTGCCGCGCGTCGTGATCTGGTGGCCCGTGTCGAGCGTGATGTAGGCCGTCGACATCGCGAACAGCCGGCTCGGCGCGGGGCCTTGGAGCTTCTTCTTGCCGCCCAGCAGCGCGTCGAAGAGGCCCATGCGAGCCGCCTACGCCGCTGCGATGGTGCCGCGCTGCAGCTGCGCCTCGTACTGCTGCAGGCGCTCGATGCGCTGCTCCATCGGCGGGTGCGTCGAGAACAGGCCGGCGAGCATCTTCTTCGGCGAGGCGATGAAGAACGCGCTCATCTCGTTGGCCACGCGCAGATCCTGCTGGGGCAGCTTGTCCATGCCCGAGGAGATCTTGGTCAGCGCCGACGCCAGCGCGCTCGGACGGCCCGTCACGAGCGCCGCGCCGCGGTCGGCGACGAACTCGCGGTAGCGCGAGAGGGCCATCATCAAAAAGAACGAGATGACGTAGACGATCAGCGACACGATGATCACGAAGAAGATTCCGGGGCTGTCGTCGTTGTCGCCACCGCGATGCCCGCCGCCGCCGAAGAGAAAGCCGAACTGCAGGACCATCGCCGCGATCGACGCGAAGAACGAGGCGATCGTCATGATCATCACGTCGCGGTTCTTGACGTGCGCGAGCTCGTGGGCCATGACGCCCTCCAGCTCGGCGGGCGACAGCAGGTTCATGATCCCCGTCGTTGCGCAGACCGTCGCCGACTTCTGCGAGCGCCCCAGCGCGAATGCGTTGGGCATGTTCGTCTGGGCGACCGCGACCTTCGGCTTGGGCAGGTCGGCCTGGATGCACAGGCGCTCGATCATCGCGTGCAGCTCGGGCGCCTCCTGCGGCGTCACCTCGCGTGCGCCCATCGCGTGCAGCGCGAGCTTGTCCGACGTGAAGAACTGGAAGGCCGCGAGGCCGCCGCAGATCAGCAGGACCGTGGGGCCGGTGAGCCCGCTGCCGAAGATCAGCGCTCCGGCGAACCCGACGTACAGCAGGCCGAGCAGAAACAGCGTGAGCAGCATCCTGAACTGCAGTCCCGGATCACGGTCAAACGATGTCTTGGTGGCAGCCATGCATCCATTCTGCCAAACCCCCCACTCGGGCTCGCCATTCGGGCGCGCAACGACGCTCGCAAGGCTCCATAACGCCGGTTGGCGTTTGGTGGCGCGCCTGCACCCGACCTAGACTCTTCGACGCATGCGCGTCCGCGTCCTTCTCGCAGCCGTGGCGCTGCCGCTCGCCCTCTGGGCGTTGTTGCCACTCAGCTCGTCCGGGCAGTCCAAGCAGCAGGAGCTCTCAAAGCTCCAGCAGCGGATCGATGCTGCGCGCAAGAAGATCGGCAGCAAGAAGGGCACCGAGCGCGAGCTGCGCGCGGACATCGCCGGATACCAGCGGCGCATCCAGCGCCTGCAGGGCAGGATCGGCACGCTGGCCTCTCGCCAGCAGGTCATCCAGTTCGACCTCGACGACAAGCGCTCCGAGCTCGAGCGCGTGCAGGCCGATCTGCGCTCACAGCGCGCCCGCCTGCTGCGCCTGCGCACGCGCTACGCCGAGACGCGCCGGATGCTGCGCAAACGGCTAATCGAGATCTACAAGGCCGGCAAGCCGGACCTGATCACGGTCGTGCTGAACTCCGAAGGCTTCGCCGACCTGCTGGAGCGCGGCGAGTTCATCGCCCGGATCTCCGACCAGGACCGCAAGATCGTCACGCTGGTCTCTGCCGCGAGGATCGACTCGACGCGCAGTGAGAGGCGCCTCGACAAGCTCGAGGCTCGACGCAAGCGGGTGACCGCCGTGGTGCAGCTCCGCCGCGACCAGATCGCCGAGGTCAAGCAGGAGCTGATCGGCACCCGCGTCGGCTACAGCCGCACGAAGGACGGCAAGGCGGCTGCGCTGACAAAGACGCGCACCGACCGCTCTCGCCTGCAAGGGCATGTCGACGACCTCGAAGCCGCATCGGCGAAGATCACCTCGCAGCTCAACGCGGCACAGCAGCAGAACGCCGGCGACCTGCCGATCCGCCAGGGCTCGGGCAGGATGATCTATCCGGTCAACGGTCCGATCACCGGCGCCTTCGGCGAGCAGCGCCCCGGCCACATTCACGCCGGCATGGACATCGCGGCGACCGAGGGCACCCCGATCCGCGCAGCCGACGGCGGCCGCGTCGTGCTGATCCAGGGCGTCGGCGCGTCCGGCGGCTACGGCAACTACTCCTGCGTGCAGCACACCGCGACGCTCTCCTCCTGCTACGCGCATCAGGTGCGCTTCGGGACGAGCATCGGTGCGAACGTCACGAAGGGCCAGGTCATCGGCTACGTTGGCAACACCGGCAACTCATTCGGCGCCCACCTGCATTTCGAGACGCGCGTCAACGGCGTCCCGGTGCAGCCGCTGAACTACCTCTGATTGGCGCGGCCGCGCTCGTCGCCGGCGGCTTGACTTTCGAGCCGATCGGAGGAAAGTGGACGGCTCCCTGCGGGAGCGCGCCGGGTCGGACCGGCCTGGGGCGAGCCCGGGAAGAGGGGGTTCGCTGATCCCCGCCGATGCTGTGTCTGATGGTCCTCTCGTTGACGACGAGCAGGTGATGAAGCTCGTCAAGGACGGAAACGTCGCGGCCTTCGGCGTGCTCTACGACCGCTACAGCGCCCGCGCCCTGCGGGTCGCGCTCGCCGTGTGCCGCGACGAGGGCCGCGCGGAGGAGGCGCTGCAGGAGACGTTTTTCTCGATCTGGAACTCCCGTGGCGCGTACGACGGTCGCGGCACCGTCGCGCCGTGGGTGCTGCGTGTCGCGCGAAATCGCGCCGTCGACATCGCGCGCCGCAACGGGCGGCACGCCGGACACCGGGCCGGTGCCGAGATCCTCGAAACGCTGAGCTGTCCAGCCGAGGTCTGCGAGCAGGTGCTCGCGAAGGCCCGCGGGCGCGATCTGCTGTGCGCCCTGGATCATCTCCCCGAGCATCAGCGCGAGGCGATCGTGCTCGCCTTCTACGGTCAGCTGACGCACGTGCAGATCGCCGAATGCCTCGACATCCCGCTCGGCACCGTGAAGGGTCGCATCCGTCTGGGCCTGAACCAGATGCGGCTCGCGCTGCACGACATCGTCTGAGCTGGGGACGCCGAGACGGATAGCGTGGCGTGTGTGCCCGTGGACCCCGGCCGCATCGCGGCGCTGCTGGACTACCGCAGGCAGGTGTTCGAGCTGTACGCGCAGATCAGGGCCCAGGGCGATCCGCGCCTGGCTCACGCCTACTGGTGCGCGACTCGCCGCCGGTTGTATGGGACCCATGCCCAATCGCCGCTGCCGAATGCCGAGCGCGCGCGGTTCGGCGGTCCGCATGTCTGGGAGTACGACCCCGCCTGGCGCCTGCTGGCCAGCGTCGAGCACCTCGAGGAGAAGACGCTCGAGCTGCCCGCCAGCGATGGGGCGACGATGCGCTTCGTGCGCTTCGCCCGCGCGCGCGCCGGCGCCGTGGCGCTCGATCTCTACTGGCTGGACGCTTACGGCGGCGGGCTGTTCGTGCCGTTCGCCGACGCGACGAGCGGCGAGGAGACCTACGGCGCCGGGCGCTACGCGCTCGACACGATCAAGGGCGCCGACATTGGCACGCAGGACGGCCGTCTCGTGCTCGATCTGAACTTCGCCTACCAGCCGTCGTGCTCCTATGACGCGCGCTGGGCGTGCCCGCTGGCTCCCCCCGCCAACCGGCTCGAGGTGGCGGTGCGAGCGGGCGAGCGCCTGGCGGCGATCGACTAGCGTTCGCGGCGCATGCAGCCCGAGATCGTCATCTTCGGCCTCTCGCTGAAGACCTTCGGCCTGTGCTTCGGCCTGGCGTTCATCGTCTCCGGCGCGATGGTCTCGCGGCGCCTGAAGGAGCTCGACCGTCCGCCCGACTGGGCCTATGAGATGGTCTTCGCGGCGCTCATCGGCGGGCTGATCGGCGCGCGTGGCTACTGGCTGCTCGGGCATACGGCGGAGCTGTCGGCCGACCCGCTCGGCGCGATCTTCGGCGGCTCGGGCCTGGTCTGGTACGGCGGCCTGCTCGGTGGTGCCGCCGGCGTGCTGATCTGGGCCCGGCGCCACGGCATGTTCAACAAGCTGCTGCTGGACCTCTGCTCGCCGGCGCTGGCGATGGGCTACGCCGTCGGCCGCGTCGGATGCCAGATCTCCGGCGACGGCGACTACGGCAAGGCGACGGACCTGCCGTGGGGGATGGCCTACCCCGACGGCGCCGTGCCGACGACCGACATCGTGCATCCGACGCCGATCTACGAGACGCTCGCGATGGGCCTCGGAGCCTGGGCGCTGTGGATCGCGCGCGACATGTTCCGCCCGGGTGCGCTGTTCGGCTTCTACCTGGTGCTCGTCGGCGCCGAGCGCTTTCTCGTCGAGTTCCTGCGCCGCAACGAGCCGGTGCTCGCCGGGCTGACCGAGGCGCAGCTCGCAAGCCTGCTGTGCCTCGCCGCGGGCGCTTTTGTGCTCGTGCGCGCGGCGCGCTCTGGCGGTCTGCGCGCCGAGGAGTCGGCGCCGGCGGCCGCGCAGCCCGCCGTCGCGTAGCCGCTTTCAGCGCTGGGCGCCCAGCGCCTCCACGAGCGTGCGGCCTGCCGCCGCGCCGCGCGGGCCCGACGGTCGTAGGAGCCCCGCGGCGACGAACAGTCCGACGGCCGCCAGCGCAACCGATCCGCCGGCGGCGAGGTCCAGCTCGGCGCTGATCACGAGGCCGAGCAGACCGGCCGAGGAGCCCAGCGTGGCGGCCAGCAGGACCTGGGTGCGCACGCTGCGCGCGAGGCGCATCGCGGCGGCGGCGGGCGCGACAAGCAGGGCGAAGACGAGCAGGTTGCCGAGGCTCAGAACCGCGGCGACGACGGCGACCGCCAGCAGCGCGAGCACGGCGAGCTCGACGCGCGCGGGCCGCACGCCGAGCGACGGCGCGGAGACCGGATCGAAGACCGCGACCGTCAGCTGGCGGTGGCCGGCGAGCAGCGCGCCG
>Ga0136627_1000087_pt1 | contig 26367 bp, 29 predicted proteins | sample AntDrymUQ4892206_2_FD_104652 | JGI IMG/M metagenome (GOLD analysis project Ga0136627, IMG submission 104652) | Polar desert sand microbial communities from Dry Valleys, Antarctica - metaG UQ489 (22.06) | ecosystem: Environmental > Terrestrial > Soil > Desert | place: Antarctica: Dry Valley... | reverse complement strand
GCCTACGGTCGACGACGGCACTGCCCTTCTTCGCAGCACCCGGCGCACGCTACCGGCCCCGTGACCGGGTGGCGGACTTCAACCGCATGTAGATCGACGTCACCGAGCGTCTGGCGGCGCGCATGGCATGGGCGCGGCTTCGCTGACGCCCCATTCATGGACGAGCGCCCCATTCATGGACGAGCCCGAGGTGCGGCACGGTCGGCGCGTCAATCTGGCCGAAAAGACGCGACGATAAACCGGCTCGCCAGCACGTCTGCTCCTGGAGCGACACTCTTCCGCTCATCGGCACGTCCGGACGATCAGTCAGAGTCCCATTCGGTGTCCCGAGGACCCCTCAGGCCAGAGGCTCACGCGTGATCGGGCAGGACATGCACCGGGGGCCACCGCGACCTGAGCCGAGCTCGGAGCCGGAGACGGCGATCACATCGATCCCGGCCTCCAGCAGACGCTCGTTGGTCTCCGTGTTGCGTTCGTAGGCCACCGCCACACGCGGCGCGATCGCCAGCGTGTTGTTGCCGTCGTCCCACTGCTCGCGCTCCGCCGTGACCGGGTCGAGGCCGGTGTCTATGCGGTGCATCTCCGCCAGACCGATCGCATCCGCCGCTGCCCGCAGCAGCGGCTGCGGGGTGGCCACGTCGAGCACCACCTTGGCGGGATCACCCGCGCCGGGGTTCTCCGCGGTGATCGGGTACGCCCACAGCGAGTCGGCCACCTTCGGATACATCACCACCTTGTCGACATCGACCATCGTGACGACCGTGTCGAGGTGCATGGTGGCCCGTTCCTGCGCGATCGGGACCGCGAGCACGGTATGCGCGAGGTCGTGTGCCAGCAGTTGTCGGGCGAAGCTCTCGGCCCCGGCCGGCGTCGTCCGCTCGCCGACACCGATCGCGACGACACCGGACGCGAGCTGCAGCACGTCGCCACCCTCGACATGCTCGAGGTGGCCACCGTGCATGCGGGAGACGCCGGCGAACCGCGGGTGGTGGGCGTAGATGAGGTCGGTCAACCGGGTCTCGCGCTCGCGCGCCGGCATCGCGAGGCTGGTGACGGCGACACGGTCGCGCAACCAGACCGATGAGTCCCGCGTGAACAGCAGGTTGGGCAGCGGATCGACCAGGAAGTCGTCGTGCGTCAGCAGACTGGACACCAGTGAGTGCCCGACCCGCAGCTCGTCATTGCGGATGCCCTCGGTCAGCGACGCCGCCAGCTCCGACGGAGACGCCGAGACCAGGGCGTCACTGAGGTACTGACGGATCGTGTCACCGAGGCGCAGGCTGGACGTGACGTGTCCGATCGCCATGGCCCGTGCAGCCGGGTCTGCCAACGTCTCGACGAGCAGGTCGACCAGGTAGACAACCTCGACGTCGCGCTCGCGTAGGGCCGCGGCGAAGGCGTCGTGCTCGTCCTGGGCACGGCTGACCCAAGGAATGCCGTCGAACAACAACGAGTCGTTGTTGCGCGGGGTCAGCCGCTTCAGCTCGTTTCCGGGCCGGTGCAGCATGACGGTGCGCAGGGTGCCGACCTCGCTGTCCGCGCCGAGTGCCAAGTCAGGCGGCTGCGTCATTGTCGCCGCTCCTTGTCCTGTCGGGTGTCGGGCCGGGTGGTGGGGCGATCAACGCCGAAGGCTACTGCGTTCATGCCGGGGTCCGGGAGCTGGACGCTCGCGCCGCCTCATAGGCTTCGACCGCCGTCGCGGCGACGTCGACCTCCGAAGGCAGTGTGCGCGAGCGACGCAGGGCGCGGTCCCTCAGGTCGGCGAGCAGGGCAGGCTCGGTCAGGACCCGCCGCAGCTGGATCGAGAGCGCGACGGCGTCATCTGCAGGCACCAGGAGCCCTGCGTCGGACACCAGGTCGGGGACCCCGCCGACCCGCGTCCCGACGAAGGGCACCCCGGCGCGCAGGCTCTCCTGAACCGACAAGGGGCAGCCTTCCCACCGGCTGGACAGCGTGGACACGTCGGCGGCCACCAGCAGGTCCGGGACGTCGGCACGCTCGCCGAGCAGCTCGACGGGGGCGTCCAGCTCGTCGATGAGAGTCTGCGTCTGTTGCTCTCCGGGACCGCCCCCTGCGATCGCGACCAGGGGTAGCGGGTCGACATCGCGCAACAGGGCAGCTGCCCTGACCAGGGTGGACAGGTCCTTCTGCGGGTGCAAACGGGAGATGGCGAGCACCACCAGTCGCTCACCGGCACCGAGCTCTTCCCTGGCCTGCTCCCGGGAGCGGCTCGCGGATCGCCGGGGCGCGCTGATGAAGGTGCGGCGCACCTCCTCGGCGCCGGCGGCCTCGACGGCCTCGACCATGTCGCTGGAGACGCACAGCACCACGTCGGACCGCCGCACCGTCAGTCTCTGCAGGCCCTCCAGAACGCGGCGCCGGGCGCCGGTCTCGAGGATCGCGTTGTGCAGGGTCGTGACCAGCGCGACCGAGCGCGGGACGACCAGGGCGGTGAGGGCCCCCGCCCGCAGGCTGTGGGCGTGGACGACGTCCGCGGCGGCGACGGTGCGCCGTAGTCTCGCCAGCGTGCGTGCGTCTCGTGCCTGCGGCCGCGAACCGATGGGCAGCGGCTGGACGTGTGCGCCCCGCCCGTCGAGCTCGAACAGCTCGATGACCTCTGGTGGCGCGCAAACCGTGACGTCGGCACCGGCCTCGACGAGCAGCCGGGTCAGTGACTGCACGTGCGCTCCGGTGCCGCCGGTGGTGGTCGCGACGACCTGGACGACACGCAACCCGCTCACCCGCAGCGGCGGGTCGTGGCTCTGGCCGCACCTCATCCGTCGACGGCCAAGAGCATGCCTGTCAGCATAGTCAGGCGGCGCAGTCTCAGCGGTCGGCATGCGTGGCGTGCCGGGACCGTCGCGTCCGCGCGGTCTAGTGTCGACTCCATGGCGGTCGTGCTCAGCGTCCTCGCGCTCTGCGTAGGCTTCATCGCCCTCGTGCTGTCCTGGTTGGCCCTCGTGCACCCGGGGTCGGTTCGGCGCAGGTTGCGCCGCCGCGGCCGGGTCCTGGAGATCCCCGCCGAGGTCGAGGCGTTGCGTGACGAGGTCGAGGTGCTGCGTGCCGACGCGGCCGAGACGATGCGTCACGTCGCGGTGGTCCGCTACGACGCCTTCGGCGACATGGGTGGGCACCTGTCCTGGTCGATGGCACTGCTCGACGACGGCGGCAACGGAGTCGTGCTGACCTCCATCCACGGCCGCAGCGACGCCCGGACGTACGCCAAGAACGTCGCCGACTGGGCCTGTGATCAGCAGACCTCCCCGGAGGAGGACGAAGCCCTCGGTTACGCCCGCTCGAGCGCCCGCCCGTAGCGTGGTCCCGGTGAGCTCACCACCCCTGCGCCTGGACAGCTACGACGCCGTCCTGTTCGACCTCGACGGTGTCATCACGCCCACCGGCGAGGTGCACATGCGGGCATGGACTGTGCTGTTCGACGACTTCCTGCGCGAGCGCGGCATCACCGAGCCGTACACGGACGCTGACTACTTCGCCCACGTCGACGGCAAGCCTCGCTACGACGGTGTCCGTGACTTCCTCGCCTCCCGCCGGATCGAGCTCCCGGAGGGCTCGCCGCAGGACGGCAGCGACGCCCAGAGCGTCGCCGGACTGGGCAACCGCAAGAACGACGTGTTCGCCGGCATCCTGCGCACAGACGGCGTGCAGGCGTACCCAGGATCGCTCCGGGTGCTCGACCAGCTCGCGGTCGCCGGTACGGCGGTAGCCGTCGTGTCCAGCTCACGCAACGCCCGAGCCGTGCTCGAGGCGGCTGGCATCGTCGAACGCTTCGAGGTGGTCGTGGACGGAACTGTTGCCGCCGAGCGCGGCCTGGCCGGCAAACCCGCGCCAGACACGTTCTGGGACGCGGCCCGTCAGCTGGGTGCCGCCGTCGAGCGCTGCGCGGTGGTCGAGGACGCAGTCTCCGGAGTGGCGGCCGGGCGCGCGGGTAGGTTCGGCCTGGTGGTCGGTGTCGACCGCGGTGCCGGTGCCGGCGCCCTGCAGGATGCCGGCGCCGACGTCGTGGTCGGCGACCTCGCGCAGCTGGTGCCATGACCCACCCACCGCTCACCGAGCTTCCGGTCAGCCCGTCGGACCCGCTGGACCGCGACCGCTACCCGGTCGACCCGTGGCGGCTCGTCGAGACGGAGTTCAGCGCCGACGACCTCGGGCGGGCGGAGACGGTCTTCGCTGTCGGCAACGGCTACCTGGGACTGCGCGGCAACCTGGAGGAGGGCCGTGACACCTTCGCCCACGGCACCTTCATCAACGGTTTCCACGAGACGTGGCCGATCCGGCACGCCGAGGAGGCCTACGGCTTCGCCCGGGTCGGCCAGACCATCGTCAACGTGCCGGACGCCAAGTTGATAAAGCTCTACGTCGACGACGAGCCGCTGCTGCTTACCGTGGCCGACCTCACCGAGTACGAGCGTGCGCTGGACTTCCGCTCCGGAGTGCTCGAACGCTGCCTGGTCTGGCGCACGAACTCCGGCAAGCGGGTCCGGGTCCGGTCCCACCGCATGGTCTCGTTGCCCGACCGGCACCTGGCCCTTCTCACCTTCGAGGTGACAGTCCTGGACCACGACGCCCCCGTGGTCATCTCCTCGCAGCTGCTCAACCGGCAGGACGGCGAGGACGAGTACCACGTGCGTGCGCACGCGATGGGTGAGGATCCGCGCAAGGCCGCCAAGTTCGAGCAGCGGGTGCTGCAGCCGCAGGTCTCCATCGGCAAGGAGGAGCGGCTGCTGCTGGGGTACCGATGCACCAACTCGGGGATGACGTTGGCGGTCGGGGCGCATCACCAGATCAGAACCGACTGCCGGTACAGCATGATCACCCGGGCCGAGGAGGACTCCGCCAAGGTCGTCCTGCGCGTGGACGCCAAGGCCGGTCAGTCGATCCTGGTCAGCAAGTACATCTCGTATCACACCTCGCGAGGCGTACCGGCCAGGGAGCTGTCCGACCGCTGTCGGCGCACCCTGGACCGGGCGGTCGAGCGGGGAGCCGATCGGGTGCTCGCCGAGCAGCGCGCCTGGCTCGATGACTTCTGGGCACGCTCCGACGTCGAGATCCACGGCCAGCCGGGGCTCGCGCAGGCGCTGCGGTGGAACATCTTCCAGCTCGCACAGGCCTCTGCGCGTGCGGAGTCGACCGGTGTGCCGGCCAAGGGCGTCACCGGCCCCGGGTACGGTGGGCACTACTTCTGGGACACCGAGGTGTACGTCGCACCGTTCCTGACCTACACCTCGCCGCCGATCGCCCGGAACTTGCTGCGCTTCCGCTACCAGATGCTCGGCGCCGCCCGTCGCCGCGCCGGTGAGCTGAACCAGGCCGGTGCGCTGTTCCCGTGGCGCACGATCAACGGCGAGGAGGCGTCGGCGTACTACGCAGCCGGACCTGCGCAGTACCACATCGACGCCGACGTCTCGTACGCGCTGAGCCAGTACGTCGCGGCCACCGGTGACACCGACTTCCTCGATCGTGAGGCCGCCGACATCCTGGTCGAGACGGCGCGCCTGTTCGCCGACCTCGGCTTCTGGCGGGCGAACGGGACCGACAGCTTCCACATCCACGGGGTGACCGGCCCCGACGAGTACACGACCGTGGTGAACGACAACCTCTTCACCAATGTGATGGCCCGCTTCAACCTCCGCCGGGCGGCCGCGGTGGTGCACGAGATGGCCGAACGTGACCACGGCGCCTACACGCGCCTGGTGAAGCGCCTGGAGCTGCAACCGGCGGAGGTGGAGGAGTGGGATCGGGCGGCGGACGCCATGGCGATCCCGTTCGACGACCACCTCGGCATCCACCCCCAGGACGCGTACTTCCTGGACCGCGAGGTGTGGGACGTCCCGCGCACCCCCCACGACAAGCAACCACTGCTGCTGCACTACCACCCGCTGGTGATCTACCGCTTCCAGGTGCTCAAGCAGGCCGACGTCGTGCTCGCCCTGTTCCTACAGGGGGACCAGTTCGCGCCCGAACAGAAGCGTGCGGACTTCGACTACTACGACCCGATCACCACCGGCGACTCGACGCTGTCGGGCTGTGTGCAGTCGATCATCGCCTCCGAGGTCGGGTACGCCGAACTAGCACTGTCGTACTACGTGCCGGCGCTGTTCGTCGACCTCGCCGACCTGCACCAGAACGCCTCCGACGGTGTGCACGTCGCCTCGACCGGAGGGTCCTGGTCGGCTGCCGTCTTCGGCTTCGGCGGCCTGCGCGACCACGGCGGCGTCCTGACCCTCGATCCGCGACTGCCGTGCTCGTGGGAGGCGTTGACGTTCCGGATCACGATTCACGGGCTGCGGCTGCGAGTGCACGTCGCCTCGGCGTCGGTCCAGCTGTCGATCGAGGACGTCCCGGGGGACGCCTCTCTCGACGGCCAGGCGGGCGGTCAGGTCGAGCTCAGCGTGCGCGGCACACCGGTCGTCGTCCGGCCCGGCGAGCCGGTCGTCCTCGAGATGGACACCCACGGGCCGGTCATCGACGGCAGCCCGTCCTCGCTCGCCCTCACCGGGGCGCGACGCGAAGACGGCACCATCATCACGGCCATCGTCCCGACCGCCTGAGCTGAGCGGGCTTGGGCGGAATGCGGGTGATCACCTGGACGCAGCCGGTCAGCGCGGCAACCGGGGCACGCGGACCAGCAGCGTGCCAGCCATGATCTGGGCACGGATCTCCCGGCCGGGCAGGATCGGGTCGCCGTCCAGCTGACGCGGCGTGGTGCGCTCGGCGCGCACGACCACCGAGCGCCCGGTCATCCGGTCGAGGCGGTCGTCGGTCCGACGGCCACGTGCCAGCACGCGTGCCACCAACGGGAGCCAGCCGAGCAGTCGGCCCGGCGCAATGACCACGACGTCGAGCATCCCGTCGTCGATGCGTGCATCGGGCAGCAGGGGGATCCCGGCCTGCAGCGAGCCGACGTTGCCGACGACGACGGTCCGTGCTCGACGACGCACCGGTGGCCGGCCGTCCACGCTGATCTCGACAGTCACCGCCGGGTAGCGGACCTGTCGCAGCGCCGACACGACGTAGGCGGTCCACCCCATGCGGGCCTTGAGCTGTTCACGCGCACCCTCCATGATCGCCGCGTCCAGCCCAAGGCCGGCCATCACCATGAAGCAGGTCTCGTGCAGCTCGTCACCACCGATGGAGACCGCGTCCACGGCACGATCCTGACCGGACAGGGCTACCTCGACGGCGTCGGGGCCGTGCAGGGGGATACCCAGGTTGCGGGCCAATAGGTTGCCGGTGCCGAGCGGGACGACCCCGATCGCGACACCGGTGCGGGCCAGCTCGGTGCACACGACGCGTACGGTGCCGTCACCGCCGGCCACCAGGACCATCTCGACCTCGGCGGCCAGGGCTGCCTCGGCCATACCGGTGCCGGGATCCTCAAGGGTGGTCTCGAACCACAACGGCTGGTCCCAGCCGTGCGCCGCGGCGGAGTCGCAGACCAGTGTCCGAAAGGAACCGAGATCACCGACCTTGACCGGGTTCACGATGACCGCCAACCGGGAGGGGCGGATGCCGACGGTGCCGACAACCGGGCCTGGCTGCTCCGGGTCGAGCCGCAGCAACAGTGCCCCGCCGAGCAGCACGACGAGGACTCCGAGCGACCAGCCGCCGATCACGTCACTGGCGTAGTGCACGCCGAGGAGGATCCGGTGCAGTCCGATCGCGACGCTCACCAGCACCAGACCGGTGCAGATCGCGCCGCGAACCCGTCCGCGCGGTAGGACCAGCAGGGCGAGGATCACTCCCGCGGAGGCGAAGTAGCCTGCGCCGGCTGCGTGGCCCGACGGGTAGGCGAAGCCACCGATCTGGTGCAGCGGCTCCTCCCAGGTGGGGCGAGGTCGCTCGACCAGGAGCTTGAGCCCGGGAGCCACCACCCACTCCACCGCGGTCACCAGCGTCAGCCACACGCCGATGCGCACGTGTCCCCGCCACAACAGCACCACGGCGACGACCAGCATGACCGAGCGCAGCCAGATCGGCCGGGACACCTCGGCGACGAGGTCGAGGACGGCGACCCAGGTCGGGTGCCCGACGGACAGGTCGTACGCGGCTGCGGCGCTCTGTGCGTCGAGCCTCGTGACCGGCTGCCAGGTCGTGGTGACGGCGAGTGTCGTGAGTGCCAGGACGAGCCCTGGGACGGCGACTGCCCACCACCAGGTCCGCGGGTTGCGCGGCTGGGTCCGGCGGGTGTCGATCGGCACGCCGCGATTGTGGCAGGCGTACGCCCGCTCGTCGGCCGCCGGTGCTCGCGAGGCACGGTGCGTCGTTAGGCTGGCCCCGTGATCGACATCCGGCTGCTGCGCGAGGACCCCGACCGTATCCGGGCTGCCCAGAAGCACCGGGGCGAGTCCGTCGCGGTTGTCGACGCACTGCTGTCCGCTGACGACCGGTGGCGGTCGACGATCGCCGCGTACGAGCATCTGCGCGCCGAGCAGAAGTCACTGGGCAAGCAGATCCCGCGGGCGCAGGGTGAGCAGAAGCAGACGCTGCTCGCGCGTACCAAGGAGCTGTCGGCGCAGGTCAAGACCGCTGAGGCGGCGCAGAACGAGGCCGACCGGGAGTTCCGTGAGCTGGCCATGGCGCTGCCGAACCTGGCGTCTCCCGAGGCTCCGGTCGGGGGCGAGGACGACTTCGTCGTGCTGGAGGAGATCGGTACGCCGCGTGACTTCGCCGCCGAGGGGTTCGCCCCCCGGGACCACCTCGAGCTCGGCACGCTGCTCGGGGCGATCGACGTGGAGCGTGGAGCCAAGGTCAGCGGGGCTCGGTTCTACGTCCTCACCGGCATCGGTGCCCAGCTCGAGCTGGCGCTGGTCGCAGCCTCGATCGCCAAGGCCACCGAGTGGGGCTTCGTACCGATGCTGCCGCCGGCGCTGGTCAAGCCGAGTGCGATGGAGGGCACCGGGTTCCTCGGGCAGGCCGCCGACGACGTCTACCACTTGCCCAAGGACGACCTTTACCTCGTCGGGACATCCGAGGTCGCCCTTGCCGCCTACCACGGTGACGAGATCTTCGACGCCGAAACGTTGCCGCTGCGCTACGCCGCGTTCAGCCCCTGCTTCCGCCGGGAGGCAGGCTCCTACGGCAAGGACACGCGGGGGATCTTCCGCGTGCACTGGTTCGACAAGGTGGAGATGTTCACGTACACGACAGTGGAGGAATCCGACGCCGAGCACCAACGACTGCTGGCGTACGAGAAGGAGTGGATGACAGCCCTCGGGCTGCCGTTTCGCGTCGTCGACGTGGCCGCGGGCGACCTCGGCAGCAGCGCGGTCCGCAAGTTCGACTGCGAGGCGTGGATCCCGGCCCAGGGCAAGTACCGCGAGCTGACGTCGACGTCGAACTGCACCCAGTTTCAGTCGCGACGTCTGGACACGAGGGTCAGGCGCGCGGGCCGCACGGAGCACGTCGCGACGCTCAACGGAACCCTGATGGCCTCGACCCGCACGATCATCGCGCTGCTGGAGAACCACCAGCAGCCCGACGGGTCGGTGCTGGTGCCGGAGATGCTGCAGCCCCATCTCGGCGGCCGGACCGTGTTGGAGCCGATCACGTGACCTTCACTCCGCGCCTGGTCGCGCTCGACGTCGACGGCACGCTGGTCGACTGGCACAACACCATGGCCCCAGCCGTACGCGACGCGGTCCGGGCCGCAGCGCACGCCGGTCTGCACGTCGTGATCTCCACCGGCCGCTCGGTTCCGGGTGTCATGGATGCCGTCGACAAGGTGGGCATGGAGCACGGCCTCGCCGTGGCATCCAACGGGGCGGTGACGTTCTCGTACTCACCGGTCGAGCTGCTCGAGGTCACGACGTTCGACGCCCGTGAGACGGTCAAGCTGCTGCTGGAGCACGTCCCCGATGCCGCTGTTGCCGTGGAGGACATCGGGCGTGGCTACCGGATCAACAAGCCGTTCCCCGAGGGCGAGATCAACGGCGACATGACCGTGCAGAGAGTTGAGGAACTGGTGGCCGAGCCGGTGACCCGGGTCATCATCCGCAGCCCCGACCAGTCCGCGGAGGACTTCGCCGAGCTCGCCGAACGGTTGGGCCTGCACGGCATCAACTACTTCGTGGGTTACACCGCGTGGCTCGACCTCGCGCCGGACGGGGTGTCCAAGGCCAGCGGTCTGGAGATCATCTGCGCACGCCTGGGGGTCGATCAGGCTGACGTGCTCGCGGTGGGCGACGGACTCAACGACCTGGAGATGCTGCGGTGGGCGGGGCGGGGTGTCGCGATGGGGGATTCGGCGCTGCCGGTGCAGGACGCCGCCGACGACGTCACCCACACGGTCGAGGACGACGGTGTCGCCGTCGAGCTGTCCCGCTGGTTGTGACGCCCGCACACCGCACCCGGGGGTATGCCGGGCATGGGCGGCGGGGTCAGGCGCAGTCGCGGCACAGCGGTGGAGTGGTGCTCACCATCGCGCTGGGCTGGTGCACGAGGAAGCAGACGGAGCAGGTCAGCTCGTTCTCCTGTTTGGGGATGACCTCGACCACCAGCGTCTCGTTGGACAGGTCGGCCCCGGGCAGCTCGTAGGAGTCGGCAGCGGCGTTCTCGTCCTCGTCGATGTTCGGCTGCTGCAGAGTCGTTCCCTGTGCGGCTGCCTTGGCCTCCTCCAGGGACTGTTCCTGGGCATCGGCCTGTTCCTTGCGCGGCTCGTCGTAGTCCGTCGCCATCAGCGGTGTTCCCCTGTTCGATCATCGGTGCCGGCACGTCGGCCGCCGGCGATGACAGTAACGTCCGAAGGCGTCAAGTCCATCCCCGATCCGTGTGATCTACGTCGGACTTTCCTGAACGGGGGCAACGATCGGGTGTCAGCTCGCCGGTTCGAGGACGAACACGGGGATCTCCCGGTGGGTCCGGCGCTGGTAGTCGGCGTAGTCGGGGAACGCCGCTACGGCCCGGTCCCACCACAGTGCCCTCTCCTGCCCACTGGCCTGCCGGGCGAGCATGTCCTGGCGGACGGGTCCGTCCTGCAGCTCCACGCGGGGATCGGCCACCAGGTTGTGGTACCACACCGGGTGCTTCGGAGCGCCTCCCATCGAAGCCACGACGGCGTAGCAGCCGTCGTGCTCGACGCGCATCAGGGGCGTCTTGCGGACCTTGCCGGAGCGTGCACCCGTCGAGGTGAGGATGACCACTGGAAACCCGCGCATCGTGGTGCCCTCGCTGCCGCCGGACCCCTCGTACTGCGAGACCTGGTCGCGGACCCGCGGCTGCGTGCTCGGTTCGTAGACTCCGTCGATCGGCATCTGCTGAGTCAACACCGCCGACCGTCTCGAGCCAAGTGCGCCCTAGCCGCCGGGCTAGCGGGGGTCACGGAGAGTCGTGGCGGCCAGGTGACCGTGCTCTCAGCGCGATCAGCTGCGCCAGTGGTGCGAAACCGGGCCTGACCAGCCGGGGGCGACCCCGCTTCTGCACCACTGGCCGCCTGGGGACACACGGAGGTGCCGCTAGCCGCCGATCGGCGAGCGGACGCCGGTGAGCTGCTCGGAGGCGTCCCACAGCAGGCGCGCCATCGTCGCGTCGCTTGCTGTAGCACTGCGTGAGACGAGCGTCGGATGCCCGCGCACCTGGAGCAGCCCGTCCGGTCCGACGTACGACGCGCCGGGCAGGTCCTGGGTCGCGGCGTACAGCGTCGGTAGCGCACCCATCTCGTCGCTCTGTGCCACGACCCGGTTGAGCACCGACATCCCGAGGCCGGCGACCCGGCTGGCCGAGTGCGACTGCAGGTTCGTCGCGGAGTAGCCGGGATGGGCAGCGAGGGCGCGCACGGTCGATCCGCTCACGCTCAGCCGGCGCTGCAGCTCCAGGGTGAACAACAGGTTGGCGAGCTTGGACTGCTGATAGGCACCCCAGGCGGCGTAGCGACGCCGCTGCCAGTTGAGGTCCTCGAGGTCGATGCGTCCGCCGTGGTGGGCGACCGAGGAAACGGTGACGACCCGGTCGGTCAGGTGCGGGAGCAGCAGGCTGGTGAGCGCGAAGTGGCCGAGGTGGTTGGTGCCGAGCTGCATCTCGAAACCGTCCGCGGTGCGTCGCTCCGGGATGGCCATCACTCCTGCGTTGTTGACCAGAAGGTCGAGGCCGCCCTCCCAGGACCGCGCGAACGTACGGACCGAGGCGAGATCGGCGAGGTCCAGTGGGCGGATGTCGGTGTCCCCGCCGATCGTGGCGGCAGCCCACCTCCCGCGCTCCACGTCGCGCACCGCCATCACCACCCGCGCGCCGGCGCGGGCGAGCTCGCGGGCGGTGATCAGCCCCAGCCCGCTGTTGGCGCCGGTCACCACCGCGACGCGTCCGGACAGACTCGGCAGGTCGGCAGCGGTCCACGTGGGCGTCACGAGGACCACCGTAGACACCGGCAGCGCGAGGGTCAGTCCCGGTCGGGCTCCACAACTTGGTCGAAGGCGTCGAGCACGTCGTCCACCGTGGGCAGGCTGCTGTCGCGGGGAGTCGGGCGTGCGCACGCGGCGCCCTGCTCAACGGAGGCTGTGGCACGGCGAGCCCGGCGCAGATGGCGCTTCACGGTGGACAGCGAACACTCGAGTCGAAGGGCTAGTTGCTCGAGAGAGTCGTCGGGGTGGGCAGTTCGCATGGCGACGACGGCGTCGTGGTCGACGGGGCGACGTTCGCCCCGGACCCCGGCGAGGACGTCGAGATCCTCGCCTGCCACGGAGATCCCGAGCAGGCCACGCATCTTCTGGCGCTCCCGAGGGGTCGTGCACCCCATGAACCCGGAAACGTCGACCTGCGCGACCGCGGTGTAGAGGCACTCGGCGAGCATCGGGCACTCGGCGCACGCCTGGCGCGCGCGCTGCAGCAGCGCCCGGTGCTCGCGCCACTGGTCACCGCTGACTCGAGACCGGGAGGGCGTGCTCTCCAGCGAGGGGTGCAGAAACAGGTCGGGCTCGGTCGCGCACGCGGGAAGCGCGGGGGCATCGGTGCGTACCGGTGCCGCCCGGGTGGTCGCGATTCGCACGAGTGTCCCCCCAAGAGCGGACCACCCGCGGAGGCCACGGGGTATCCGGTGGCTCGAGTGGTCGCGCCGGTCAACTTGCGATGGTGTGACCGGTTTCCGACCGCTCCAGACTACTCACAGATACATTCCACCGGAGTGGTTCTGGGCGGGTTCTCCACCGTTCGAGGGGTCCGGGCCCTGCATCCCCGGGTGGCCGCCGCCGCTCGGCAGTGCCCGGCGCATCTGCTCCAGCTGGGCCCGTGCGGACATCTGCTGGGCGTAGATGGCCGTCTGGATTCCCTGAAAGAGTCCTTCCAGCCACCCGACGAGCTGGGCGTGGGCGACCCGCAGCTCCGCGTCGGACGGCGTCTCGGTATCACTGAACGGAAGGCTGAGCTTCTCCAGCTCCTCGATCAGCTCGGGTGACAACCCGTCCTCCAGCTCCTTGATCGATGCCCTGTGGATCTCGCGCATTCGACGTCGGCTCGCGTCGTCGAGCGGGGCGGACTTCACCTCATCGAGCAGCTGGCGGACCATGTTGCCGATCCGCATCACCTTGGCGGGCTGCTCGACCATGTCGGTCACCGAGCGTTGCTCCACGCCGTCCGCACCGCCGCCGGCGACCGCCATCCCGTCCGGGCCGACCACGAGCACGTGGTGCTGGCGGTCGTCCTCGGCTGGCTGTCCCTGCTGTTCGCTCATGCCTGCCACCCTAGTAGCCGGCGCTCGGGGCCACCGGGGGGGCGTCACAGCCGCAGCAGCACCTTGCCGACATGGGTGCTCTCCTCGACGAGCCGGTGGGCGTTGCGTACGTCGGCCAGGTCGAAGACGTCGTGCACGATCGGTCGTACGGTGCCGTCGGTGAGCAGCGGCCAGACATGCTCGTGCACCGCAGCCATGATCGAGGCCTTCTCCGCCGCTGGTCGCCCGCGCAGCGAGGTGGCCAGTACCGCGCCCCGCTTGCCGAGCAGGGTGGCCAGATTCAGCTCCGCCTTGACGCCGCCCTGCATGCCGATGACCACCAGCCGGCCGTTGGCGGCCAAGGCGTCGACGTTGCGACCGAGGTACGCGGCGCCCATGTTGTCCAGGATGACGTCGGCGCCGGCGCCGTCGGTCGCCTCGCGGATCCGCTCGACGAAGTCGTCCTCGCGGTAGTTGATCAGGATCGAGGCACCCAGTTCGCGGCAGCGTTCCAGCTTCGCCGGGCTTCCTGCCGTCACCGCGACACGCGCGCCGAGTGTGGCCGCGAGCTGGGTGGTCATGGTGCCGATGCCGCTGGAGCCACCGTGCACGAGCAGCGTCTCGTCGCGCTGCAGGCCGGCCACCATGAACACGTTGGACCACACGGTCGCCGTGACCTCGGGCAGCGCGGCCGCAGTCACCAGGTCGATCCCGGCTGGCACCGGCAGCACCTGCGCCTCGGACACGGCGACCCGCTCGGCGTACCCGCCGCCGGACAGCAGGGCCACCACGCTGTCGCCGACCGACCAGCGCGTGACCTCCGCCCCGACCGCGCACACGGTGCCGGAGCACTCCAGGCCGAGGATCTGGCTCACCCCCGGCGGTGGGGCGTAGTTGCCTTCGCGTTGCAGCAGGTCGGCCCGGTTGACAGCAGTGGCGGCCACGTCGATGACCACGTCTGCTGGCCCTGGCACGGGGTCCTCGGTGCTCCCGATGCTCAGCACCTCGACGCCACCGGTCCCGTTGCACACGACTGCTCGCACGTGTCTCAGCCTTCCGCACCGGAGTGCTCTGCGCACATCCGGGTGATGACATCGGCGACATCGGCGACGTCGGTGGCACTGCCGCCACGCAGGGCAGCGGCGTAGCCGAGAAGGAACGTGGTGAGCGGGGCCGCCGGACGTTCGACGGCGTGTGCGGCGTCGCGGGCGAGATCGAGCACCAGGTGGATGTCGACCTCGGTGTCGATGCCCACAGCCCTCTGGACCGCCGCTGTCCACTCCTGCAGGGTCATCGCTCCTCCTGTGCCGGTCCTACCGCGCCGGGCAGGTCGCTCGGCGCGTCGACGTCGTGGGCTTCGTGGCCGCGGGCGGGCACCTCGACCAGGGACAGCCCGGCCAGCAGCGTACGCATAGACGCGTCCGTCCAGTCGCGCTGCCCGGCCTGGTCGCGCAGCAGATCGGTCCGCGCCGCGACGCTCAAGTGCTGGCGGCGGCCCCCGGCATCGACGAGCACGGCGCCGTGCCCGTTCGTGCGTGCGGTGCCGAGCAGTCGCCGGACCGTTCCGGCGTCGACGTACGGCAGGTCCCCGGCCAGCAGCACGGTCCACGGCGCACGGACGTGGCGCAGTCCGGCGACCACTCCTGCCGCTGGCCCAGCGCCCGGCGGGTTTTCACGTGCCCAGACCACGTCGTCGCGGACCGGTCGTGGCATCCCGACCACGATGCGCCGGTCCGCCGATGCGACCGCGGCGAGCACCCGATCGAGCAGCGGGACGCCGTCGACCAGAGCCGCGGTCTTGTCACCTCCGAATCGTCGGCCGGTGCCGCCGGCGAGCACCAGCGCGTCGTACGCCGCGTCATCGGTACCAGCCGTCATGGCGTGCAGTCTGCCTCGGCAGCGCACCAGGCCGCGTACAGCCCAGGACGCGCCTACGACTTCGGGTTGGCGCGGGTGCTGAACGGTCTCGCCGTGCTGGTCGCTGCCAGGATGGGGGGATGAAGGTAGTCCTCGTCCAGCTGGCCTCCGCCACCGACTCGGCGGCCAACCGGCATGCGATGTCCGGTTGGGTGGACCGTATCCACGCGAGCAGGGCCGAACCGGACCTCGTGGTCTTCCCGGAGGGCGCGATGCACGACTTCGGCAGGCCCGACCACGACCTCTCCGCTGTAGCGGAGCCGCTGGACGGACCGTACGTCGCGGCGCTGATCGGGCACGCGCGACGGCTCGGCGCCACTCTCGTGGGCCACATCTTCGAGCGCAGCGACACCGGGCTGCCGTACAACACCTCGGTGGTCGCGACACGGGACGGCTCGATCGCCGTGACGTACCGCAAGATCCACCTGTACGACTCCTTCGGCTACGCGGAGTCCGACCGGTTGAGTGCCGGCGGGATCACCCCGGTGGTGCTCGACGTCGCCGGCGTGCCGGTGGGCCTCATGACCTGCTACGACCTGCGCTTCCCCGAGATGGGGCGCGCGCTCGTCGATGCGGGAGCCGGGCTGTTCGTGGTCCCGTCCGCCTGGGTTGCCGGCGTGCTGAAGGAGGACCACTGGCGGCTGCTGCTGCGGGCCCGGGCGGTGGAGAACACCGTGTACGTCGCGGCTGCGGCGCAGTGCGGACGGGCGTACTGCGGGCACAGCATGCTGGTCGACCCGATGGGTGTGACCGTGGCTGCGGCAGCCGAGGCCGAGGCTCTGGTGGTAGGGGATGTCGACCCGGACCGGCTCGAGCTGGCACGGGCGACCAATCCCTCGCTTCGCAACCGTCGCTTCGGTCCACAGGGGGGCATGTGACGGGTGCTGTGCCGACGGTTCTGCGCCTGGGCGCCGCAACCGCATGGCTGCTCGCCTGGCTCGCCGGGTCACTCGCAGCTGCCGCCGGACTGGTCGCCGTCGAGCGCACCCCGACGTGGTTACCCGAGGCTGGTGCCGCCACGCTCACCGTCCTGTTCGCGGTGGCACTCACCCGGCGCAGCGGTGGTCGGGTCTGGTTCTGGTCGCTGCTGGTGGTCGTGCCGGTCGTGGCGGCGCTGACCCTCGACCAGCGCTGGCTGCTGTCGTCGGTCGCCGTACTCGCGGCAGTGCTCGGTGGGATCACCGCGGTGATGCTGACCAAGCCGGCAGCCAGTCCCCTCAGGCTGCTCTACGAGTACCTCCTGGCGCTCGTCCTCGCCGCCAGTGCTGGGTTGGCGGTCGCCGCGTGGGGAGCACCCGTCGACCCGATGCGCTTTCCCCTGGCCGTGCTGGCTCTGACCCTGACCCTGACGATCGCACTCATCTGGCAGCTGGGTGCCGGCTACCACGGCATCGGCCGCCGCGGCCTGGTGCTGATCGCCGGAGGAGCGATGCTGGTGACCCTGGTGCTCGTCTACTCGCGGATGCTGCGCGAGTACGGCTCGGTGACCGTCACCGAGGCCGTCGAGAGCGCCGTCGCGTGGACCACCGACCGGCTGGGCGGGGGGGTGCCACGGCCGATCGAGGTGCTGGTGGGATTCCCCGCACTGGTGTGGGGAATCTGGGTTCGCTCAAGCCGTCGCCAAGGTTGGTGGATGTGCGCCTTCGGCACAGTCGGCACCGCTACGTTGGCGACGACCCTGGCGAACCCTGAGGTGGAGCTGGAGAACGCCGGCTTGTCCACTGCGTACTCGGTGGTGCTCGGCCTGCTGCTGGGACTGTTGGTGATCCGCATCGACGCCCTGCTGACCCGTGGACGCCGCCGGGACGCCGGTCGACGTGCCCGCCGGGAAGGCTGGGAACCCGACCCGGTGCGACCAGAGCCGGGGCGCACCACGCCCCTGCGGTGAGCCACCGATGACTCGTCGGTGCCGGTGTAGCGTTCAGACGTTCCGATGCCTACGACGCCAGCGACTCGAGGAGCACCGATGGCCAGCGAGATCGTCGCGGAGATGGTCGCCCACGTGTGGAGAATCGTGGCTGCGCCGGGCGACGTCCTCGCCGCCGGTGACACCGTGGTCATCCTGGAGTCGATGAAGATGGAGATCCCAGTCCTCACCGAGCATGCCGGTCGGGTCGCCGAGCTGCGGGTCGACGAGGGCGACGTCGTCCAGGAGGGTGACATCCTCGCCGTGCTCTCCTGACCAGCGGGGCGCGAGGCGTCGAGATCAGCCCTCCACCACCACCACCACATGCAGCCGGCGGGGACCGTGCACCCCTTCAACGCGCTGCAGCTCGATGTCGCTGGTGGCAGACGGTCCGCTGATGAACGTGAGTGGCCGGGTCGGATCCAGTCGGGCCATCATCTCCGGCACCGAGTCGACGACCTGGCTGGCGCGCACGACGCAGACGTGGTGGTCCGGCACCAGGGTGATCGCGCGACGGCCCTGGTCGAGCGAGGCGTCGAGGACGATCGTGCCCGTGGTCGCGCAGGCCACGGCACAGGCGGTCACCACGGCGTCCATCCCGTCGAGGTCACCAGGGGCGAAGCCGTCGTCGACCACCCCGTCGGTCACCCATCCCTCGGGTAGCCCGACGGGCACAAGCACGCGCGACGCCTCACCAAGCGCATCGGTGACTGCGCCGACGATCCCGTCAGCGCGTTGCACGCTCGTGACGAGCGCCCGGTAGTCGAACAACCGGTCGACCAGCAGCGCGACGGCTTCTGGAGACCCAGGGGGGTGCGAGCCGGTACGGGCGTACGCGCGCTCGATCTCTGGAACGTCACCGTCGCCGCGTGCCGCGCGTACCGCCGACAGCATCGCCTCACGGCTGGTCATCGCGGTCCCTCCACCAGTCCCGGAAGGTGTGTTGCGGGGGATCGGGAAGGTCTCGCGAGGCGGTCCAGCCCGACAGCGGTGGTGGCAGCCGTCGGCCGCGTGCGAACCGTGCCAGGCGGGCGCCGCGGCCGGCGCGGGCGAAACGCCGGCCATCGGCCATCGTCCATGCGGCCGCGGCCATGGCGACCTGCTCGGCGCTGGGCAGCCGGTGCTCCTTCTCGCGCTCTTCGACGTGGCGGGCCCGCAGATGCACCAGCATCGCAGGGATGTCGATGCGCACCGGGCAGGCGTCGAAGCACGCTCCGCACAGGGACGAGGCGTACGGCAGCGAGGCGTTGTCCTCGACCCCGGTGAGCTGGGGGGACAGCACAGCACCGATCGGCCCCGGGTAGACCGAGCCGTACGCGTGGCCGCCCACCCGTTCGTACACGGGACACACGTTGAGGCAGGCCGAGCAGCGGATGCAGTGCAGTGCGGAGCGGCCGGCCTCGTCGGCGAGGGTCGCCGTGCGGCCGTTGTCGAGAAGTACCAGGTGGAACTCCTGCGGGCCGTCGCCGGGCGTGACACCGGTCCAGGCCGAGGTGTAGGGGTTCATCCGCTCGCCGGTGGAGGAGCGTGGCAGCAGCTGCAGGAAGACCTCCAGGTCCCGCCAGCTCGGCACCACCTTTTCGATGCCCATCACGGTGATGAGCGTCTCGGGCAGCGTCAAGCACATCCGCCCGTTGCCCTCGGACTCCACGACGAGGAGCGTGCCGGTGTCCGCGATCGCGAAGTTGGCGCCCGAGACCGCGACCCGGGCCGACAGGAACTTTGCCCGCAGGTGTAGCCGGGCGGCCTCGGCGAGTGCATGCGGGTCGTCGGTGAGGTCGGCGGGTACGCCGGGCATGTGCTCAGCAAAGATGTCGCGGATCTCGCGACGGTTGCGGTGGATCGCCGGTACCAGGATGTGCGAGGGCTGGTCGTTGTCCAGCTGCACGATCAGCTCGGCAAGATCTGTCTCGTACGCAACTATCCCGGCGTCGGCGAGCGCCTCGTTCAGGCCGATCTCCTGAGTCGTCATCGACTTGACCTTGACGACCTCGTCGCAGCCGGTGGCGCGCACCAGCGCGGTGACGATGCGGTTGGCCTCGTCGGCGTCGCGCGCCCAGTGCACGACGCCACCGCGCGCCGTGACGGCTTGTTCCAGGCGGGCGAGGTGCTCGTCGAGCCGCGCCATGGTCGCGGCCTTGATCGTCTCGCCGGCACGGCGCAGTTGCTCCCAGTCGTCGACCTCGGCGACGACCCGCAGTCGCTTCGCGCGGATCGCCGAGGTCGCGTGGCCCAGGTTGCGGCGCAGCTGCTCGTTGCCCAGCGCGGTCCGGGCGGCGTCAGGGAACGACTGCTCACCGCGCAGGTGCCCGACGCCGCGCGGCGCCACCATCGGCATCCCCAGGTCGACCGGGGTCATGCCGGCTGCTCCCTGGTCGAGGCGAGCACCTGAGCGAGGTGCAGGGGGCGGACGGTGGCGGCGCCGGTTCCGCTCGACAGCCGCGACAGCCCGCCACCGATGTGCATGAGGCACGAGGAGTCGCCCGCGGTGACGTACTCGGCACCGGTGCCGAGTACGGCCGTCATCTTGTCGGTGAGCATCGCGCTCGAGGTGTCGGCGTTCTTGAGGGCAAAGGTGCCACCGAAGCCGCAGCACTCCTCCGCACCAGGCAGCTCGACCAGATCGATCCCTCCGACCGCTCGTAGCAGGGACAGCGGCTTGTCTGCGACCCGCAGCATCCGCAGCGAGTGGCAGGTCGGGTGATACGTCACCCGGTGGGGGAACCAAGCGCCGACATCGGTGACACCGAGCACGTCGACCAGCAGCTCGCTCAGCTCATGCGTCCTCGCAGCGACGGCGGTCGCTCGCTCGGCGAGTGCGGTACGCCCCGCCCGCGCCGCCACGCTCGCGTGTTGGTGGCGTACCGAGCCCACGCATGACCCGGACGGTGCGACCACCACGTCACAGCCCTCGAAGGCGTGCACGTGGTGCTCGATGAGGGCCAGCGCCTGCCGCTGATAGCCGGTGTTGACGTGCATCTGGCCGCAGCAGGTCTGGTCTTCCGGGAACTCGATCGCGTGGCCGAGCCGCTCGAGCAGCCGCACGGTCGCCTTCCCGACGTCGGGGAACATCGTGTCGGCGAGACAGGTGATGAACAACCCGATCCTCATGTCAGCACCTGGGCGTCAGTCGGCACGGGTGGCGTGGACCAGGAAATCCACCTGGCGCTGCTTGCGCATGATCACGTGCTCCAGGAGGTGCTCGAGCGCCTCGCTGTGCGGCTCCTGGCCAGAGTGCGCTATCACTTCGTGCAGAGCGGCGACGGCTTCCCGCTCGTTGTCCAGGAGCTGTGCCAGTGCCTTCGCCGACGACGAGCTCACCTCGACACTGGGGGCCTGGAATGACGGATTTCCGCCCAGCGCCGACATCTTCTCCAGGAGTTGGTAGGTGTCGGTCAGCTCGTCCGCCACGAAGCTTCGCAGGGTGGGCTTCAAGGCGGTGCCGAGGACGCCGCCCATCGACCCGGCGAGCAGAGTCAGCGTCAACAGGGATCTGCCCTGCAGCTTCAGTACGTCGGTCAACGACCGGATCACCTCGTGGGTGTCCATCTGCTCGCCCATGCCGTTCCGTTCCGTGAGACCGTCGGCCCCAGGCTGCTCCAATCGCGACGGTCCGGCCACTCGAACGGTGCTCGTGGCCGAGGGCGTCGACGTCCGACCCGGTCCAGCGGCCCGGCTGGCCGGCCAGGTGCCAGAATGTGTGTGCGGCGGATCCGCGGGATCCGTCGGAGGAGGGGTGCCGGAGCGGCCGATCGGAACCGCCTTGAAAGCGGTCGCTGGCAGAGATGTCAGCCGCGGGTTCGAATCCCGCCCCCTCTGCCGCCCGGCGGTGAACGTCTCGACCAGCCGAAAGGACGTTGTGTCGACGAGCCGATACCACCTCGCGCGTGGCGCGAGCATGCTGGCGTTCGGTGGGTCGTCGCTGTTGTGCGGTGGGGCCTACCTCAGCGGCGTCGTGCTCGAGCGGATCACCGACGGAAGCGCCGGATGGGTGGCCCTGCGTGCCGTCCTCCTGGTGCTCGCCGTGGTCTTCCTGGTCGGCCTGCTGCGTGCGCTGTGGCGCCTGGTACGACCACCGGTGGCTCTGCGCATGGACACCGAGGGCTACTCGATGGCACGCAGCATCGGCTCGGGGATCCGGGCGGCCGGCTGGCAGGACGTGGAACGGGTCGAGTCCGTGACGTCGGGCCGCAGCACGGTCGTCGTCGTGCGCCTGCACTCCGGGGCCACCACGCAGATCCCGGCTCGGCTGGTGGAGGAACCGCTGGGCGACTGGACGGCTGAGCTCGACGAGCGTCTCAACACCGCACACGGACAACGTCGGTTGTAGGGGGGTCCCGAGGCTCTGTGCTGCTTCCTGGTAGCGGCCTGTAGCCTGTCTCGGCGAGCCGGTCCTCGTGACCGGACGGCGTGGAGGTGTCGCATAGTGGCCTAGTGCGCCCGCCTGCTAAGCGGGTTGAGGATGAAACCTCTCGCGGGTTCAAATCCCGCCACCTCCGCCACGAATGGTACAGCCGCTGATGGCTCGGCCTGTGCTAGACAGGCGCATCAACCAAGGGGGCGCACGTGGGTCAGCTCAGTCTCGGAGTCATGGCGCGGTCGCGCAAGGAGAACGAGCGCCGGCTGCCGATCCACCCGCTGCACGTGGAACGGATCGAGCCCGACCTCCGGGCGCGTGTCTACCTCGAGCATGGCTACGGCGAACCCTTCGGCGTGCCCGATGCGCAGCTGGCGTCCTTCGTCGGCGGGCTGCGTTCACGCGAGCAGCTGATCGCCGAGTGTGACGTCATCCTGCTGCCCAAGCCGCTGCCGGAGGATCTCGCGCAGCTGCGCGAGGGGCAGGTGCTGTGGGGTTGGCCGCACTGCGTCCAGGATGAGCAGCTCACTCAGGTGGCTGTCGACCGGCGCCTGACGCTCATCGCGTTCGAGGGGATGAACCACTGGACCGACGACGGCCGGTTCAACCTGCACGTCTTCCACAAGAACAACGAGCTGGCCGGGTACTGCTCGGTGCTGCACGCCTTGCAGGTCATCGGATCGACGGGCGACTACGGTCGTCGGCTGAGCGCCGCCGTGATCGGCTTCGGAGCGACCGCCCGCGGGGCCGTGACCGCCTTGAACGCCCACGGCGTGCACGACGTCCATGTCCTCACCCACCGCGACGTGGCTGCGGTCAGCTCGCCTATTCATTCCACCCGGATGGTGCACTTCGAGCACGACCCGGTGAACCCGCGCAGCTGCCACGTGTCGACCGACAGCGGGCAGGTGCCGATGGCCGAGTTCCTTGCCGAGCACGACATCATCGTCAACTGCGTTCTGCAGGACACCGACGCGCCCCTGACCTTCCTCGTCGACGACGACCTCGCCATGCTGACGCCGGGAAGTCTCGTCGTCGACGTCTCCTGCGACGAAGGCATGGGCTTCAGCTGGGCGCGACCCACCTCGTTCGATGAGCCGACCTTCGTGATCGGGTCCAACGTCCACTACTACGGCGTGGACCACAGCCCGTCGTACCTGTGGAACTCCGCCACCTGGGAGGTCAGCGAGGCGCTGCTGCCGTACGTCCGGGCGGTGCTGACCGGCCGCGACGCTTGGGAAGCCGACGAGACCCTCCGGCGCGCCATCGAGATCCGCGAGGGTGTCATCCGGAACGCCGACATCCTGTCTTTCCAGCACCGCTCGCCGGACTACCCGCACGTCCTCACCCGTACTGGCGAGCGGCTGGGATCGGCTGCTCAGCGCCCACGTTGACTCGGGCGGTGTCGCACGGCCAGGGTCGTGGCATGGCAGCAAATCTCGCGACAGCCGACCGGGTCGAACGCCAGACCCTCCTGGACTTCGTACGCCCACGGCACAAGGGCACGCTCGTCACGCGGCGCCGCGACGGGCGCCCGCAGTTGTCCCCGGTCGCCTGCGGCGTCGACGTCGAGGGTCGCATCGTGATCGCGACCTATCCCGAGCGCGTCAAGGTACGTAACGTGCGTCGGGCTCCTGAGGTGTCGATCCTGATCCACTCCGACGACTGGGACGGCCCGTACGTCCAGGTCGACGGCACCGCCGAGGTCATCGACATGCCAGCCGCCGTCGAGCCACTGGTCGACTACTTCCGGTCGATCTCCGGGGAGCACCCCGACTGGGCGGAGTACCGCGAGGCGATGCAGCGTCAGGGCAAGTCGATGATCCGGATCACGATCGAGCGCTGGGGCCCGATCGCCACCGGGGGGTTCCCGCCCGGCCGTGCACCGCAGGGCTGAGCCCCGGACGTCCAGGCTGCTCGGTCAGGGGCGACGGCCGAGCAGCGCGAGTAGCCGTGCCTGAGGATCCTGCGAATCGGCGTGCACCGGATCGTGGAAGAGTCCCGACCTGGTGAGCTCGTGCTCGTGTGCTCGGGCGTACGCGAGCACGTGGGCGACCACGTCGTCGTCGAGGTCCTCGCTCAGGCCGGCTCCACGCGCAAGATCCCAGGCGTGCACGGTGAGGTCCAGCAGCATCTCCTCGGCGTACTCATCGACCGGGCGCTCCCCCGATGACAGCTGCACCGTGTCGTCCGCACCGGCAACGGCCCAGGCGTCCATCGAGTCGTTGATGGCACGCGTCCAGCTCTTCTGGGGGTTCGCATTGAGCACGTCCCCGTCGAAACGGGCACCCACCTCTGCGGTGGTGGCCCCTTCGAGCAGTGGGACCGCCCACAGGTGCTCGACGACGAGGTGCCCGACCAGATCGCGCACCGTCCACTCGCTGCAGGGTGTCGGGCGGTCCCAAGCGTCGTCGGGGATGTCGAGGACACGGGAGCCGAACTCCTTGGCGGCGGTCGGCAGGAGGTCACGGGCGGACAGGCCGGTAGTCGACATGTCCCCAGCCTCGCGTGCGAGGGCACGCCTGTCATCCCGAAGACCCGCACCGGGTTCGGCGTCGTGTCATCTTCCAGAGGTGCCTCGCGGGTAGATGCGACGAGGGGGTGCCATGCGCGACAACGATCAGGGTTTTGCCGAGTTCGTCGCACGCGAGCTCCCCGGCCTGCTGCGACTGGGACGTGTCCTGACCCTCAACGAGCACGACGCGTGGGATCTGGCGCAGGAGTGCCTGGTCAGGGTCGGCACGCGGTGGTCGCGTCTGGACCAGGAAGCGAACGTCGCAGCGTACGCCCACAAGACACTTGTGAATCTCAACCTCAACCGGTTGCGCCGGCTCGCCCGTGAGCCCCCACTGGCCGTTGCAGACGCCCAGGGCGTCGATCAGGCAACCGTGGACGGCGACGCGGGAACCTACGACCCGTGGCTCGAGATCGCACTGAAGCGGCTGCCGCCGAGACAGCGGGCGGTCGTCGCCCTGCGCTTTCAAGACTCACCTTTCGCGCGCCATGGTCTCGCTGCGGGAGGCCCGGCGACTCAGCAGTGCAGGAGAAATGCCATGAACAGCGCAGAGTCCGAAGAGCTCGCTGCGCGCATCCAGCGGCTGGCCGATCGCTGCGCCGCACCCCTGGACGCGCACGCACAGATCGTGGCAGGTGTCCGTCGGCGCAGGCGGCGGTACCGGGCTACCAGCGCGCTCGCGGTCGGCGCCGTGGTGGCCGTCCTGGGCGGTGTCTACGCGTTGGTCGGCCCGGTGAACCCTGCCGGACCGACCGAGGCCGTTGAACAGGAGAGTCTTGCGGCCGATCCGGAGACATCGATCACGCCTGAGCCGCCGCCGCTCACCGACACGGGCAGGGCCGTCACCTCGATCGCCTACTGCCTGGGCGACTGACAGCCGCATGGCCGCAGTTGAGCCAGACTGTGCGGATGCGGACCGTGGGCGTGGAGGAGGAGCTGCTGCTGGTGGACGCCGGCACGGGGGCTCCGGTGTCGGTGGCGCCGGCTGTACTGCGGCAGGAGGGATCGGGCCACGGCCACCACGAGGGCGAACAGCCGGGCGGCACGCTGGACTCCGAGCTGAAGCAGGAGCAGGTCGAGACCGACACCCGCCCACACACGGACCTGGCCGCCGTGGCCGAGGAGCTGTGGGCCTGGCGCCGGCACGTGGATGCCTCGGCCCGCGAGTCCGGCGCCCGGCTGGCGGCGCTGGCGACCTCTCCCGTTCCGGCCACCCCCCGGACCACGCCGACCGAGCGCTACCTCCGGATGGCCGAGCACTTCGGCCTCACCCAGCACGAGCAGCTTGCCAACGGGTGCCACGTACATGTGTCGATCGACTCGCCTGAGGAGGGCGTGGCCGTGCTCGACCGGATCCGGGTCTGGCTCCCGGTGCTGACAGCACTGTCGGCGAACTCGCCGTACTGGCAGGGGGCGGACTCGCTGTACGGGAGCTTTCGCTCCCAAGCGTGGGGGCGCTGGCCCATGGCCGGCCCGATCGACGTGCAGGAATCGGTCGAGCGCTACCGCGCCCTGATCGACGAGATGCTCGCCACCGGGGTCGTGCTGGACGAGGACATGGTGTACTTCGACGCCCGGTTGGCTCGGGGGTACCCCACGATCGAACTCCGTGTCGCCGACGTCTGCCTGTACGTCGAGGACGCGGTGCTGATCGCGGGCCTGGCCCGGGCGCTGGTCGAGACGGCAGTCGAGGAGTGGCGGACCGGCCGGGCGCCGGCGTCCACCCCGACGTCGTTGCTGCGTCTGGCGCGCTGGCGGGCCGCGCGCAGTGGCCTGACCGACGTCCTTGTGCATCCGCTGGACAACCGCCCTCGCCCGGCCGGCGAGGTCGTCGCCGCGCTGTTCGAGCACGTCCGACCGGCCCTGGACGCGGCCGGGGACCAGGAGCAGGTGCGGATGCTCCTGGCGCAGGTGCAGCAGCGGGGGACCGGGTCACACCGGCAGCGGCAGGTGTTCGAGCGGACCGGCCGGCTCTCCGCGGTCGCGTTGGATGCGGCAGACGTCACGTGCTGACT